>OJKP01000244.1_pt1 | contig 43883 bp, 39 predicted proteins | sample 1596521 | NCBI WGS metagenome assembly OJKP01 (sample SAMEA4350130, study PRJEB24818) | metagenome | biome: human; feature: gut; material: faeces | place: Denmark | collected 2013-09
TGTAAATATTAAACTGAAGGACATCAGTACTTGGTCAACCGAGCACTTGTCCAAAAACTGGGTTACAGAACGAACCAAAACGCTTAGGAAAGTGAGCTAAATTTGGTACAACGAACTGGACACCCTAGTTAGTAAATCCATATTGTTAAGTTTCTGTTTCATCCTATCATCAATCATTTTCAACACTAATTCTGGACTTACATTGTTGAAGAGAGTATTGTCGAAATTCAATTTTTTACGTAATTCCATAAACAAGTCATCGCCAGTGTTTACCTGTTGTGCTATAAAAGCACGCAAAGGGTTATCACATAATCTATACATTTCCACTGGTTCCTTTTCATATATTTCAGGAGCCTCAAATCCCCCCGTCATAATATTGTTGCGCCCACATAATTGCGAGATTAGGCTTAGCCTCCCTTCTTGCGACACTTTGTAGTTTCCCTTAGCCTCTAACAACTCATTAATGTGGGCATCCGAATAGTAATATGTCGCACCAGACATTCCCGTAAAGTCTTCGACAGAATACTTTTTAACCTCTATATCAACAAGTACATTATTATCTATATACGCCTTCATCTTCTATCTCCTTCTTTTATATATCTCATCTATGATTTTTTTAAATCGTGACGAACTTAATGCATCCAGATTGTCAGCATTTGCCCAGTCTATATATTCTTTGATAACTTTAAACAGACCATACACCTGCTCTGTCTCTTTCAATTTCACCTCTTCAGGCTCTGCCATGTCGGGATCTATGGCTCGTAACTTTTCTACTATCTCCGTTCGTTTATCCTTTTCTTCTTTCCAATGCTTTATTAGTTCCACATAGAAATTGTCATCTCTTATAGTATCATCAACCACAACGGGGAGCATTCTGTACTTATAATCAACATTTTCCATAATACCCGATAGTTCGTACATACAATTTTTCGATCTTAGGTAAGGCCTGCTCAGTACCACTATAACAGTTTTCCCTGCCCTTATGGCATTCATAAACTCCTTGATATTGGTCGTATAAGGACAGTCTTTCTTGTCTAATTTAAAAGGAATACCTCTATTCTCCAATACAAATCCAAGATAATCTACTATATGCGCCGAATGGCCTTCCCAATTGTAAGATATGTAAATATCTTCATCATCACCCCATGGCTTCTCTTCAGACTTCTCCTCTTCTGTTTTCGCCAAGTGTTCTCCATTTACTATCTGCATAGCTTCACTGATGTCGCCAATACCAGAATAAGCTGCATAGTATTTATCTTCGAATCCGATGATATAACGGTTCAGATATTTATACATTTCTCCCATTTTGGTTAACTGACGCAAATATTGTGTTACCTCCATTAATGTATCCTTACTTTTTATGGCAATCTTTTCCAAAGAGTTAAGTATACTATTTAGCATAAATTGACTATCCAACTTGCGCTCATGGCTGTAGCGGATAAAATAGCACAACGATGAAATGGCATTCGGATTGTCATAGTTGAAGTGGTAGTTATCCTTGTCTTTTATCATTTCTGGGTGTGTCACAAGATAGTATAGCGCAACCATGCTACCGATACTTATCAATAGACGTACAGCTTGCTCTAAATCATACCCGTCAAGACTCTTGTACTCTCCTTCCAACCTTTCTCTCACCCAGGCCAATTCTTGTGCGTTCCTTATGAGCGTTGAATAGCAGAACAGTCTGTCAGACACTTTCAAACTTGATGCCGCTTTCTTTATTTCTTCTATCTTCATTCCTTTTTTCACAAGAGCTTCCATTACGTTTGTAGACAATGAATATCCTGACAATGCAAAGCGAAGCACAAGGCTATACCCTTCCTCTATTTGGTTTTCTATGATATAGTTTGAGAAAGAATATAACAATGAATATTCTTCATTGTCAATATTTTCCCGTAGTTTTTCTATCACTTTGGGAGCTAAAGTCATAGAATCTACTCTCTCTGTTATATATTTAAACAAAGAGTACTCGCGGCTATAATACTCATCAAAATCTTTTCTATAAATTTTGTAGCTACCATAACTAAGCAGTGAGAGCAACTTCTCAGCAGGAATTTCAAATTCTCCACTCAACATTAGTCCTAAGGTTTCTCGCCAGAAGTATATGGGCTCTCCATCGCTTAGTTTTAAAACTGATTCTTTGGCCCATTCTACTATCCGACTCTTGGTCTTCTCTGTTACAGGCAAATACATATCAGGACTATCCATCATTGCCGACACTTCCTTCATGAAGAAGGATTCATAGATATCCCTGTTCTTGATGCCTTTGACAATTTCTCCAATGTCGTAATGATCATTATTGTCGGCGAAGAGCAGCAAAAAACTAAATGCATACCGATTGTATCCTTCTTCTTGGTCGCGCAGTTTCTTATAATGCTCTTTCCTGGAACTATGATTGTTCAGTCCAGTCACCATTTCCAGTACAATTTGCTTAAATACAGGATACTCAGCAAAATCTTTAAACGCTTGTTGCCGTCTCTCCCGCCCTTTGGTTATTATTTTAGGCTGAGGAAACTTCTCCTTGTAAAGTATCTCTGCGTATTCTGCCACCTCGGCATAGGGTATTTCATGATACCAACTGGCCTTAGCCATGTCTGTACTGTTGTCTGCTGCAAACTTCTCAAAATCATCCTTGACATCCTCTACAGTCATCCATAAAGCAGCCATAATATAGGCTTGTCTGATGTCTTCCCACTTTGAGGGTTCTTTTTTGGGAGCAAATAGTTCTGCCTGCCTTTCATAGAATGCCTTTCTTCCTCTCTCTCGCAAACCGGCAGTCAAATAACAATCCCTGAAAACCAGCAACAATTCTTGTGTATGATTATTATTATCGAAATGGCGGTGATATTCTTTAAAGGCTTTTTTATAATAAGCCTCAACGACCTCTATCAGTTCTTTATGTCCTTGTTTGACGAATTCGCTCGCCCTTCCAAACACTCCTTTTAGCATGTTTAAGTATTCTTCCTGTTCATCATGATATTCATAATGGGTATGATAGAACGTGTGAGTAAGGATTTTTTCTATACTCTAAATAGATCGTACTTTAGTAAGGGTTGTATAGATAGTCGTTCGCGACACCACATGTGTAGTATGTCCTTCGTGTTGATTATGAACATGCCCTTCTTTATCAAGTATATAATCAATATAGTCATCGGCCTTGCCCGCCTCACCTATCAGCCTTGTCATTGATTTAATGGCGTCATAGTTGTTTGAGTCTTTTACGATGGCAAACAAGCGTTCTAAATATATCTGCTGCGTAAAAAAGGAATTGTCAAAATATATGAATGACAAATCGTGGTATTTGTCTTCTTTCTCCAGTGATTCAGCTGTCTTTTTCTCCAACACACTGAAAAGTTTTTCAGTCAAATCAGCGCTATCAGACTTCAAATCATCCCAGTTTAGGAAATAACACAGACACATCAAGTCTGAATAATAAGTCGTTCCTGTTTCTGTTTCGCTTAATTCATCCACAACAAAACTTACCGTATCTGTCGAATACGCAAATCGCCACAAATCTTCATAATCGCGCGTCATAATGTTCGACATTCTGATGCCTAACGATTTATACTCCAACAGAAGTCCTTTAAACACTTCGTTTCGAGTTTCATCGTCTAGCATATCTCGGTCAATGTAGATGACTAAATCTAGGCTGGCTTTCTTCAACCATTTTAGTATGGCAGAAACTTCTTCTTTCTTGTCTTTTCCATACATCGACAGCCACAGCATAATTATGTTATACCATTCCGGCTTGATACGTCCGTTGGGATGCGTGGCCAGTTGTTTAGCTTTTTCTATACCATATCTGTTCAAATAGTTGGCAACAAGCCATTCGCGGAATGCGTTGTGTGTAAATGAATACAGACCTCCCTCATTGCGAATAAGGTCATATCGCAAACATTCTTCCACGTTGTCATTATTGTTTTGCAAGCATATACGCAGTTCCTCCTTATTCAGACTTTGGGCATTCGTCAGCGATAGCCCAAGGGCTACTCTTTCCATTAGTTGAACAGACTCTTCAAAGCTATGTTTTGTCGATAGCGGAACATTCTTTTCTTTTACCTCTTTATTGTAACTGCTTTTTAGAAATAGTCTGTATATCTCTGCCTTACTCTTAGGAAGTTGTTTCCCCTTTTCTTTGTATGTATCAATCAATACATTTAAGAAGAAAGGATTCTTTATGAATTCTTCTAACTGATTGGTGAAGATGCTTCTCATAAAACCATCACTATTAACTTGGCGTTTGGTTGCATAATCTCTAGCATCGCCTATACTTAACTCTTCCAGAAATAATTCTGTAAACAACTCCAATTGTCGTTCTCTACGGAAGTTACTACGGCACGAGAGCACCATTTTAATTTCTGGGTGTTCGTAGGTATAACCTCCTATTTCCTCCAGCAAGTCTTCATATTTTTGGCCGTTTACCTCGTCCAACGCATCAATTATGAGAACAACCTCCCTGCCATCTACATATTGTGATTCCGGCAAATCTTCTCTTTTAAGTTTCGTATTGGTTCTAATTTCAAAACTTACGGGGAGGTAAAGACCACTTTGCTGCAATTCCCAGTATAGTTGTTTCAGTTCTGTTGTCTTACCTGTTTGTGCACTGCTATACAGAATGAACTTATTTACCGATGTCTCCTCTACTCCCGTTACATAGTCAGCCAATGTATGACGTTCTTTTTTCCCAAGTAAGTAAAGTATGAAGTTGTTCTCCGATTGATCAGACGTGCAGAAACGGCGAATATAACCATCTACCGATTTGTGTTTTGTCAGTCCCCTACGTATCTGTTTCCCATTTCTAATTTCTTGATTTTTCAGGAGTGCTGTTAGTTTGTCTAGTTTCTCATCTATCGATATGAATCCTTGTGTGGTAATATAATGGGACACTTCTTCATCTTTACTTAATTCCTCAATCCAAAATTTAGCAAGACCATTCAGATTCACGCCCTCTTTTTCCCACTTTTCTGTTGAGTAAAATTCCTTTAGTTGATAGAGGTCATTAAAATATTTATAGGCAATGTGTTGCCTGACAGCATTGTCAGCACACCATCGTTTCAATGCCGTATGATAACATTTCTCAATCCTTTCGTCCAATGTCGTTTTATCCTTCTTTGAAATGAATTCTCTCAAAGAAGGTAACGATCCTGCTAAATAAGAGGCTATAAATCCCCATAATATAGAACTAATGTCCATCTTTATTCCTTTATCAAATTGAACTTTCGCAAATAAATATCAATTTGTTTGTAAAATTCGGGATTGCGGAAGGTCGCTATGCGCTTGAAGGCACTACTGCGTTCTTCGGCTTTTTCTACAATCGTTTTTACTTTAATAGTCTGATTGTTTTTTCTGCTATATCTATAGCGTCAAGTGCTAATGAGTCTTCACCTTTAAGCGCATCCAATATCTTGTCAGCAAGCCACAAGGTTAGCATTTTCTTTTCATCCACATGAAAGTATTCTGCCAACATTATTACCTGACTACGCTTTGCCCGTCTATCCCCACGTTCTATCTTACTGAACATTGGAGTATCAATTTCTAAGTATGCCGCCACTTGGCGTTGCAGTATTCCTTGTTCGTCTCTAAGAGACTTTATTTTGTTTCCTAATAACATTATGAATTCAATTTTGAGTTTACCTAAAAGCATTGAAATAAAATCATTCAACCACCTTCCACTCGCCTCCATTGCGTGGGCCTCCGATTCTAATCAACCGTCCTCTTTGCTTTAATTTTTTGATATGGTAAGCAACTCCATCTTCTGTTATACCACATACGGATGCTATTTCTTTTGCCGTAACCTTAGGATTTTTGCTGATTATTTTTAGAATAGTTTCCGTAGTATCGACGGGAGTTTCCGTAGTTATTTCCGTAGTATCGGTAGGAGTTTCCGTAGTTGTTTCCGTAGTTCCATTAATGCTTCCCTCCAGTTTTAGGCAAGTTTCTATTCTATCAGGATTACTCTTTTCTTCAACTGTTGGTATGCTCCAACCATTATCCTTCCATCCTTTCGCAATAACATCAGCGCCAGTTCCTCCTTTCTCACCAATTCCCAAGAATACAAACATCTTTTGGATTACAGGGTTTCTGCATACACTATGTCCTCCTTCATAGTATTCTTCCATGCTGATAAGCATTGTACCAGGATTTGACAAAACAATACGGTCGAAGTATCTGTCAATCACAATATTGCCCCTTACCGTATATGCTGCATGAATCAAACTGTTGGCAAAAGCCTCACGCAAAGCTACATGAGCCGTGGTTGTATTATTCCTCATCTGATTGTTGTCAAGACTGAAAGGCACAGGCAAAGCGTGTTGCAATAAAGGTAAGACACGAGTGAAAAACTGATAAAGGTTGGCTTCCCATGTTCCATCGGGATATATACGGTTTGTCCAACGTACCTGAAGGTCGTCACTCAAATGCTCACGATAGTCTGGGAAAAACTCTTGGCAGCACTCTGGGTCGGTAATACTGTTAGTCTTACCAAACATCAGCATGCCAGCAACAGTGAATCCTTCCGTTGATGTGGCTCTATCTTTACGATAGGCACCTATGATTTCCAAAAACCTTTTGTCATCAAGCTCTGTCCAAGGATGGTTTTCATGTTTAATATCGTACGCACGACGATATTGGTGCAGAGTAGGTATGTCAATGTCATCCATGGAATAGCCCCTTAAAATTCGGGAGTCTGCTGACGCCCTCATGTTATTGGCATCCGAGTACATTTGCTTTATTTCATCATCACTGCAGAGATAGTCACCCTCATCCCTGCGCTTATAAGTATGTCCAAACGGGGTAAGTGTAAGGTGGATGGGGCGTAAGTCATATTGTGCACGAGGAATTCTGAAGGCAAGTAGATATTGCCCTCCGTCAGTCTTTATTTCTTCGATGTCACTCTCTACCAACAATGGAATGTTCACACACGACCTATTGTGTGCGTCATCCCAAAACTGTTTTCTGTATTTTGCTACAAGTTCTTCAGAAAGACCATCTGGTGTGAACTTATGATTTTTTTCTTTCACTCCCAGCACGATCGTACCACCGTTGGTATTGGCCAAAGCCGAGAAAGAACGCCAAAATTCAGCTTTAGGGAAACCACCTGCGGCAGACTTATATTCCACCTCTGAATTTTCTTTTAGTTGGAGTTTTAGACGTATTTGGTTTGCTATGTTCATATATGTTTAATTTTAATTGATATTCTCTTTGCTTTCTTCTGTTGTGGCATTTTTCGTTCTCTTATGCTTTCGAACTGTATTGTGTTTTGAATTTTTAAAGGCAAGTAAAGCTTCTTCTGAATTATAGTAAATAGGCTCAAGTGTGGAGATAATTTCTGGCCCATGCTTTGGTTGTCTTTTTATTCTGAACATACCCCACATACCATTTTTCTTACCTAAATAGAATCTACTTTTACCTCGTCTGAATTCTGCTTGTTCTATTTGTTCATAACCTGTTTGAATTTGACTAAAATTATAATTGTAGACCTTTAAACTCACCATCTTTTCTGACATTTATAACCTGAAGTTTTTCATCATACCTTAATTTGTCAACAGAAAGATAAAAAATATCTTGGTTGACAAAAGAAAAATAGACCCATTTTTCATCGATTTTGCAGTGAAAAATATCAATATCTTTGATATAATGTATACGTTTGGCTTGAGGATAAAAAAGGATTTTTCCTTCGCTGTCAAGAATTCCTGCCATTTTATCCTTGATGACAATATACTTACCATTGGTTAGAGGTGTTATCTTGTCATAAACACATTCTACAATTTCTATATTATGGTTATCAGCTAATCCGAAAAGGTTATTGCTTTCAATTATGTGCAGAATACTTTTCATAATATAAATAAATTTTTTATGCTGTTCTTTTGTCAATTTTTAAGCAAAGAAGTTTGTGTGTCAAGCAAAAATTCTATCTATAATTTCCATTTCTTTGGGGTGTATAAATCCATCTGCTTTTGCCATTTCTACAAATAGAGGCATTATTTGCGCTTTCTTTTCATCGGTCATTTTATGGACAATATGATTTGCCTGTATGTCATCAATGTTTGAAATATTTTCTAAGTCGCTTATTGTAATATCAAAGTTGCTATATATTTCATTCATAAATTCCTCTTCTTTAGGATGAATAATTCCATCTGCTTTCATAATGCATAATAGAACAATGACAATGGCATATTTTTCAATTTTTGTAAAATTATTCATAATGATTGATTATAGAAAAAATCATGATAAGAATTGTTACCAATATTAATTATATACATATTTTCTCTTGCACGAGTTATTGCTGTATATACTGCTTGAGGCGACATAGGGTCAAAATTTGTTTCTTTTGATATGAAGTCATTTTCTAATACTACTATAACTGAAGGCAAATCCCAGCCTTTGAAACTTTGTATGGTAGATATTTTCAAACATCGTTTGTCTGTCGTGAACAATCGTTTTCTTGTTCGTTCTAGTGCTTCAAAATCTCTGTGGAATTTCCAGTTGGCAGTTCCTTCATCTATAACATTGTGTATTTTCTTTAATCTATCAAGAACCTCTGTTGACACAAAAGTTATCTCCGTTTGTTTTTGGGTTAGCTGACGATAACGAAAGTCTATATTGCGCAATAATTTTGTTGTTGACGCAAGTACCACAAAGTCTCTTGTTGCATTGTTGCCATTAGAAATGATGTTGGTTATATTTTCAACCAACGCATCTAACGAACAATTAGATCTCATATCAATATAATTCAAAATCTGAAAGTTCAGGGAAGTTTCCTTTACATTGTCTATGGCTATTTCATCTGCATGCTGACTAGACATAAATTGTTTTTGGAATGCCATAGCAAGGTTTGCCAAACGTGGATTAGTAAACCGACGACTTGTTGTCAATTGCCTGTTCCATACTCCTCCAATAACACCTAAACGAATGTCCCCATTTTTATCTAAAGGCCGATGGTAAACATTCTGCTTGGGATCTCCAAATACCACTAATTCTCCATTAGGGTCTATAAGGAAATTTTGCATAACAATACGAAGCCATTCCGTAGTGTAATCTTGCACTTCATCAATGAATATAGCAGAATATTTTTTATGACTTACAGTTTTTTCAAAGAATTTATCATCTTCATATGAACTAAATTCAACATGCAAATGACATTCTGCTGCGCGTATCCTAAAAAACTGATGATAAGGATAAATATCTAATTTTTCCCAAGAAAAATCCTCTCGAATTTCAGAAAGTCTAAATTTCAGATAATTTGCCAATGTTATATTATAAGTGAGTACAAGGACATCACCTCCAGTACGTTTCATTGCATTTATGGCCCTAAATGCCAATACTTGTGTCTTTCCCGCCCCCGCAACGCCACTGATTTTTTGTTGTATCATGCTACTTTCCGACAATTTTCTTTGCACCCCAATAGGTTGTACTCCCACACGCCCTTCTTGATAAGAATGCCAAGAAGGAGAAATTATATTTGCCAATTTTCGCTTAACAACATCATCAAATATTTTGTTATCAAAGAGAAAGCCGATAGTCTTATATAGGTGTAACGATACTTCTCTATTCTCAATAAATTCTTTTCCAAAAATATAAGTATAATTTATTACGTTTGTATCATAACCAAAGATTTTTTTTACATCTTCAATAGAATTTTCTGAGAAAATGACAATCTTTTTTATTAGACTAAAGTTACGTTTGTCCTCTATAGTGCCAACCAGTAATTCTTCGATACCATCCTTAATATTAGTTTGACAAAGGCTTATGAGGTCAATAGGATTCTGATAATTACAACCATCTGCTATAATTTCTTTCTTATCCTGAGGAAGTAAGCAACTGTCCAAATTCTTCTCAAACATATTAATGAGCAGAATTCCTTTATTTGGACGTATTATGATAAAATCCACTGCAACTTCATTAACAACAGCATCTATATACATAATATCATCAAATGACAAAATATTTCTTAACCTCCATGCAACTCTTGCCATTTGTGAAGAAAGAACTTTATTCTGAATTTGCAGTCTAAGATCATATTCATTATAGACTTCTTCTTGATTTTCGGGTATTAAAGACAAACGACTTAAATCAACAGGTGCGCCATTATAACAAAAACATCTTGACATACAAGTAAACGAATGAGCTGTTCGTTTAGTTCTGCCATAACACACACTATCTATTTTGCTAAAATATTCTTGATTACCAAATACCGAGCAAAACCTCTCAATTCTATATGCAGCACTATTTTTGGGACCAACACATAGAATAAAATGTTTTCCATGTGCTGAAGCTACCATACGAGCTACATTGCCCAAATTAATTGTTTGCACATCTAAGATATTAGAAAAGACATGAATGACATTGGAATATTTATAACCAATCGGAGATAATGTATTTTCTTCGCTAATTCCTGTTGAAGGAAGATACTTATTCTTGGGGTCTATCTCTACAATATTATGGGTTAATTGTCTTACATTTAGAATTGCACGAATTAAGGCACTCTCTGATGGTTCAATTAATGTAATCTTACGTAACCAACGGAGCAAATCACGCTGTTGAAGAATTTCAATTATTGTAGCCGAACCTATTCCTTGTCCACATCCCCAATCTACAATTTCGATATTTCCTTGGAGTTGATGAAATGGGAAATTCATCATAGCGGCACGACACTTGGTCGCATGCATATCTCCATACGCAGACATATAACAATTGAGTGCATCTTCAGATGCTAACAAAGCTATGCCACGACTTAATTCTGGATGTGTCCAAGGCATCGTTTTGTATTGTTGCGGTATTGCCTTATGACAAACATTTATTATGTCATCGATATTGTGACATTTATTTATTTGCTCAGAATATGTCATAACTATCTTCCTGTTATAGTTTTCAGAATTCGGATTATTTTGATGCCATCGCCAATTATTGAGAGCCTGTTGTTTTGTAGCATTCGCATAGCAATATGCACACAAATGTGGACATGTGTTATATTCTCCTATGTCCTTTGCTGCCATGCATTGACAATATTGTCGTTGTCCTGCGTCTTTTTTATGATTGCTGATAAAATAGTGATTACCTGGCAATAGTATTGCTCCGTTGGGCAACTCTGGTTCGCCAAACAAAGATGGGGTTGGAATATCTTCAACCTTTATCTTCATAAAGTCCATCAGTTCCTTATCTTTCCAAGCAAGACGAGCTATCAAATCACCATCAATACAGCGATTGTGCTCAATACCGTATTTATGAATATCTATCTTTTCACCGCAGGTAGCAAGCGAGTAATTCCATCCTCGTTCTTTATTCATGATAGATAATTTCTCTGCAAACTCTTCCATTTGTTCTGTAGTCCATTCATGATAAGGAATGCCATCTTTTTCCAAATTAGCTTTTACCTTTTTGTAAAGAGATATATCGGCAAAACTGAACACCAACTTTTCAGTGTATCCTTTGAGTTGATCTCCAATGTTCCTTACCTTGCATAGCAAGTCTTCGATGGTTATGTCATCTGTTAGAATCATTGGGTCAAATCTCCAAACAACAGCCCCTTTTCCTAATCTATTCACTAATAGTTTGAACGTTTCTATGCGTGTTTCTAAAGATGGAACTTTCTCCATTTTTTTCCGCCTCATAATCATTAAGGGTATATTGTATGTAGCACTTAATATTACGCTCTTCAAGAATGTTAAGGTAATCAAGGAGTGGTCTTGGATTCTTAGACCAAAACACGATGAAACGTGTCTTGTCATAGGAAACGTAGGATTTAACGCCATTAAATGGGTTAGTCCATGCCGAATAACCAATTTCAAGCCGCTTGAAAAACCAGTCCGTATAAAATGCTGGTATGTCGGTACTTCTACTTGCTGATACTATGATGGGAGCTTGTGCTTTGACAAGCCGCCCATTTATGCTTATATCTGTATACTTCCAAGTTGCCATTCTTATTTGTGTTTTATTCTAATTATGAATAATCCTCATGCTGATTCCTTCTTATAAGCCTATCTAAAAAGTGGCTATTGTCTCAGATTCTCTAATTTCTTCTTCTGTCGGCAGATAAAACTGGTTATCATAAGCTCTTCTCTCCCTAAACGTAATCACCGGTGTAACCTTCTTCAAGGTCTTTTCATCGATAATTCCATTCGTATGCAAGTCTGACAAGAATTGAGGCTTCACCCACTCATTATTCCACAATTCCACATTCTTGTCCCCTGCTACCACACGGCACAGCCGCACTTTATACGGTGATGTGCCTTTCTTTTTGTCTCGTTGATACGTCATGTTCTGTAGCCAGAGCTGGTTATAGTCTGAGTTCGGTTGATTGCAGAGTTTAGAATAGTCAAGACTGATGATTGCGCTTTTCTCCTTTTCATCTTTCAAGGAATCCACCATTCGGCTGAGTACTCGCAGAGCATAATGACAACAGCCAACATTCTCCAAGGCTATCTGGGCACATACGGCAGACATGGCATGAACACTACCGCCAACAAGTCTTCGCTGCTTTGTGATTTTTTCTGTCTTAGGTTCTCCTTCTTCGAGAAGTGGTATGGTGGTAACCTCCTCTTCATAAGGTTTTAGCCAATCTTCTATACGCTTGTCTATGTCAGAGAGCATGGTTTTGATAGAACCACTATCGGGATATTGACGAGCGAACATAAGGATGTAAAGCAGATGCTTCTCAAAACTATCAAAATCACATCCTTTCTTGTTGAAGATAGGTGTATTGTAAATGTATGCAAGTTTATCAGGCTTGACCGCGTCAGTGACAATACTATCACTAATTTTTGTCTTCTTGCTATTCATGCGGAAGTTAAGTCTTTCCAATACATGTTGTAGGATGTATGAAATCTTTTCAAGTTCATCCTTGTCATTACAGAAGATGCGATAGTCATCACGATAACGGATTATCTCGTAAGGGGCAGTGATGCCTTCACTTTGTATTGCTTCATGAAGCAGGAGATCTGAATAGCCAAGAATGATTTCGCCCACAAAGTCAAAGATTGCACTTCCCTGAGGAATGCCGATATTTCGCCCCTGTTGAAAGGCACGAAGATACTTTTGGATATTCTTTGCAATGGGGTTCACATGCTCTGTTTCATACTCTGTATCTTTGAATGAAAAAGCCCAATCAAATGCTTGTGGATTTACCGAACCATAACAGTTGGTGATGTCCGTAACGAACATATAACGATATTCCAAAGAAAGTTCTATGCTTCGTTGTTCCATGGAACTCCACCAATTCAGTATAGTTGTGGACTTATGAAACGGCTCTCTTTCCTTAGGTATGACAGGCAATGCGCAAGATGTAATATGTGGCACGGTGAACGTCTCAAAAAGTTGCTTTACGACAGTCCATGACTGTTCATTGCAAATTTCCCTGACAAGGAAATAATAAAGGAATGGATTTGCAAGAATAATAGGACGAACAGCATAGCGACCATCCTTATTAAGCAAAATGTCTAGGTTTACATCTGGTAACTGCTCTGGCGACATGCCATATTGCAAGCACTCCTCATAGGGCGTTTTGCCAACTGCGTTCTTGACATTTTGAAGCAAATCATCGAATACGAAATATTCAGGTAACTCAAATCCATGATATTGTTCTGATTTCAAAAAGAAATCCATTGCCTCTGTATGATTAAGACTAAGTATATTTTTCGTTTTTTCGGTCATAGATATTATGATGATTTAATGTTCTACATATGGTTTCATCGCATTCTTTGGCACATACGCTGTTGCCACCAAACATCCATCAAAGAGTTCTACTAAAACCCTCTGCTGTCCAGCAATTCTTGCCACCCTGCCACGTATATCCTTAAACTCACCCTCTGTAATCACTACTTCATCTCCTAACTTATATTTGATATTATCCGAAGTAACAGGGATGATGTGAGGATTATGTATGGAGGTTAAGCGAATGAAATTATCCATAACGGAGTCCGAAATGACAAGTGGAGGATTCTTGGTCGGCGATTTTTCACAATGTGAGGTATGGTCGTAATAGTAACTCAACAAAGCTATATTTTCAATAGGCTTGATGCTTTTGTCTTGCAAAAGTGAATCAACTTGTTCTGCTGAGGCATGAACAAAGAGAAATGACGGGAGAAGAGGCTCTGTGATGATTCGTCTCTTCCCTTGTTTCCAAATCTCTTTGTAGTGTAAAGGAACATAGCATTCCAATCCTTTAGCTTCGACGAAAGTTTGTGCCTTGATGATACGTCCATATGTAACTCTCAATACGAACCATTGCTTGTTTCCAGAAGGCACATTCTCTACCGACACCCCACCTTTGTTCTTTGAGATGGAGGGCGTACAAGAGGTAAGTCCTGCACTTGGACACGATGAACCTGTGTCAGTAGGTTGCCCATTAAACAATGAAGCGTCAGCCGTAGGAGGCTGGTTGGTAGTATCTTCCAATGTTGTTCAGAGGTTAGATTAAAACCAATAGACTTATTCTTGATAGAATTGTCATAATTTGACTACAAAGATATGAAAACTAAACAAAATTTAAAAAGAAAACAGGGAAAAAATTTGTGTCGTGGAACTTTTTACACCCTGCATGTATTTGTATATGATTGCATCGAGTGAATGGTTTTCTTGTCGTCTTTACGGATAACTGAAGAATCAATCAAAAACAATTGTATGATTTAAGATACCTATTGGTGGAATTAATATAAGTTAACAAAGATAAGTAAAAGGTTGTACATGTCGCTGATTTTTAGTAACTTAGTGGTGTTCAAAACATTAAGTTCAAACCACCGTATGTACAACCTTTATACAAAATTCGTCAAAATACTTGAGATATGCAAGCAATTCTCTGAAAATCTCGTAAGAGAATCGGGGAATGTTATACGTCGTGGCCTGTTCCTGAGTTTTCGATTTGGAAGTGGTGCACTATCCCTGGCGGCAGAGACAGAGAGCATAAACGTGAGAAGTGGTTGTTCTACTATAAATTGCAAGAGTACAAGGATTGCATTCCCAATCTCATTCCAATGATCTGTCAAAGGCAAGTTGGTAGACCACCATTAATTGATTCCGTCGGTAAGCGTATCTGCGATTCAGTCTTGTACACGTTCATTTGTCATTATATACCTTTAACGGGTTAGAAAAGTGTCATAGTATCATTTTCCGGCTTGTCAAAGAATCTAAAGTTCACTAACTCAACGAGTTGACATGATGATACTTTTCTGGATTCTTTACAGAAAAGTATCATTGAAGTATCATCGAAGTGTCATCGGGGCATTAATGGCTTTTTATAGAAAAAGCTATGGATTTTCATCGAAACATCAATCGGTTTTTCTATCGAAAACCACTCAAATTCCACTCAAATTCCATCGACACGTCATCATAGATAAACTGTTTTGCATATCCATTACGAGCGTTTCATACCATGACTGCTTTTGTTCCTGTTTGGGGTACGGATCGTGCCCACTTGGGGCAAGCAGCGTGCCCCACTTGAGTAAGCAGCGTTCCCCTATTGGGCAAGCATCGTGCCCATTTTTGTGTCTTTTTGATTTGTTTTTCAGGAAGGCTCGTTGTCTCATTATTATGGCTAATCCACAAGTTGGGCGACAGCCGTTCCGATATGCAGATTATGACACTTGTAATTTTCCCAAATGTGATGTTTTGTTACGGCAAGGTTGATTCCTTGCAAAAGATAAGCCGCATGTTGCGCCAATTTTTAAATAAAATATAGTACCTTTGCAAAAATTATGTAATAAAAGAGCCGTTTGTCGGTTTTAAAGAAAATAAGAAATAAGTAAATAAACAAAGTGAGTAATCAAAATATAGAAGAGGTGAGCGGTTTCGAAGGCAGCCATGACGCGATGGGCTGTGTTCAGCGAACCGTCAAGCGCCTGTTTGACATAGTCTTCTCTCTTGCCGGCATGATAATCCTCTCGCCGGTCTATCTGGTGATAGCCATCATGCTGAAGAGACAGAAAAACGGTCCTGCTATATTTTCGCAGGAGCGCATCGGATATAGAGGGAAGCCGTTTACCATTTATAAGTTCCGCACCATGAGCGAGCCTGAGAAGGAGCCTCAGCTTGTGGCGAAAAGCAGCATAGGGCAGTCCACAAAGACTGAGTTGTTCTTGCGTGAGCATCATCTCGACGAATTGCCCCAGCTCTGGAATGTGCTGAAGGGCGACATGTCGTTTGTAGGCCCCCGTCCGGAGCGCCGGTTTTATATCGACAAGATTATGGCCAACGACCCCAGCTATGTGCTCATCTATGAGATGAGGCCCGGACTGACGTCGGAAGCCACCCTCTATAATGGCTATACCGATACTATGGAAAAGATGCTGATCCGTCTGCATATGGATACCGACTATCTGAAGCGCAGGTCGCTGGCTCTTGATGCCAGCATCATTGCCAAGACGTTCATCAGCATCGTGAGCGGAAAAAAGTTCTAACATAAAATACATCAGAAAAACCAAATAGAAACAAATTCTTCATTATGAAAAGATTCATCATAGCAATTTTAATGTCCGTGCTCATTCCGATGAGTATCATGGCGCAGTCGTCAATGACCGATGACCAGGTTATGAAATTCATCGTTAAGGAGCACAATGCCGGAACCCCTCAGTCTCAGATCGTTACGAAACTCATGCAGAATGGCGTTAATATCGAGCAGATACGTCGTGTGAAAAAGAAATATGAGCGTGCCGCCAAGGACCAGGGATTGGGACAGGTGTCGAGCACTACCGGAAGCAAGAACGACACAAGATTGAGGTCGAACGGCAAGAAGAAAGCCAACGGCGATGCCAAAGATGATGAATATCTTGACGACAAGAAGTCGCAGTATGACTCGCAGAACCGTTTGAAGGACGGTCGCGTTAAAGACAAGCGCAGCTATGTGTTTGACGATACCAACGATGAGTGGAACGACATGCGCGACGAACTCGACGAGTTCGTGCCCGATACGGCAGCCCTTCTTGAGAAGCTCATGATGGAGAAGACCAAGAGAAAGGTGTTCGGACGTAACATCTTCAACAACAAGAACTTGTCTTTTGAACCGAATATGAACATTGCCACACCGCAGAACTATCGTCTCGGTCCTGGCGATGCCGTGTTCATCGATATCTACGGAGCTTCACAGAAGACCATTGAGTGCACGGTGTCACCGGACGGATTCGTTACGATAGATGGATATGGACCGGTGGAAGTCAGCGGACTTACGGTGAGTCAGGCGAACGCCAAATTGCGCTCCACTTTGGGATCGAGATACAGCAGCTCGCATATCAAGCTCACCGTTGGTGAGACCCGCTCGATAATGGTCAACGTCATGGGAGAAGTGAAAGCTCCTGGCACATACACTCTGTCAGCCTTCGCCACCGTGTTCCATGCCCTTTATATGGCAGGAGGAACAAACGACCTCGGTACACTTCGTAACATCAAGGTCTATCGCAACAACCGCCTTGTCACCGTAGTGGATATCTATGACTATATGCTCAACGGCAAACTGACGGGTAATGTGCGCCTTGCCGACAACGATGTCATTGTGGTCGGTCCGTACGACTGCCTGGTGAATCTTACCGGTAAGGTGAAGCGCCCTATGTGGTATGAGATGAAGAAGAACGAAAGCGTCGGCTCATTGCTGAAATATGCCGGTGGCTTCACTGGCGATGCCTATACTAAGTCGGTTAGAGTGGTGAGAAAGACCGGAAAGGAATATTCAGTATATAATGTGGACGAGTTCGACATGAGTTCATTCCAGGTGAGCGACGAAGATTCGGTAAGCGTAGACTCAATCCTCGACAGATATTCAAACATGGTCGAGATAAAGGGTGCCGTGTTCCGTCCAGGTATGTATCAGGTAGGCGGCGAGATAAACAGTGTGCGTAGCTTGCTGGAGCATGCCGACGGTCTCAGAGAGGAGGCGTTCACCGCACGTGCCGTGATGCACCGCATGAAGAAAGACCGCACTCTGGAAGTAGTGCCGGTAGATGTGGAAGGCATCCTTGACGGTAAGGTAGCCGATGTGCCGTTGCAGCCTAACGATGTTTTGTTCATCCCTACGAAGCAGGAGATGATGGAAGAACAGACCATAACGATACACGGAGAGGTGAACTATCCTGGCATCTATAAATACGCATCCAATGAGACGCTTGAGGACTTCGTGCTTCAGGCAGGAGGTCTGAAGAACTCCGCTTCCACTGTGAAGGTCGATGTGGCGCGCCGCGTGATGAATCCAAAGGCGCTTACCAACGACTCCATCTCAGCTTATACATACAGTTTCGCATTGAAAGACGGCTTCGTGATCGACGGTACTCCAGGCTTCCACCTTATGCCATTCGACGAGGTGTATGTGCGTAAGAGCCCGGGCTTCTCAAAACAGCAGAATGTCGTTGTTGACGGTGAGGTGATGTTCAGCGGTACATATACGCTGCAAAGAAAGAACACCCGTCTGAGCGACGTCATCAAGGCGGCAGGCGGAGTGAACGACCGCGGATATGCAGCCGGTGCTACACTCGTAAGAAAGATCAACGAGAGTGAGCGCAAGCGTCTGGAGGCTGCCCGCAAGATGGCCCTTGAGCAGTATGAGCAGGTGGCTGCCGAGGAGGCAGCAAAGACCGGCAAGAGTGTTGATATCACAAACAGTGAGCGTATCAAGAAATTCCAGATCGAGGACACCTATTCAGTAGGTATCGAGCTCGACAAGGCTATTGCCAACCCAGGCAGCGATGCCGACATCGTGCTTCGCGAAGGCGACCGCATCGTTGTTCCGCAGTACACCGGAACGGTGAAGATCAACGGTGAGGTGATGTATCCAAACACCGTAGGTTTCGTTAAGGGCAAGAAGGCAAGCTATTATATCGACCAGGCCGGTGGTTTCAACAACAAGGCAAAGAGAGGCCAGACCTACATTATATATATGAATGGTATGGTGGCAAAGGTTTCCCACAACGCCAAGCCGATGCCTGGTTGTGAGATTGTGGTTCCAGCCAAGGCTACCACCAAGATGAGCATCGCCGAGACGATGACCATTGGTACGTCGGTAGCGTCTATCGCCACGATGATCGCTACTTTGGCTAACATATTATAAAGGAAATACGATGTGATACGGCCCTGTCACGATAAGTGTCAATGGGCCGTATTGCAGATATAGACAATTATGACTTAATCCACTATTGAGTGGAAGGCTTCGATAGACTGAAAAGCGAATGGCAAACGATAGGAACATAGTTCTGAAGAAAAACATACTGATGTCGGCGGTGCTGAAGATGGTGGGACTGGCAACGTCTCTCCTCATAGTGCCTATTACCATCGGCTATCTCGACAAGGAAGTCTATGGAGTATGGATGACCATGACGTCGGTATTGTTCTGGATAGGAACCTTCGATATCGGTCTGGGCAACGGAATGCGGAACTATCTCACCGAGGCAATCTCGAAGCAAGACTATTCGTTGGCCAGAAAATACATCTGCACCACATTCTCATTGCTCACCGTCATCGCCCTGGCATTGGGAGTGATAGGACTGCTGCCCTTGTCGCAGCTTGACTATTGCAGCTTCTTCAATACCCATGCTGTGAGCGGAGAAAGTCTTCGCAACGCCACGCTCGTGGCAATAGGTTTCACACTCGGCAATTTCGTCTTGAAGAATGTGGGCTTCATCTTCGTTGCCATGCAGAAATATGCAGTCAACGACCTTCTCACTGTGTCGGGCAACGTCATCTCGATGGTGATAATATTCATACTGACAAAGGTTACGTCGGGCAATCTCATGTATGTCGTCCTTGCATACACGGCAACGACATGTGCAGTCTTTGCCCTTGCCACAATCCCCCTGTTCTTGCGGTATCCCGAACTCCGCCCCGCCGCCAACGACTTTGACAAGAGTCTCGGCAGACAGATTGTGGGCAAGGGAATGGGATTCTTTGTGATTCAGGTGAGCAGCTGTCTTGTCATTTTCGGTGCTGCCAACGTGTTCATAGCCCAGAACTGCGGACCGACGAATGTCACGACATACAACATCGCATACAAGTTTTTCAACCTTCTGATAATAGCCTATACCATCATCCTCTCACCAATGTGGAATGCCTATACCGACGCCTACGTGAAGGGAGACATGGCATGGATAAACGCCACTTTCAACAGAGCGTTGAAGTTCTGGGCGCTTTCCGTCGCCGGCGGAGCGTGCATGCTGGTAGTCAGCGGAGTGTTCTATCATCTGTGGGTTGGCGACAAAGTGGAGGTGCCGCTCTCCATCTCGCTGTGCACATTCGTATATGTGTGTGCCTTCAATCTCAACAACTGTGCCACGTATCTCATCAACGGACTCAACAAGATAAGAGTGCAGATACTGACATCCGTAGTCTTCACCATCCTTTATGTGGCGATGGTCAAGTTCACGGATATGGGACTGAGCGTAGAGAGTATAGTCCTGAGCATGGCAACATGCTATCTCGCCATGGCGCTGATACACATCTATCAGTGCCGCTTGCTGATCAGGCAGAAGGCAACGGGAATATGGGACAGATGACAATAAAAAGATAACAATAAAACAACAGATATAGTAGATGAGCAATAAGATAAGTGTAATCACCGTGGTCTACAATGATGTGAAGCACATCCGTGAGACGATGGAGAGCTTCTTCTCGCAGACGTGGGAAGAAAAGGAATATATCGTCATTGACGGTGGCAGCACTGACGGCACGGCAGAGGTGATAAAGGAGTATGCTGACCGCCTGGCATATTGGTGCTCAGAGAAAGACGCCGGTGTCTATGATGCCATGAACAAAGGCGTGCAGCATGCCAACGGCGACTGGGTGAACATTCTGAACTGCGGCGACTATTATTTCTCAGACCATTCGCTTGCCGATGCCATCCGGAATTGTGATGCCGGGAATGCCGACATCATATATGGCGACAGCATGAAACTGCGCCAGGGACACGTATTTCCGTTCCCCTCCTCAAGCAATGTGGCAGGTCTTGAATACAGACCAGTCTATCGTCACGGTTCATCACTCGTGAGAACGCAGATACACAAGGAAAACCTGTTCGCTCTTGACAAGAAGAAAGATTATGGTTTCGCTCTCGACTGGTATCTCATCTATACCCTATACAAGAAGAAATACAGGTTTGTCAGGACCGATGCCATAATAGAAGTCTTCGATGAAGAAGGAATGTCAAACCACCCCGTCAAGGGAGAATATCTGAACTACAAGATATCCATCAGCGACGGTTTCAGGATGGGTAAGCTCGTAAGCTTCCTGACAAAGGTGATGAAGATATGGTTTGTTGGAAGTCCCGTATATTCAGGAATGAGGAAATTCGTTCTCGGGCCTCTCACCAATTCCATCCTGCCCAGCCTCCCGTGGTGTGTGCGCAGGTTTGCCATGAGAAAGCTCGGTATGAAGATAGGCAAAGGCACCTATGTGGACAGCCGCTGCTATATAATGAACCTCAACAAACTGTCTATAGGAAAGGATTCACATATAAACCGCATGGTGACACTCGATGCCCGTGGCGGACTGACCATCGGCGACAGCGTGTCGGTGTCGCATGGAGTGATGATTATGACAGGCAGCCATGATGTGCAGTCACGTCATTTCCCGGTGAAGTTCTATCCCATCGAGATAGGCGACTTTGTCTGGATAGGTTGTGGAGCTATGGTTCTGCAGAATGTGAAGATAGGCAAGGGGGCAGTAGTTTCGGCAGGAGCCGTAGTCACCAAGGATGTCCCGCCATATACCATCGTCGGTGGAGTGCCTGCCAAGGTGATAGGCCACAGGACCGAAGATCTGGAATACCGCTGCACGCCATAAACAGGCAGGGGGTAGGACAGTAGACAATGATTAAGACGTAAATGAAATACAAGATAAAATGTCAGATACAAAACGCGTGAAGGAAATCGACGTGCTTTCGCTTTTGAAGAAAGTGGCGTCGAGGAAAAAGGAAATGATAATCTTCGTTTCCGTATTCTTTGTTATTGGAGTTATCGTGGCTTTGGAACAGCAGAAGAGATACACCTCTTATGTGGTGTTGGCTCCAGAGGCCACAAGTATGGGTATGTCGCAGAACCTCAGCGACATTGCCGGAGCCATAGGTATGGATATAGGTGGCGGAAAATCTTCCGTCGATGCCATCTATCCCGACATCTATCCCGATGTCTTCGCATCCACAGACTTCGTGGTGAAGCTCTTCGATATTCCCGTCAAGGTGAAGGGACAGAAGAAGACATACTACAACCACATCCTGCAGGATACCAAGATTCCTTTCTGGGACTATCCCAAGTTGTGGCTCATCAAGATGTTCGGTAAGAAAGACACCATACCGAGCACCAATGTCGTTAACCCATATTGTCTGACAAAGATCCAGAGCGAGGTCTGCGAGGCAATAGTCGGAAGCATCGGTTGCCAGATCAACAAGGGTACCAATGTGATAACCCTTTCCGTTACCGACACCGACGCTCGTGTGGCTGCCTGCATGGCAGACTCCGTGAAGACCAGACTGCAGAACTACATCACGCTCTACCGTACGAAGAAGGCAAGACAAGACCTGGCATACTCACAGCAGATCAATGCAGAGGCAAAGGCTGCCTATGAGAAGTCACGTCAGAAATATGCATCATTCGCCGATGCCAACTCAGAAGTCGTGCTCATGTCGTATCAGTCTAAACTCGAGGACCTGGAGAACGATATGCAGCTGAAGTTCAACAACTATTCGCAGACCGCCCAGCAGGTGCAGAAGGCACAGGCGAAGATACAGGAGAACACTCCGGCGTTCACCGTGATTCAGAATGCCACCGTGCCATTGAAGTCGTCGAGCATGCCGCGAACGCTTATGGTAATCATATTCGTGTTTGTAGGAGTTATAGCAGACGCCCTCTGGGTGTTGGTGTTGAGCCAGGCTTTTGGCAAGAAGAAATAAAGAAAGGTAAATACATATAGATGGAGTTCGCTTATCCTTATCTGCTGTTGGTCATAATCTATGGCTCTCTTGCCGTATATGCCCATTTCAACAGCGAGTCACAAATGAAGACAATGTGTGTGAACATATTGTCAGTTGTCGTATTTGTGTTCTTCTTCGGACTCAGAGGATTCGTGGCCTACGACTGGACCTCATATTATCCCGAGTATCAGAGTCTGACCGACTTGCGCACCTTGTTCACGCTGCCGTTGAACAAATGGACGTGGGAGCCGGGCTTCATGATATTCGGAGTGATATGCAAGACCATATATCCCAACTATTTCTTCTTCCAGTTTCTGTGTATCTTGATAAACGTTACATTGCTGATGATGTTCTTCAGGCGATATGTCAGCAACATACCGCTTGCGTTTATGATCATGCTGGTGATGAGCGGTTTCGAGATAAACATCAATCTGGTGCGCAACTCCATATCCATATTGCTGTTCGTCAATGCCATCGTGTTCATTGAGAAGAAGCAGTTCCTGCCCTTTTTGCTCGTTTGCTTGTTAGGCTTCACGTTCCACAGTTCGTCATTGGCATACATACCGATGTATTTCATCATCAACAGGAAGTTCAACAAATACATAATGATGGCGATATTCGCCGTTGCCAATGTGATTTACCTCTTCCATATCCCCATCCTGAAGTCGTTGATACTCCTGGTGGTAGACTATATCATGCCGTCTACCAAACTCTGGGTGGAGGCATATCTCAGCATGGACCTCAGCACGGGCTCCGTGTTGAGTATCGGCTATCTCGAGCGACTGCTCACCGGAATACTTCTGTTCTGCTATATCGACAAACTCAGAGAAATCCGCAACGGCAACAACATCTTCGTGAACAGTATGCTCTTCTATCTGTGCACATTCCTGTTTCTCAGTGAGTTCCGCACGATAAGTCTCCGCTGTTCCTATCTTTTCATCTATGCATACTGGATAGTATGGATAGACCTGATAAAGTGCTTTACCTATCGCAACAACAAGATACTGTATCTGTCGTTTGTGGCGTTGTACAGTCTGCTGAAAGTATATTTCCTCAATACCACCGCCATGTCGGAGTATTACAACATCACCATAGAGAACAAGCCATACAACGAGAGGCTCATCCATTTCAGACAACATTTCAACGACGTTAAATAAAAAGACATACCATGAAAGGAAAAGTATTGTTCATAGATTACGTATACCTGAAGGGACACGTCAACTTCAACCATATCCATATCGACGCCATCCGCTCGGCAGGCTACGATGTGAAGATAGTGTTGCATTCAGACATAGCTTCCCAACTCGATTATCCAGACAGCGATTACGTTGCCAAGCTGCCACGCTTCCTGAATATGCGCGGCAAGAGAGCCGTTCTCAACCGCATTATATTCACTGTCACCCTGCTGTATCTGAAATTCAAGATACGCTTCTCAGATTACACTCATGTAGTGGTGTCGTATTGTGATGAGGTCACTTTGGGTCTGTTGCCCCTTTGTCGTAATATGTATATAATATGTCATAATACCGGCACCGTGGCATCCAGAGTGAAACTATTCTTTCTCAAGCGTCTGGCGCGCCACAACACCTTCGTTGTGTTCGACGACTATATGAAGAAACCGCTGCTTGAGAATGGCATAACAAATGTTGCCGTGGTATCACACGGCTGCGTCAGTCCGTTTGATGAAAGCCATGCCGATACCAGCCTTCCCGAATACTTTTCCGCTTTCAGGAAAGTGGTGTTCCATCCCTCTTCAAAGACAGACGACACCTTTGTGAATTCGCTCGTAAACAGTAGCGAACTTGCTGATTTCCTTGCCCGGAACGATGTGCTGCTGCTCATTCATGGCGACAAGAAAGAAGGCGAGAAATATCCCGACAACGTGCGCTTCATTTCAGGCTTCCTGCCAACGGCGCTCTATCGGGAGATATTCCTCCGTTCAGACATCGTGCTCATTGCATATCCCTCATCCTTCCAGAATCAGGTCAGCGGAGTGAGCTTCGAGTGTGTGGCAAACAAGAAGAACATGCTCGTGCTTGAGCATCCCGCCCTGCATTACTGCCGTGACTTCTATAACTACGATCCGATATTCTCCTCTACCGGCGAACTGATAGAGAAGATGCGGGCGCTGACATGCGACAACGGTCTGCATTGTGTGGCAACCCCGGAATCGCTGACTCCAGACTATCTTAAAATCTTTGGATAATGGAAATATCTGTTATAATACCTACATACAAGCCCGGGGAATATATCTCCGACTGCCTCCGTTCTTTGGAGGAGCAGGATTTCCCCGTTTCCGATTATGAGGTGATAATCGTACTCAATGGCTGCGACATGCCATATCGGTCGATGCTCGAAGACATCGTCACCGACAATGGTTATGTCAATGTGAGACTAATTCAGACCGACGAGCCGGGTGTGTCGAACGCCAGGAACATCGGTATAGACAATGCTAAAGGCAAATATCTGCTCTTCATAGACGACGACGACTGGGTGGCAGGCAACGACTATCTGTCGAGCATGCATGCCATGACGGATTTGCATACGGTGGTTGCATGCAATTGTTATCTCATTGATGACAAGACCCGTGAGCACCTGCCGTATTTCCTCACATCAGCCTACAAGCGATGCATGGAATGCCCCAAGCTGACATTGTTCAATTCGCGGAGCTTCCTGTCCACGGTATGGGGAAAGCTGATACCCAGAGAGGTGATAGGAGACAGAAGGTTTGACACGAAACACAAACTCGGTGAAGACGCACTGTTCATGTTCATCGTGTCCGACAGGATTTCCAGAATGGAGATTGTCCACAATGCCGACACCGTATACAACGTGAGGGCAAGAGAGAATTCCGCCACCCGTGCACGCCATCGGTATTCGGAAAGAATTGCCGTGGCGATGAGGCTTACGTGTAGCTATATGGGGGCATATCTGAAAAAGCCGCTGAAATACGACTTCCTTCTGTTTGCTTCGAGAGTCTATGCCACGATAAGCAAACTGCGTAAAAAAGTATATGAATAGAAAATAACTGATATCGTATGAAATACTGCATATTGACACCACGCTTCCCCTTTCCCGAAAATGGCGGAGACGTGTTGAGAATTAACAATATAGCCAAATATCTGAAGTCTGCCGGTCATGAGCTGATCCTCGTCTCCTTCTGTGAGGGCAATCCTGACATGGCAGCCGCAAAGACTTTGTATGACAAGATATACGTAGTAAAGCGCAAGAAGACCAACTCCATGCTATACTCGCTTGAGTATATGCTGAGCGGTCGCCCCATACAGTGTGGCTACTACTACTCACGGGAATACTCAAAGTTGCTGGGGATGGTAATCAGCAAAGAGAAACCAGACCGTTTCGTCAGCCATCTGCTCAGGATGGTGCCATACCTCACCCGGCATGGCGTGGAGTCGCAATCCATCGTGGAGATGACCGATGCCTTGTCGAAGACCTATACTCTGTCTTCCGGTTTCAAGGGCATGTCGCTGAAGAAGGTTATTTACGCCATCGAGCGCAAGCTTATCAGAAGATATGAGCACTTTGTGATGAGGAAATTCCCTAAGGTAGTACTCGTATCACAGGCAGACATCGACTATCTCTCTGCCGGGGACGACAAGCATTCGCTGGCATTATACACCAATGGCGTGGAGTGTATGGACGAGATACCCGATTCCTACGACCATGACAAGATCTGCTTTGTAGGCAATATGCGAACCCTTCAGAACCAGGATGCGGTGTTACATTTCGTAAACGACATCTTCCCGCTGATTCTGAAGAAGAAGCCCGGAGCCAGATTCTATATCGTAGGGGCAGAGCCGCCGAGAAACATCATGGTGCTGTCGGAAAAATCCGAGAATATCGTGGTGACAGGATTTGTAGACGTCCTTTCAGATGCCGTTAAGGATTCCTGCGTGGCTGTAGCACCGGTGCAGATTGCCGCCGGCATTCAGAACAAGGTGCTTGTGGCTATGGGTATGGGAGTGCCGGTGGTGATGTCGTCGCTCATTTCAAAGGCAATTCCCGAACTTGAGAGCGGCACCAACTGCATCATCGAAGATGCCGACCAGGCCTTTGCCGACGCTTGCCTGAGGATGATGGACAACGAAGCCGACCGCAACCGCATTTCCCGTTCAGGCTATGATACCGTAAGGAAATACTATTCATGGCAGGAGAAACTCTCTGGCTACGATCAATTGAATGCTGACTCATGACCCATAATCCCAAATCGGTCATTAGGGCTTGCTTGGATTTTGGCATTTTAGAAGGATGGATTTTGTTTGGCTTTTAATGAGTAATAGCGAGCTATTGCGAATTAAAAACAAGCAAAAGACGCCTTATAAAATTCAAAAGACTGCAAGCAGTTATGAAATTACCCAATAAAACGTCCTAATGACCGTTTTGGGATAAGTGGTCATCAAACTGTTACTCTTGCCTAAGCATGGCATAGAAAAATGCTCCATGATTCCGTTATTTGGAATTATGGAGCATTTTTAATTATAGAGTCTTATATTGTTTTAGAATCCCTTGAATGTCAGTTTCAGCGTTTCCGACTGCAACACCATTTTACTTCCGGTCAATTTTATTACCTGGAAATTCTCCTCTAGTTTGTTTATGCCGTATGGTGCCAGCAGGGTAGGGTCGGAGAGAGGCACGTCGCCGTTTTCGCGGTCGTAGACGTATGGTGTGTGTAGCGTAAGTTGCGTGTTTGTCTGGTTGAAGCGCATCAGAATCTTCGGGCGCTTCTCGTTTTTGTCATCAGCCTGCATGAGTTTGTATTGGAATGCCCAGTATATCTTTTCCTTCTTCAGGTCGAGCACTCCGCCAGTGGCAATCGTGTCCACACGGGTCAGATGCCACATACCGTTGAAATCTCCGGCAGCCGATGAAGTCTCTATGTCGCATGAGGCGAGAGTCATCGTGGTAAGTATCGTTGTGGCGGCTATGAGGATGCCGCATATTGTCTTTCTCATTTCTTTTCTTTTTTCGTTTTTTGTTCCCCTTGTAGATTATGGGTGAAGTTATAGTAACAGTGCCTACAGACTGAAACTGCCCCTCTTGGCGATGGTCAGCTGGAAACCGTAGTTGTTGCCCAGTATTCCTCCGAAGTCCATAGCATAACCGCCTTTCACGCTCCAGTTGCGAAGCAGAGACCTTGTGAATTTGTATTCACCCTCAACGAGGAAACTGATATTGTGGCGTAAGTCGTTGTAAGGACTGCCATAGGTTCCCAACCCCTCCTGATAAGTGGCAAGCACACGGTAGCGTGTGTTGTCGCAGGGACAGCCGTCGAATCCCAGATGGAAAGCCATGAAACGGTTGTCCTGCACAAAGATGCTTCCATTCTGGTTGTAGATTGGCGAGCGGAAGAGAGGGTTTCCCATCACCTGTCCCCAGTGTTGCCATCCAGGATAGATGTTGTGGTTGTAGTAATTGTCGGTGCCGCCGATATGGTCGGGAATAGTCGTCGTATGGTCGTGGTATATAGGTCCGCTTTGATATTTTGTGTAGATATATTCCACCACGATGTTTCTCAGCCATGTTCCGTATTTCAGGTTGAGGTCGAAACCTATCATCCAGTCCTTGAAGTCGTAGAGCACGTAGCGTCTCTTCTTCTTCACCTGCCATTCCTCACCGCTTCCGTAACCATCGTAGTCGAGTTGGAACATCGCCGAGTGGTCTTCAAAGAATTTGTCTACGTAGAGTCCCGCTTTCCAAAGGTCTTTCTCCAAGTTCAGTCGCATCATCCAGCTGCCCAGTTGGTTGCCTTCTGCATTCTTGTAGTTCTCGCCATCGGTGATGTCTTTTCCTCCCGGCACGAAAGCGTTCCAATAACCTTTCAGGCTCGTGTTTCCGTTTATCACCGACACCGTTCCGTCACCGTTAGGCTGATACGATTTTCCGCCGAACTGCGATGCCATCTCCAGTCCCAGTTCCAGCGAGAGGGGGTGCATATACGGGTCGCTTCCTATTCTGATGAATCCTGCCTTGGAGTGATATAACACGTTGTCGGCATATCTGCTCCTCTTGCTGGTGAATTCGTGCTGCCATGAGTCGTCGGTCATTATTCCGTAAGCCACATGACCTTTCAGCTGCACCCATCCTCCGGTGAACGGCACCTTCCAGTAGTCTTCGAGCGCCAACCTCACCTGTGGCACGGGGCGGGCGTTTATGCCCAAAGTCTGCGAACCGCTGCTGAGCCTGTTGTTCTTCAGGTTCATCGGCCTTTCCTTCGCTCCTATGGAGAGAGTGCCATGCAGCCATCGTCCCTCCACGTAAGCCTGTTGCAATACCACGTTGCTCGTATAGTTGAATGGCACGGCGGCATCAACGCCGAATCCGTATCCCCATTTCTTTTCCATGTCGTTGCCTATGCTTCTCTGCAGCGATCCTCTGATGTAGCCGTTGTTCTCGTCGAGCGACGACAATCCGTATTTGTTGGCATTCAGCCATAGTGGGGTCTTGCCGTGTGAGAAGCTTCCCTGAGCCTCAGCCGAATATTCAAATTCCCCTTTCTTCTGTAGCGTGGTGGCTTGTTCGTCGTAAGTGTCGTTGTCTTGAGCTGTAGCGTTTAGTGTAGCTGCGGAAATCAAGGCAAGTAGAAATACCTTCTTCTGATTCATAAATGTTTTGATGTTTGTGTCTATTGTTGCATCAGTCTTTCGATGAATTTGCACACCATGTCGATGCCCTTCACGTTCTCTCCGCCCTGAGGGATGATTACGTCGGCATACCTCTTTGTGGGTTCAATGAACTGTTCGTGCATAGGTTTCAGCACTTCGAGATAACGGTCTACCACCATCTTCACGTCGCGTCCACGCTCCACGATGTCCCTTTGTATGTTGCGTATCAGTCGCTCGTCGGAGTCGGCGTCAACGAATATCTTCAGGTCCATCATGTCTCTCAGCTTCTTGTTCAGCAGCGTCATGATGCCCTCGATGATTATCACAGGCTTTGGTTCCACATGGATGGTCTCCGGCAGACGGTTGCATTTGATATACGAGTATGTGGGCTGTTCGATGGCGTTTCCCTTGCGCAGTTCGTTCACCTGCTTGATGAGCAGTTTCCAGTCGAAGGCGTCGGGATGGTCGAAGTTTATGGCATGTCGTTCCTCCTCCGTCATCTCCGTCGTATCGTTGTAATATGAGTCAAGCGGTACCACCGCAACATAGTGCGGAGGCAGAGCTTCCACGATTTTCTTTACCACGGTGGTCTTGCCAGAGCCCGTACCACCAGCTATGCCGATTATTGTCATATATTCTGTTTTGATATTTACTTTTTTCTTATCAGGACCTTGCGGTATTGTTCCGCTTTCTTCTCCAGTTTCATGGGGTAGGCTCTCGAACTGCTTGGCATGCGGAAGAGAGTCATCCTCTTGCCGTTGTTCAGAAACTCTACCGATGTGCCAACTTTAGGGACGGGGCAGCCGAAATGCGTGGCGAATACCGTAGTGGCTTTCTCTCCTGTCGTCACCACCGTGGTGCAGTGGGGGAGTCTTTCCAGAAGCGAGTCGAGATCAGTTGGTGTCACAATCTCCAGATCCTTGTCAGAAGCCGTGTTCTTCGTGCGTCTCACGGCACACGCCGTGTCGTATAGCGCCACGCCCTCTTTGGTGAGGAATTCCACTATCTGCTCTTTTCTGAACCTCTTCCTCTCCGTGTCCACGAAATGGTCTTTGTCGTCGAAAAACAGTAGCCCAAAGATTCTCCACATGTCGTTTATGAAATTAGGATAGAAGAAATCCATGCTCCATCGCTGTTGTGATGGCGGAAAACTTCCAAGCATCAGCAGCCAGGCATTCTTGGGCAGGAAAGGCTCGAGTGGATGGCATTCTACAGGAATGTTGGCGGATGATGCCCCGGTGTCGGCACCCGCCAATCCGCCAGTCCCTCCGTTCTTCCCCATGGTAGTGGACAGGCTTGTTTTGCTTTCAGTTTCTTCGTTTGATTTCATAAAGACTTACTGTGATATAGTCTTGAACCTCGGTATTACCCATTTTGCCTTGGTTCCCTCAAATTAAGATCTATTCCATATCCCTATTTCTGCTCTTTCACCAGATACACGACTACCGGCAGGTGGTCGCTGTATCCGTCGAGCCATACGCCGCCGGCATGAGTACGCTTTGGAGCACCCTTGTATTTCCCTTCGGTCTGGAACAGGTAGTCGCGGCGGAAAATCTGGTTCTTGAAGAATTTCAGTGTAGAGAAATCCTTTGCTCCCTTTTTGTTCAGCAGGTTAGGAGTCATTACAATCTGGTCGAAGAGATTCCACGAACCGCCATAGGTCAGTGTTCCCAATCCCTCTTTCACCAGTATGTTGTACCATGGGTTATACATCTCGTCCTTGCCCACTTTGTCGATTTCCGGTTTGCATCCCAGAGCCTCTGTCATGCTGGCGTTTGTGGGGTCGTCGTTCATGTCGCCCATCACAAACACCTTCACCTTCGGGTCGTCTCTGAGCAGCGAATCCTTCAGCGCTCTCACCTGTCGGCCGCCCGACTCACGATAGAAAGATTTAGCCGCCCGGCTCGGCCAGTGACACACCACGAATGCCACATGCTCGCCGGCCATCTCTCCGCTCACGGTCAGGAATCCGCGTGTCAGAAACGCACTGTCCTTCTCCAGTTCCTGCACGTATGGCACGAGCTTCGTGTTCCAAACCTTGAAGAGCTGCGGATTGTAGAGCAGTGCACAGTCGATGCCGCGGTGGTCCGGACCCTCTATATGTACGTATTTATAGCCACGTGCCTTCAGCGGTTCCTGTGCCGTGAGGTCGTCGAGCGCCTTGCTGTTCTCCACCTCGCTCAGTCCAATCACGGCGCATCCCACGTTCTTAGGCAGCACGTCGGTGCCCATGTCGGCAAGAGCCCTCGCCATGTTCTTCAGCTTGTGAGAATATTTCAGTCTGTTCCAGCGGTAAGACCCCGTAGGAAGGAAGTCGTAGTCTCTTTTGCCCTCGTCGTGGCAAGTATCGAAGAGATTCTCCTGGTTGTAGAATCCCACTCCGTAGCACAAATACTTTTTCTCATTTTGCGACATTGCGCCGATAGACACCATGCACAGCGCTAATATCAGCAAGAAACTGATTCTTTTCATATTGTTATAAATATTTTGTTTTTCTATACTGCCTGTCTGACAATTATCCACGTAATTGTAATCAAAGACAAAGGTATGAATTATTTTCCATTATTTTGGCATTGCGATATTAAATGTTTGTTACATCCCGTGTTTTTATCTTGTAATGTTTGTCGCTTAGTCAAAAAAACGCTAACTTTGTGGCATACAAACATAACACTTATTTATGAAGCAGAAGAATCTGAAATTAGCCGTGATGGCATTGTGCTCCGCTTCTATGGCCCAGGCCCAGACAGTAGGTACTGACTCCATAGGACAGCGTGGCGCCGCTCTCAGCGAGTCGGCTTTCACGTTTACGGAGGCACAGCTCGGAGAAGACGATGATATGTCGCAGAACGTTACCATCGTCAATTCCAACTCCAACATGTATGCGAGTGAGGTTGGATTCCTCTTCTCGCCGGTGCGTTTCCGTTATCGTGCGTTTGACCAGAAGTATAACGATGTTTATATCAACGGACTGCCGATGAACGACATGGAGACTGGGCAGTTCCGCTATTCCCTCGTTGGCGGACTCAACCAGCAGACAAAGAACCAGGAGTTCGCCCTTCCGTTTGAAACCAACAATTTTGCCATGACGGGGATGGCAGGTTCAAACAACTATAACTTCCGTCCGGCAAGCATGCCGGCAGGCCACAGGATAACGCTCTCCGGAGCCAACCGCAGTTATACGTTGCGAGGCATGTACACCTTCAATACCGGACTCAGCAACCGTGGTTGGGCATTCTCAGGAAACCTCACATACCGCTGGGCGAACGAAGGATACGTGGAGGGAACGTTCTATAACTCCCTCTCTTACTTCCTCGGAGTGCAGAAGGTGTTCGGCGACGGAAGCCACTCCCTCTCGCTCACCACATGGGGCAACCCTACGGAGCGCGCCTCTCAGGGAGCCGGAACTGACGAGATGTACTGGATGGCAAACGACAGATACTACAACCCATACTGGGGATACCAGAACGGCAAGAAGCGCAACTCACGAGTAGTCAACGACTTTGCGCCGACAGCTCTGCTCACATGGGACTGGAAAATCTCCGACAACGACAAGCTGACGACTTCGCTCATGGGCAAGTACAGCATGTATAAGAGCACGAAGCTGAACTACAACAACGCCGACAACCCTCATCCAAACTATTGGAAGAACATGCCGAGCAGCTATTTCGATATCTGGGACGATACCAATACCTCATACCGGAACAGCGATGCGCTCGCCAACTGGCAGTCGGCATACGATTTCTGGAGCGGACCTAAGGCAAACCGCCAGATAAACTGGGACCAGCTGTATTATGCCAACAAACAGGCTTCGGCACAGGGACAGGATGCCATGTATTATCTGCAGGCAAAGCACAATGATGCGCTGACAATCGCATTGGCTTCAACTTTCAACAAGCAGATAGACAAAGACAAGGCATGGAACATCGGCATTGTGGGAGCTACCAACAAGGGCATGCACTACCAGACGATGGAGGATATGCTCGGAGCAACGACATTCCACAACGTGAACACCTATGCCATCGGCACCTATTCGCCAGATGCCGATGAGGTGCAGTATGACCTCAACAACCGTAACGGCCTCGTGGGAAAAGACGACAAGTTCGGTTACAACTACAACCTGCTCGTGAACAACGGCAAACTGTGGACGAGCTACTCGGAGAACTTCGGCAACCTGCACTATGTAATCGCCGGTAAACTGGGATATACATCCATGCAGCGCGACGGAAAGATGCGCAACGGTCTCGCCAAGGACAACTCTTACGGCAAGAGCCACACGGCACAGTTCATTGACGGCGGAATGAAATTCGGAGCCAACGTAAACCTGGGCCGTGGCAACACCTTTACCCTCGGACTCGGATATGAGCACCGTGCTCCGCAGGCAAAGGCGGCCTTCATATCACCGGAGATAAACAACGACTTCGTGCGCAACCTCAAGAACGAGCGCGTGTTCAGTTCAGAAATCGGATACCAGTTCCAGACCTCTTGGCTGCACGCCAACATCAACGCATACTACAGCTACCTCACCAACGTGAGCGACTGGCAGAACTTCTATATGGATGACGTGAACTCATTCACATACGTGTCGCTCACAAACATGAAGAAGGCATACTATGGCGTTGAGGCAGGATTGAAATTCCGTGTTACAAGCGCCTTCGACGTGAAACTCGTCGGACAGATAAGCGACGCCAAGATTCTCAACGACGCCAATCTCGAGTATATGCGCTCGCAGAATGCCGTGGTATATGGTGATGTGGCAGACGGACTCGTTGAAGACCATATATATAATAAAGGTATGCGCGACAACGGCACACCGCTCACGGCAGCAAGCCTCGGACTCAGCTATCACAGCGGCGGATGGTTCATCGACCTCAATGCCAACTACTACGACCGCATCTATCTCTCATACTCTCCTAACTACAGATATGAGTCAGCATGCAAGGTGCGTGGCGACATCCTCAACAACCAGCCCATGCGCAGCAAACTCTCACAGGCTAAGGGACACGGCGGATTTATGATAGACGGTTCTATCGGAAGAAGCATATACCTGAAGCGCGGATCACTCTCAATCAACCTCACCGTGACGAACATCCTGAACAATACCAACATCGTGACCGGAGGATACGAACAGAGCAGAAGCGACTACAGCACACCGAAGGCCGACGGAACGGCAACGACACGTGCATACAAGTTCTCTAAGAATCCAATGAAGTTCTATGCCTATGGCACCAACGGACTCCTCAATATCGCGTATAAATTCTAAAAAACTCTCATGACAATGAAAAAGACGAAATATATAAAATTCCTCGTTGCGGCAATGCTCCTCGGCGGACTTGCCACTTCTTGCATGGACGACGACTGGAACGACCCGACCGGCGAGGTGGCTCCATATGGCAACAACGACATCGTGGAGGACGATGCCAAGATGATATCCATAAAAGAACTGAAGGCAAAGACAGTAGACCTCATCCCCTCATCACAGGCAAACGACACCGTGCGCATCACGGAAGACTGGCAGTTGAAGGTGCGTGTGACCGGAAACGACATTCAGGGAAACATCTACAACCAGATTGCTGTGCAGGACGAGAGCGGAGAGGGACTCCTCATCTGCATACAGAAGGGCGGACTCTTCGGATTCCTGCCTGTAGGACAGGAAATCCTCGTAAACCTCAAGGGACTCTATATCGGAATCTATGGCAACAACGTGCAGATCGGTGTGCCATACACTAATACCAGCGGCAGGACATTCCCAAGCCGTATGAACATCAACGTGTGGAATGAGCACTTCAAAATTCTCGGTGCAGCAGACGCTTCAAAGGTGGTGCCAGAGAAATTCGATGTGTCAAAGCTGAAAGACGTGGCATACGTGAAATCTCATCGTGGAAAGCTGATGACACTGGAAAACGTGGAGATGGATGGCGCTGACGGCAAACTGGCATGGGCACCGGAGGCTGACAAGGATGCCGGAAACGGAGTGAGCCGCACGGTGAAAATCGGTGGCAAGGCGCAGAAACTGATGGTAGTGCGCAGCAGCACATACGCCGACTTCGCTGCCAAGGCAATGCCTACGGGAAAGGTGAACCTCACCGGTATCTTCACCGTATACGCCACAAATCCTTCAAAATACGGCTACACCTGGCAGATTCTCCTTCGCTCAGACAGCGACATCGAGGATGTGAAATAAGCAAGGCTGATAATTCAATAAAATGTAACAAAACTATAAAAAAGAAATACAATGAAAAAGATATTATATTCAGTAATGGCGATGGCTGCCCTGACATTTTCATTCGCATCGCTGACAAGCTGTGAAGACGTTCCTGCACCGTATGAAATGCCGGATGTAACACCTGATGACCCTTCAAGTCCGGATGTGGAACCGGCAGGTACCGGTACACAGGCAGATCCTTACAACGTGGCTGCTGCCATCAAGTATATTGACAATGGTGGTGCCGAGGACAAGGAAGTCTATGTAAAGGGTAAGGTAGTGTCAGTACAGTCTGGCAGTTTCGACCCGAGCTACGGCAGTCTCAAATACTACATCTCCGACGATGGTACAGCAACAAACCAGTTCCTCGTTTTCAACGGATATGCAGGGCCAAACCGAACCAAGTTCTCTGGCGAGGACGCTCTCAAGCCAGGCGATGAGGTAGTGATATGCGGTAAGCTTGTGAACTACAACGGTACAAAGGAATTCACTACCGGAAACTATGTCGTTTCAATCAATGGCAACGGTGGTAGCGGTTCAGACCAGCCTGCAGCAGGTCAGCCAACCGGCGACGGTACACAGGCAAACCCATTCAACAGCGTGGCTGCAAACAAGTATGCATCGTCTCTCGCTGCCGGTGAGGAGTCTGACAAGGACGTATATATCAAGGGAAAGGTGGTTTCAGTCAAGGAGCAGTATGGCACACAGTTTGGCAATGCCACATTCTACATCTCCGACGATGGCAAGGCAGACAATCAGTTCTATGTGTTCCGTGCTCTTTATCTGAACAATGAGAAATACACCTCAGGCGCAACTCTCAATGTCGGTGACGAAGTGGTAGTATGCGGCAAGGTAGTCAACTATATGGGCAACACCCCAGAGACCGTTCAGGGCAAGGCTTATCTCGTTTCGCTCAAGAGCAATGGTGGCAGCGGTTCTGAAGGCGGCACTACCGGTGATGCGAGCGCTTCGAATGGCGACTTCGAGAACTGGACAAACGGTTTGCCAAATAACTGGAAGACTGCTTCTTCTGCAGGAAATGCAACACTCAGCCAGAGTACAGATGCTCACAGCGGAAAATATTCTGTAAAGGTAGGTGGATCAAGTTCTGCCAACAAACGCCTTGGTTACAAGGAGATAACTCTGAAGCCAGGTGAATATACTGTTACGTTCTATGCAAAAGCTGCTACATCTACAGGTGCCTCTGTTCGTCCTGGATATGTTCCGGTGAAAGATGGAGCAAACCCAACCGGAAGCGATTATAAATATGGTGACTATGTAAACGACATAACAGCCACGAAATGGGTGAAAGTCACATATACATTCACAATCGAAACAGAAGGTACTTACAGCCTTCTTGTAATGAATGCCAAAAAGCCTGGCGGAGATGTATTGATTGACGATTACACATTGACAATGGGCTCTACCGTTATCATTAAATAAAACATTGACCTTATATATTCAGAATCCCATCATCCCTCCAGATGATGGGATTTTTCTAAGTTCTCCTAAATCTACAAAATACTTAAAATGGAAAACGACAAGGAGTTTATTCCGCAGAAAGGAGGCTATCGTGATTTGATAGCATTTCAGAAGGCAACTTGCATATATGACATCACATATTATTTCGCACACAAATTCTTGGACAGGACTGACCGTACCGTAGACCAGATGATACAGGCTGCGCGCAGCGGCAGACAGAATATTGCCGAGGGCAGTGCGGCTGCTACCACCTCACGAGAAACGGAGCTGAAACTGACGAATGTGGCGAAAGCAAGTCTGCAAGAACTATTGCTGGATTATGAGGACTATCTCAGGCAAAACGGACTGGTACAGTGGGGAATATCAGATGTAAGAACTGTAAAGACGAGGGATATTTGTAAAAGACATAACGATACGGAATTTTATATGAAACAGATTCCGAGCCGTTCGGCTGAAACCATCGCAAATATTGCAATAATACTGATTCATCAAGCAGACACTCTCCTCAGACTGTTGATAGAGAGGCAAAAGGCGGATTTCCTGAAAAACGGTGGAATCAGGGAGGAAATGACGAGGGGCAGAATTGCTTATCGGCAACAGAATGGATGGAAGAAGTGAGAAAGTGAGGGAAATTATAGGAGAAATAGGAGAGATAGGACAAATAGGACTTATAGGATTAATAGCAAGGCTGTATTTGTCCTATTTGTCCTATAAGTCCTAAAAGTCCTATAAGTCCTAAAACGTTCTATTTGTCTTAAAAAAGGCGTAGCCCCCTCATTTAGCCTGCTGGTTCAACATTTTTCCAAAATTTCTTGTCCATTCCACAAAAAAGCCTTACCTTTGCAGCCAAATGCTGAAAAGCATCGAAAATAATAAACAAATAAACAAACAATTTTAGATTAAAATGAAAAAAGGTATCCATCCAGAAAACTATCGCCCCGTCGTATTCAAGGATATGTCCAACGGCGATATGTTCCTTACACGTTCTACATGCAAGACTAACGATACAGTAGAATTTGAAGGAGAGACTTACCCAGTGGTAAAGGTCGAAATTTCAAGCACATCTCACCCGTTCTATACTGGTAAGAGCAAGCTCGTTGACTCCGCAGGTCGTGTGGACAAGTTTATGAGCCGCTATGGAAAAGCCCGCAAATAATATATACTAAGATATATAATTATTCAGGAAGATATTAAAGTGTGTTCAAGCGTAGTTGCATATGCGCATGAACGCACTTTTTGTTTGTATCCCAATCTGTCTTGCCCCCGAAACGGGCGTTACGCTGTTTTATGAGATATTTGGGTTAAACCCATTTTGGGGAATAATCCTCTTGCTGCCGACAGTCAGCCAGAGGAAAAGAAAACTAAGACAATTCAACTCATTAAGAAATTCATTATGAAGAATAGATTTCTTATTCGTGCTATGTATGCTGCGGCAGTTGCCCTTTTCTTCACGGCATGCGGCAGCGACAATGATGGTGGCGGTTCTTCACCGGCAAAAGAACCCAACGTAAACAGAAACACCGACTATACCGATGCTGCTGCGACAAGAACCGAAGTGCCGCATCTGCAGGGAGGCAACAGCCAGTTCATAGCCTATAGGGTGAGCGACAAGACGTTCGACAAAGACGGAGTGAACTACTGTGTGGAGTGGGACCGCACTCTGAAGTCAAATCGCTGGACATGCTATGTGATGACCAAGCAGAACATAAAGAAGAATGTGCAGCGATGGTATGCCGCCGAAGGCGAGATGCAGTATCCGTTCGACGTTGTAAGCCTGACTACTGACGATTATCACACTAAGAGCAACGGACAGGATTTGATATACGGATCAGGATTCGACCATGGACATCTCTGTCCGTCGAACGACCGTCTGTACAGCCTCGCCATAAACAAGCAGACGTTCTATCTCACCAATATGCAGCCGCAGTACAAGGTGTTCAACGGAAGCGACAAGCACTATAAGTACAAGGGTCTGTGGATAAACATGGAGCAGTTCCTGTATAATTTCGTGTCAGGAACAAAGTTCTCCTCCGGCGACTCCCTCTTCGTGTGCAAGGGCGGTACGATAGACAGCGAGAACCATATCCTGCAGCGTATCGGCGGCAAGATGATAGTTCCGAAGTATTTCTATGCTGCCGTGGTGTGGAAGCGTGCCAAACTCAACGTGTATTCCGGCCTCGCTTTCTGGTTTGAGCACACCAACGTATATCATGGCGACGATGCGCTGAAGGGATATGTCGTTTCCATCTCCGAACTGCAGAACAAACTTGGCAACAAGATAGACTTCTTCTGCAATCTGCCGGACAAGACAGAGGCGCAGGTAGAGAAAGTGGCAGCGACAATGGACTTCGGTTTATAAAAAATCGCAAATATTCCGCATTTATTTGGTGCCTTTTCATCAGAAATGCCTATTTTTGCAAATAGATTGGCGAGAATGCTTCTTCTGAAGCCTCTGCAATGGAGATATTATAAGTCTGTAATCGTGGATTATCAATCTGTGGTAAGAGGATTGTCAGCCTGTAGGGGTATGGATTCCTCAACCTGTAATGCGCAGGATATATCCTTGGCGCAAATGGCTCCGTGGCAGAAGGCGTCATTCTGACAAAAGAACAGGTTATAAATCGGAAATATATTTTAAAACAAAAAACAAGAATAGAAATGAATACAGTATTTGACTTTTCGGTTAAGGACAGAAAAGGAAAGATGGTAGCTCTCAAGGAGTATGCCAACGAGGTATTACTGATTGTCAACACAGCCACTAAATGCGGATTCACTCCACAGTATGAAGAGCTGGAGAAGCTCTACGAGAAATATCACAGCCAGGGTTTTGAAATCCTCGACTTCCCCTGCAACCAGTTCGGACAGCAGGCACCAGGAACCGATGAGTCTATCCATGAGTTCTGCAAATTGAATTTCGGTACAGAGTTCCCACGCTTCAAGAAGGTGAAGGTGAACGGTCCTGATGCCGATCCTCTATATAAATTCCTCACTTCTCAGAAGGGCTTCGCCGGATGGGACGAAAACCATCCGTTGACAAAGGTTCTCGACGAGATGCTCTCACAGGCCGATCCCGACTACAAGGCAAAGGCAGACATCAAGTGGAACTTCACCAAATTCCTCGTAAACAAATACGGAATGGTGGTAGAGCGCTTCGAACCTACAGAGAATATGGAGAACGTCGAGAAGAAGATAGAAGAACTGTTGTAAAACAGAATAACGACTTTAAATACTAAATTATAATATGGAACACGTAAAATGCTTGATTATCGGTAGTGGTCCTGCAGGATACACTGCTGCTATTTATGCTTCAAGAGCAAACTTGAAGCCAGTTGAATATTGTGGTCTGCTCACCGGTGGCCAGCTCACACAGACCACTATGGTGGAGAACTTCCCCGGTTATCCTCAAGGAGTGCTCGGCGGACAGATGATGAACGACATCCGTGAGCAGGCAGAACGCTTCGGCGCTGACATCCGCGACGGCATCATCACTAAGGTGGACTTCAGTAAGGCTCCTTACAAGGTGACAACCGAAGAGGGCGTTGAGATTGAGGCGGACACCGTGATCATCGCCACAGGAGCGTCTGCAAAGTATCTCGGACTTGACGACGAGAAGAAATACAACGGTATGGGAGTGTCAGCATGTGCCACATGCGACGGATTCTTCTATCGCAAGAAGACCGTTGCCGTTGTGGGCGGTGGCGACACAGCCTGTGAGGATGCCCTCTATCTCGCCGGTCTGGCAAAGAAGGTATATCTCATCGTGCGCAAGCCATTCCTCAGAGCCTCTAAGGTGATGCAGGAGAGAGTGATGAACGCTGAGAACATCGAGGTGCTCTTTGAGCACAACACCATCGGACTCTATGGTGAGAACGGTGTAGAAGGCGCACATCTCGTGAAGCGTCGCGGTGAGGCAGACGAGGAGAAGGTTGACATCCAGATCGACGGATTCTTCCTCGCTATCGGCCATAAGCCAAACTCTGACGTATTCAAGGAGTGGCTCGAGACCGACGAGGTGGGTTATATCAAGACCATCGACGGCACACCACGCACCAAGATTCCTGGAGTGTTCGTTGCCGGCGACGTTGCCGACCCAGTATACCGTCAGGCCATCACGGCTGCAGCAAGCGGTTGCAAGGCTGCGCTTGAGGCAGAGAGATATCTCTTGAACAAGTAATTCTCTCTTTGAGAGTTCCGTGAATATGCAGCCCGTAATAGTGGGCTCGCAATAGGGTAGGAGGAAGATGAAATATTTTTCCTCCTATTTTTATGTCCTTCTGTCATGGATTATAAGAATAAAGCAAAAGGAGCGAAGAATCAGATTCCTCACTCCTTTCTTAGGTCTGCATTACCTTAATATATCCTGATGTCTTTTATGCTTCAAAATCCTTTTACCTATCGTTTCTTTAATATAGTATGTTTAATCCTTCTTTCCAGTCAGTCTTGTGTTGTATATATGATATAAGTCTTCTTTCTTTTATCCTTTTATCTTCCGAATCTTCCACCGCCACCGGAACGTCCGCCGCCTCTTGATGAACTGTTGCCGCCTGCCGACCTGTTGTTCGACGAACTGCTGCGGCTCGGCGTGAAGGTGTTGGCAGGGCGTGAAGAACCGCCTGCCGGACGATATATCCTCGTAGGGCTGTTGTTGAAGCTGTTGCCCCTTGATGATCTGCCTATCTCTTGGCTCACTGTCGTGCGAGAGCTGCTCAGATTCGTTGTGCCGTTGCCGGTGCCTCTCCTCGGTGTAGTGCCTCTGTAGCCGCTGTTGTTGTCGCGTCTGTTGTTGCCGCGGTCATAGCGTCCGCTGTTGTTGTCGTCGCGTCTGTTGTTTCGGTCATAGCGTCCGCTGTTGTTGTCGTCACGTCTGTTGTAGCGGTCATAGCGTCCGCTGTTGTTGTCGTCGCGTCTGTTGTTTCGGTCATAGCGTCCGCTGTTGTTGTCGTCGCGTCTGTCATAGCGGTCATAGCGTCCGTTGTCATGTCTGCGGTCATGGCCTCTTTGTCCGCGGAAATCGCCACGGTCATATCTGTCTCTCATTCCAAAGCGGCTCTCTCCTGGGCGAGGTCCGAAGGTGCGTCCGTGATACCAGCTGCGTCCGCCGTTTCTGTGCCAGCTGTGTCCGCCGTAGTATGTGGCATAGAATGCCGGTCTGCCGAAATAGAAGTATGTGCGGTTCGGGTAGCGTGCATAGATGCTGAATCGCCACACGCCGTCGGTCCATATAAGCGGACGGTAGAAATATGCCGCTGAGCAGAAGGCGTCATACTGCCAGTCGAAGAGGATATAGCTGAGATCCATGTTTCTTCTCGTCCAGTATGTGCCGTAGAGGTCATCATAGGTGCTTATGCTCATCAGATAGTCGAGGTTCACCTCGTATGCTGCCTCATACTGCTCATCGTTCAGGTTCAGCTCGTAAGCCATCTTGTCGGTCAGGAAGAGTGCTCTGTCCCTTGCCTGCTCGTAGCTCATCGCCATTGTGGATAGTGCCACGGTGAGAAGCAATGCCATTGATAATATAAACCTTTTCATGATCATTGTGTTTTATGTTCGTAATGTTCTTTTCTCTGGTGCAAAGAAACAACAATTCCCGGTGCTGCCAAAGGGTTTTTCCCTAAAGTGGGAGGGAAAATCCCTATAAGTGTTTTCTCTTTTTTGAAGTGTTAGTTTATTGTTGTACTTTTGCGGTCTCCTTGTTTACTCGTATCTTGCCTGCTTTTCAACTAACAGAGCAAGTTGAAAACTTGCGGAATATATAATATAAGGTGTATGGCAACAGTGAATGAAACCAAATGGCTGGCCAAGTATCAGCAGCTAAAGGACTATGTGGAGCAGCATCATCAGCTGCCCGACAAGAAGAAGGTGGAGAACAGGGGACTGCTCAACTGGTGGAAATACAACAAGAAACTGGCCAAGCTGGACAAACTCTCAGAAGAGAAGCTCCAGATGCTACAGGAATTGTCTGACAGTAGGATAATAAAATCTGACAAAAAGGCATTGTTTTTGTAAATATTATGTACATAGTGTCATACGTTTGTCATATATTTGTATATATTTCTGCTTGTTTTATGTCAATTATCTAACTATAAATATTTGCTTTCTTTGACTGATGTCAATAAAAAGCATAAGAAACGACTATATCCCCTCTATTTGTTGTGTGCGAACACAAAAGGCATTAACTTTGCAACTGAAAAGATAAAGATATAGATAAAAGCTGCAATGAGAGCAGCAGGTAAAAAGATTGTTTAACGATAACTAAAAAGAGAAAGGAAATTGATTATGTTGACATTTATGTTAGTAACAGCATGTGTAGTAGCTTTTGCAGTATTGGCAAGTGTTGGAATGAACATCGGCATGAAGCTCTACAAGTAAATTTTCTGAAGTATTTGAATTTTAGAAAGTATTAGAGAGAATCAGTTTATTTGTATACCCGCTCGTATGAGAGGGTGTAACCGGAGCGGTTGAATGGCGACTTCCATGTCGTTGTTCAACCGCTTTTAGTTGTTTTGGTCCGCAGATTTAGACAAGAACCAAGGTAACCCCAAGGTGGATAATTTTTCTGCCGACATCAGCCCCCACCTGGCCTCCCCCGCTTTACTCTAATTAAACAAGTTTCTCTCGTTATTTTTCGAGTTATTTTTTGTTAAAGGTTCTCGGGTCGTGCTGTATATAGCAGGGGTCATATTTTTCGTTCTTTGCTATCAGCGTG
>OJKP01000247.1_pt1 | contig 43571 bp, 37 predicted proteins | sample 1596521 | NCBI WGS metagenome assembly OJKP01 (sample SAMEA4350130, study PRJEB24818) | metagenome | biome: human; feature: gut; material: faeces | place: Denmark | collected 2013-09
GAATAACCGGTTGAATGAGGCAACGGACAATCAAGAAGCAAATCAGTCGTTTTCTTGTTATAATATGCTATATCGAAATTCAAACGACTTTGGAACAAACCTAATTCGACACCGACATCGAACTGGCCGGTCTTTTCCCATTTCAGGACAGGATTGGCCATTGAGTTGACATAAGCATATGGCGCACGCACACCATTCAGCAACAAAGTTCCGGATGAGACTTGTGCCAACGATTTATAAACATCGATTTCAGAGTTACCGGTCAAACCGTAACTTGTATGCAATTTCAAATTGCTGATCGTGTTGTTATCTGCCAAAAAGTCTTCCTGTGAAATATTCCAAGCTAAGCCGGCTGATGGGAAAACGGCATATTTGTTGTTCTCTCCGAACTTGGAAGAACCATCGACACGTCCTGTCAGGGTTGCGGAATAACGATCTTTATACGTATAAGCGAAACGTAAGAAATAAGAGTTCATAGCCCAACGTGTGTAAGAAGACTCAGGAGAATCAGGAGTCGTACCTACCGACATGTTGTTATCTTCAAAGAAGTCGTCCGAAAAACCGGTCGTACGGCTCTTATTCCATTTCTGAGTGCGTTCTTGCCAAGACAAACCGACCATAGCATTGATACGATGATCTCCAAACACTTTATTATAGGTCAGATAAGTTTCTTCCTGCCAATACAGGGTATTCCAGTTCTGGTATTCAGCCCATCCGTTCGGCATGGAGATGTTGTTCAAATCAATAGAAGAATAGCCACGATAGGTCCTGTTATGGCTATCAATACCCAACTGAGTCTTTAAATCCAGTCCTTCAGCCAAATGGAACGTAAATGCGGCATTCCCGAAAATCTGAGTATTGTAACGCATACGTTTCTGCATATCCAGGATCATGACGGGATTAGACATTCCTTCGAAACCTAATACATCCCCAATAGAAGATGAAGACGAAGTCGTATAGTTGCCGTTTTTATCCCGGACAGGCATCCATGGCACCATTTCGATCATGGTACGGCGTGCTTCCTACCCGCCACCATCTTCCGGAGTATAACGTCCCCATGTATGGTTCACCAATACATTGACAGATGTGGACAACCAAGAAGTCGGATTTGCATCGTAGGCCAATTTCGCATTGATACGTTTATTATATGTATTATTGACGATACCTTGCTGGTCCGTATAGTTCAGGAATGCTCCCATGGAAGAACTTTTCCCTGCTTGCTGAATATTGATCTGATGGTTGTGGGAAATAGCGGTACGAGTTGCTTCGTCTTGCCAGTTTGTATCATATAGCGGATTGCCGCTTGCATCGAAATAATCGGCATCGTTAAACCAGTCGGCACGATTCAAAGACCAATTCTTTCCCTGCCATTTGTTTTCGTTTTCAAGCCCCTGCATGAAAGCGTCACACCACTCTTGAGCCGTAAGTACATCCATCTTGCGGGCAATATGGCTTGCGCTGACCGAACCTTGATAACTAACGGAAGTGCCTTCTCCGTCTTTCTTGCCACGTTTCGTCGTCACCATGATAACGCCATTGGCACCACGTGCACCATAGATAGCAGCGGCTGAAGCATCTTTCAATACTTCCATCGATTCGATGTCATTCGGATTGACCAATTCGAAATTCTCCATAACCACACCATCCACTACATACAATGGATTCGAAGAAGCATTGATCGTAGCCAAACCACGGATCACGACACGATTGGCATATGCTCCCGGCTGGCTGGAATTGGAAAAGATGTTTACACCGGAAACCTTACCGCGCAAATTATCCAATGCACTGAAATTCTGGCTCTTTAGCAATTCTTCACCTTTAGCCACACTGATAGAACCTGTTACGTCTGATTTGCGCATCGTACCATAACCGACCACCACGACTTCGTCCAAAGCCTGCGAATCTTCAAGCAAAGTAACGTTTATCTCCGATTGAGATCCGACCGGTACTTCTTTTGTCAGATAACCGATATAGGATATTTGCAAGGTTGCCCCAGCCGGAACACCCGAAAGAGAATACTTTCCGTCCATATCGGTTATCGTCCCGTTGGTGGTACCTTTTACAATCACATTGGCTCCAGCAACCGGGCCCAATTCATCCGTAACAACCCCAGTAATTGTTTTTCCATCTTGGGCAACAACTGGACTCGCATTTTTTGTCAGAACGATATAATCGTTCTCAAAAGCATACTTTACATTCGAATCACCGAATGCTTCACTCAAATACTGAGCGACCGTCTTAGATCCCGCTTTGACGGATACGGCGTCGTTCGTATTTACCTCATTTTTACTGTAAACAAACAGATAATCTGTTTGCTTTTCTACTTGATCGATAAATTCTCCGATTGTTAAATTCTTTCCGCTGATATTGACTCGTGCATTTTGCGAACTTGTTTCTGTCGCAAATGAAGAGAATACACAAAGGAAAAGAAAGAATACTGAAATTCTCATGGCATTTAGAATTTTCGGTTCTTTTTTCATAACTTTGCTTCGTTTACTTGTTAATACTTAATTTGTTGGAATTTTGTGTTAGCTCTCAAGTCGGCAGGTGCGGGAACATCTGTCGGCTTTTCTTATTTTTTCTTTCTTCTAAATCATAGGCTACGATACTAAATTAAAGATTAAACATGTTTTTTTATTATCTCTTTTATAAGAGTTTCAACGTATGGTAATGCAATTTCTATCCTCATCCTTCACAAACGAAAAAGAATAGACCTTTTGCAAAATCTGGAGTACACTCTCCACCCCGTCTCGCTGACGGAATTTGCCACTAAATCTATACCGATCCAGTTGCTTGTTTTTTTGCACTATCGTTACATCATAATATAGCTCAAGCTTTTTAATGATATCACTAAAAGAGGCATCGTCAAAAGCATAGACTCCTTCTTTCCACAACATAAAATCAGAATTATCAAAATAGCTCTTCACCAACTTGCCGTTTGACAAGAAAACACATTCGTGTGGCGAAATCGTCAATGCGTTGCTATCGCTATCACCTTGATAAACTTTTACGGAACCTTCAACCAACGAAGTGTTGAATTCGTCATGTTCTTTATAGGCAAAGACATTAAACTTAGTGCCTAACACCTCTATATTCGCTTTTTCCGTAGAGACGACAAAAGGCGCTTTCTCATTCCGCTCCACTTCAAAAAAAGCCTCTCCGTCCAGTTCCACTTTTCGTTCATTCTTTTCGAAACGATTCGGATAGCGCAAGGTCGAACGGGCATTCAGCCAAACGGTCGTTCCATCATGCAACTTCACAAATGCACGTTGTCCGGGAGGAGTGGTAAATTCTTCATACACAATCACGGGTTCCTCAACTACGGACCGATTTATCCGATTAGAGATCATCCAAGTGGAAAAAACAGCAACACAAATCGTTGCTACATATCCTAAAATATGCTTATAGGGGATTGCGAATGATTTTTCTTTGCGAGCTTGCTTAAATTCGAGAAGTTTACCGACAGCAACAGATTCGTCCTTTTCTGCCGGAATCCACGATGTCAAAGCACAAAGGTTCTGAACTGACAAAAACTCCTTTTTCAGTTCTGCATCTGTTTCCATAGCGGAAAACAACTGCTTTTTCTCCTTAGCAGTTATTTCCCCATAAAAATATTTTGTTATTAGTTCATGCATTCCTCACACTTTTGTAAGGAAGAGCGATTATCTTCTCATTTACCACCAAAAAACAATCGCAAATAAATATTATTTAACACAAATCAGAAATAATAACAGGGGCAAGTAGTCCTTCAATTCAATACGAAGTTTCTTTAAGGCTATGGACATCTGGTTCTCTACCGTATTCATTGAGATGTCTAATTCATCGGCAATTTCCCGATATTTCATTCCTTCTATACGGCTCTTTAAAAATATTTCACGACATCGTTCGGGCAACTTGTCGATAGCTTTGGTTACGGCTTGCTCGATATCTTCTTCTGATGTAAAAGTATAGTTCAATTGTTCAAGGGCCGACAGCTTAAAAGTCAGTTCTTGTCTGTATTCCTCTGCCACCACTTTATGACGAAGATAATCGAGACTCCGGTTCTTCACAAGCGAAAAAAGATAGGAAACCAAACTGACCTGTATATCCAAGACTTCCCGCTTCTCCCATAAAAGAAGAAACACGTCTTGAACAACATTCTCAGCATCCTCATCAAACAATACATATTCTTTGGCAAAACGAAACATACGGGAATAATATGTGACATATATCCTGTCAAAATTATTCAACATGCATCCTTTGTTAGAAATAGGTTTGTTCATCCACTTATATATATTACTTTAACATTCTTTAAACAGCAGAGTTCTGTAAGAACTTAGGAGTTTCGTCGCCAACAAAGATATAAAAGATTTATTCATGTTACGAAATTTCCATTCAAATAATCCTTTTACCGATGTTTTAATCACAACATTCTACAAAACAAACAATTAACACATTCGCAATTAATAATCCGCCACCATGTCTTATTTCACAACAAACGTTATCTGCATTTATATACATAGTCTATATGTCCGTTTTTATTCTTTATTCAGGAACGCAAAATGATACCCATCCAGGAAAGGATTTGTAAATCCTCTAATTTTCAACTTTCCCATTCAAATATCCATAGTTCTTACAGAACTATGTCATCATAAGTTCCTGTATAACAACAACAATCACAATACACAACAATCACTCCATTCATATATCGAAACACTGAGTTTGGCAGGTGGACCGGATTCCGGTCTGTAAGGTGGACGGGGGCATGTATAAAGCCCTGCATGGAGGATAAAAAAAATTTCTCTCTGGTGAAAATAAATTTTCACCGGCATGAAAATAAATTTTCACCACAAAGAAATATCTGAAACAAAAAGGAGGTGTCAATATTCCCTCGATCCCACGTCAAGCGTAGGGACAAGGAATTTTTGACACCTCTCCTACTTTTATAACTTGAATTTATACAATTGAGCCATCACTTTCTGGTATTCGTTCTGCAATTGCATATGATTCTGCATACTTTGGTAAAGCGTGGTGACATCTACAAAATATTCGATCATCGAGATTTGTCCTGCTTGGATCGCCTTGTTCAACAACGCCAAGTTATTCTGGCTTTTCAACACTTCGCTATACTCGTCGATGGAGGTCTTCAAGGCTACCGATTGGTTATAAAGCCGGAGCAAATCGCTTTCGATCGTCGCCGTCGCACTTTCCAGTTGCAAATCGGTATAAAGGCTCTGCGCTTTCGCCTGTTTTACATGGTTGCGATTGGAGAAAAGAGGAATGCTGATCCCCACCAAAAAACCATTGAAACGTTCGCCTCCGGTAGCCGTATTCAGACGATAGCCCAATTCGAAGCCGGGCAGATTCAATGACTTGCTCACACTCAACTGGCGCAGGGCCGCCGCCTTTTCACTCTGTAAAGAGAGTAACTGGCGATTGGCCGGGATCGCTTCCTGCTTCAAGTCGACAAAAGACAACGGGTTTTCTACCGGGAGATAGGCCGTATCGGTAAAATTAATCTCGATACCGCCGTTAAGCATCGCCAACTCATGCAACTTGGCCATACGGGCAGCTTCGTTCATGCGGGCTTCGTTCTTTGCATTGAGCAGTTCGAGGTTGATCTTGTTTACTTCGAGTACATTGGCATCGCCATTCTGCAAACGTGTCTCATAAAGGGCAGATAGCTGCTCGGCATTCTGCCGGCGGATGTCCAAAAGGTTCTTCTGCTGGTTCAGCAAGACCAAATCGAGACAAACTTCTTTGGCCTGCAACAAAATCTGCTGGCGGATTTCCGCACTTTGCCGGTCGAAACCCTCTCCTTTTGCCTTCGACAATTTATTCTTCTGCACATAGACCGTAGGGAAATCGAAAGACTGGGAAGCCACCAACTCACCTTGTATTCCCATCCCTTCCTTATTTCCATACTGATGCGTATAGGAAACGGACGGGTCCGGCAGGTTGTTGTCCAATTTGGCTTCCAACTTCTGAGCCGTCACCATCTGGCGGTTTGCCTGCAATTCCTTGTTGTTGGCTTCTACGCTCCGGAGCACTTCCTCGATAGACGTTTGCGCCCCGGCGGCCATTGCTGAAGAAACCAATGCTATTGTTAATATGAATCGTTTCATTTGCATATTTCTTTATTGTTTAAATCATCATTTCTCTTTATTCATCAATAAATAAACAATCGGGATGATGAAGCCGTTCAGGAAAGTGGATGTCAACAACCCGCCCAAGATGACGGTTGCCATCGGGCTTTGTATCTCGTTGCCGGGCAAATCGCCATTCAGTGCAAGCGGGATCAATGCGAGAGCCGAACTGAGGGCCGTCATCAGGATCGGGTTCAAACGGTCCATAGAACCTTGCAGGACTGCTTGCTGAAGCGGCATATTCTCTACGGTCTGCAGATGCGTATAGTGGCTGATCAGCAACATGCCGTTACGGGTGGCGATACCGAACAGGGAGATAAAACCGATAATCGCCGGGATACTTATCTCGCCGGAAGTCAACCTCAAGATGAACACGCCTCCGATCAACGCCAACGGCAGGTTTAACAAAATAACCCCACTCTCCTTCGCATTCTTAAACTCATTATAGAGCAACAGGAAGATCACCAACAAAGACATCAACGAAGTTAGCAACAACGTACGGCTGGCTGCCTGTTCGCTCTCGAACTGTCCGCCATATTCGATATGATAGCCTTCGGGCAACCGGATGGATGTATCCACTTTTTGCTGTATCTCATTGACAACGCCACGGAGGTCGCGCTCGGAAACGTTGCCACTGATCACGATCTTGCGTTGTACATTTTCGCGGTTGATCGTGTTCGGACCTGTCACGGAACGGATATCCGCCACATAGCTCAACGGGACTTTCTTACCGCCCGCATCGATCATCAGATTACGGATGTCCTCCATTGTGGCGCGGCTTTCGTCCGAAGTCTTCACCGTCAGGTCGAATGTCTTGCCGTCGTCATACACCTGGCTGACCGCTTCGCCGCCCAGCATGACATTGACATACTCTTCAAACTCCGGCAACGAAATGCCATACTGGGCCATCAGCTCGCGTCTGGGCGTGATGGTAAGTTGCGGACGTTCGATCTGCTGTTCCACTTTCAAATCCACCAGACCGGGGATTCCCTGAATGGCTTCCTTGATTTGGTTGCCGACCGTAAACATCAGGTTCAGGTCCGTACCGAACAGCTTGATTGCGATATTCGCTTCCGTACCGGAAAGCATGGCGTCGATACGGTGAGAGATCGGTTGTCCGATTTCGATATTGGCGCCACTGATGGTAGACAATTTCTTACGGACATCATTCATTACGGCATCGCGGCTACGGTCTTTCAGGGCAAACGGAGCTTCGATTTCCGACACGTTCACCCCTAAAGCATGCTCGTCAAGCTCGGCACGTCCGGTCTTACGGGCAACCGTCTGGATTTCGGGGACCTGCATCAGCAATTCTTCCGCCCGTCGTCCCATCTCGTCCGATTCTTCGAGGGAGATACCCGGTAGAGAACTGACATTGATCGTAAACGAACCTTCGTTGAACGACGGCAGGAAGCTGCGCCCCAACGTAAAGAATGTTCCCAAGGCGACAAAGAACAGACCGATCGTGCATCCCAACACCATTTTCTTATGAGCCAATGCTCCATTCAAGGCTTTGCCATATAACTCTTTCAATTTACGGGCCACCCACGCTTCCTTCTCCACTTTCTTATCCGTAGACTTCTGGTTCAGCAGATAGCTGCACAACACCGGAGTCAGTGTCAACGCAACGACCGTAGAAGCAAACAATGCAACAATAAAGGCGATACCCAGCGGCACCAACATACGTCCTTCCATCCCATGCAGGAAGAAAAGGGGCACGAAGCTGACCACGATAATCAATGTCGAATTCAGAATCGGCATACGTACTTCGCGAGAGGCTTCAAACACGACTTCCAGGATGGAAAGTTGCCGGTCGGGCGGCAACAAACGATTCTCCCGTATTCGTTTATACACATTCTCAACATCGACAATCGCATCATCGACCAGCGAACCGATCGCAATCGCCATACCTCCCAAACTCATGGTATTGATGGTCAATCCCATATAATGCAACGTCAGTATGGAAACCAACAAGGATAGAGGCAAGGCTACCAACGAAATCACCGTCGTACGGATATTCATCAGGAACAGGAACAAGACAATAACAACGAAGAAACTTCCTTCGAACAAACTGTCCTTTACATTATTAATAGAGCTATCGATAAAGCGGCTCTGACGGAATATGTCGGTTGAGACATGCACATCGGCAGGCAGGTTCTTCTGCAAGTCTGCCACAATCGCATCCAACTTTTCCGTCAAGTCGATCGTGCTGGTGTTGGGCTGCTTGGTGACCGTGATCAACACGGCGGGTTTTGCCCGTTCGGACGCTGTTCCGAGCTTCGGGCTTTTGCTTCCGACCTTCACCGTTGCGATATTTTCCAACAGGACGGGAAAATCCCCGACAATCTTGACGACTCCCTTTCCGATCTCTTCTGCATTCGCGGTCGAAAGGACACCGCGGATGATGTATTCGTTATCATATTCATAAAGGACACCGCCATTGGCATTCCTGTTCATATTACGGGTAACAGCCAGTACTTCATCAAGGCTGACACCGTAATGTTTCATACGGGCGGGATCGAGCAATATCTGGTATTCCTTGATATCGCCACCGATCACGGCAACCTGTGCCACACCTCCCGTCGAGAGTAACCGTGGACGGATGGTCCAGTCGGCAATCGTGCGCAGGTCCATTTGGGTTGTTGGAGTGGCTTGCGAATCGTCCTTACTTGTTTCATCGACCGTAAGCCCGATAATCATCATTTCTCCCAAAATGGAAGATTGCGGGCCCAACGTCGGCTTCCCGACATTCTCCGGCAGGCTTTCACTGACGACCGCCAATTTTTCGGAAACGATCTGACGAGCCCGGTAAATATCCGTGCCCCAATCGAACTCAACCCACACGACGGAAAAACCTGTCGTAGAAGACGAACGGACACGGCGCACATCCATCGCACCGTTCACAGCCGTTTCTACCGGAAAAGTCACCAGACGCTCCACCTCTTCAGGAGCCATACCATTCGCTTCCGTCATAATGACAACGGTCGGCGCATTCAAATCCGGAAATACATCCACATCCATATGGAAAGCAGTATACATTCCGGCAATCATCAGAAGCAGGGAACAGATCAATACAACCAACCTGTTATGCAACGAGTAATATATTATTTTATTCAGCATAATCTTTTTGCGTAAATAATAGTCAATTGCCTATTGTCAATTGTCAATTCATTAATGGTTATGTGTATGTGCAGGTATTGCATTAGAAGCAGAAGCCAACTTGATCTGGTAAGCACCGGCCGTCACGACTTCGTCGCCGGCTTTCAAGCCGCTCAAGATCTGGACCTCAGAACCATTGTCGGCTCCTAATGTCACAGGGACTTTCTTATAGGCCTCTTCATGCTCGCGGACAAAGACGGAGTAGACTCCTTGTTCTTCGATAAGGGCGGAGACAGGAACGCTGATCACATTCTGCATCGGAGCGGTAAGCAGATAGATTTCGACAAACGAACCGGGGATTATGGCTCCTTTGTTATCAAACTCGAATGTAACCGGAACATAAAACGAGTTGGCATCGGAGGCCTTTCCATAAGAGAGCAAACGTCCGCGCAGCTCGGATAGTTTATAAGTCACGTTATCGTACGACGTACGGAAATTAGCGGACTGGACAGAAGGCAAATAGTTGTAATATTTCTCTGAAACTTCCGCACGCAATACCAGGCGGCTATTCTGCGAGATTGTTGCCAACGGCTGGCCGACCGTCACATAATCGCCCTCTTTCACTTGCAGGTTCTTCAGATAACCGTTCATCGGCGAAACGACAGACACACCATTAGCCGTCTGTTTTCCGGCCACCGCTTCCCAAGCCACCTTCGCATTCTCATAGTTCAGACGAGCCTGTTCGAAATCTTTGGCCGAAACGATCTTATCGCCAATCAAGGCTTCCATACGTTCATATTCTTTCTTTGCATTCTCGTATGCATATTTGGCTTTAGCCGCCACATTTCCGTCAGACAAACCGCTCGAAGCTAGACTCAATATAGCCTGCCCTTTACGAACAGCCGTCCCGTCGACAAACGACAGGTTGCCGAATGTCACCACTCCGGGGACCGTAGCCACCACAGTCGATTCCTCTCCCTGTGCAGCCATCACCCGCCCGCTCGTCTTGATCACATCGGTAAAAGTGCCCGGCTCCACTTTATGTGTTTGCAACCCGACGGCTTCCGCCAATGCTTTCTTGAAAGAAATTTCACCGGCATGTCCTCCTCCGGCTTCTTCATGTTCGTGATCATGGTCGTGGCCTTCGTGATCATGGTCATGTCCTTCTTCGTGTTCATGAGCTTCATGTTCATGCTCTCCGTGTGTCGCAGTATTACCATTGCAACCTGCCAGAATGTAGGCGAAAACCACCCACAATAAATATATCTTTTTCATTATGATTTATGAATTTTGATTTATGATTTATGAATAAAAGGAAAGAAGGTTTGTGATTTATGATTTATGATTTATGTGTAGGTGATATAAATCATAAATTATAAATCATAAATCAAATTCGTACGGAGGCGCACGAAGCCCTGACGCAGAAGCGATCCACGTATCATGCAAGGACTCGATGTAGTAGGTCCGGTCTTTTTCGAACAAGAGCTTATAAAAGGCCGGAACAGGAGGGTTTATATAATCAAACAATACAAGCAAAGGGAAAAGGTACTGGTTCACGTTTCCATCTGTCACATGCGAAAAGACGGAAGTGTAGAGTGCGACGTTATGTCCGTTGCAACCGCAATCATGCGATTCAGAACTTCCATGCCCGCCATGGGCTGCCTCGGCTGAAAGCGATTTATAGCATGGCAACCCGTTACTATGGTGATGGTGCGGTATGACAACCGACATAAGCACCACGATACTGACGAGCAGCATTACATACTGATATATTTTCTTTTTAGCTCTCATACTTCCGACTACAAAAATAAGAAGTTTTTAATTACTACGCAATTATACCTTCCAAATAACAAGAAAACCACATCAGAATTTGTCAGATAAACCCGCATTTCGGAAAGCGGTAATCATCTGTTTCCAAAACACCGGTGATTCGGTTTTAAAACACCTATGTTTTGACTTTAAAACACCTATGTTTTGATGAAGCAGGAACAATAGGGTACACACAAATTAGGGCGGCATCTCAAAAAGAGCTTACACCCCTTTTGAAACACCGCCCTAAAATACCTGAAAAAGATGCCTGGACATCTTCCCATATAGGAAGCAAATCCTATTTATCCAGTTTAGCACAAATAAGTTCGGCCGCCTTCTTGCCGCTCATCAGCATACCGCCGAAGATCGGTCCCATACGGAAACTTCCACTCACACCGTTGGCCGCCATACCGGAGACGAACAGTCCCGGATAGATTTCTTTCGTATTTTCTACGGTTGTAGATTCACCCAGCTCGACATTAAGCGAACGTTCGCCGATCACGCCTCCGGTCGGAGTATTCAGCTTGATATCATTCTTGCGAGCCACCACGCGGGCAATTTCACAATCATGGCCTGTCCCCTCCAGAACAGCCTTGGACATGATCGTCAGCGGGTCCACATGCATGCCTTCGCGGATCACCGGAGCCCAGTTCACAACCACACCGGCTACGGCATCGTTATGGAACACCACGTCTTCTACGGAATAGCAGTTGAAAATAGTCGCACCGGCTTTTGTCGCGTTATATATCAAAGCCGAAGTCGTGTGTACTGAATCCATAATGTAAGTACCGTTTCCGGCATCCTTATAACTTACACCCAACTCGCGTACGATCGGCATAGCTTCTTCCTGAACCACGATATCGTTAAACATCATGGCGCCGCCCCACATACCTCCACCGGGAGCCAGCTTGCGGTCGAACAATGCCACCTTCTTTCCGGCCTTAGCCAGATAATAAGCAGCGACAATACCGGAAGGACCCCCTCCGACAATAGCGACATCAATAGACAAATTACTCTTTAACTTTGCAAAGTAAGAGTCAATAATTCCTGTTGAAACAATCTGTTCCATTACAAAATAATAATTAGAGTTTAAACATCGGGAAGCACATAGAGGTAACGCTTCCCTTTATTTAGTAATTCTACCTTTTCCCTTCACGGCGTTATCCGGCAGGTTCAATGGGTATAATCTCAGCCTGTATAGTAAGGCACCCCTATGATAAGTCGGTTGCAAAGATAATAAATTATCCGAAATGTGGCGGACGCTTGTTCATTTTCCGTTCCACAAAATTCTTCATGAACGCAACAGTTTCATCTATCCCCAGCACCGAGACGTCTATCGAGAAGTTGTAAGTAGATGCAACTCCCCATTCCTTATTCGTATAATAATTGTAGTAGGCGGCACGCGACTTGTCTGTCTTCACCATCAATTCCTCCGCCTCTTCGACCGTCAGGCCTTGACTTTCGATGATCCGTTGAATGCGGTTCTCTTTGTTGTTGTGGATAAAGAAACTCAGGCAGTCGGGATCATCACGCAAGATATAATCAGCACACCGTCCGACAATCACACAAGAATTTTTTTCTGCCAGATTACGGATCGTATCGCTCTGATACAGAAACAAACGGTCGTTAGACAACACATCCGCATACGGCGGAAACAACCCCATATACGAATAGCCCATCGTAAAGGCATAAGCCAAACCACTGGAAGCCTTCTCGTCAGCTTTCTCAAAAAATTCCTCGCTCAATCCGCTTTCTTTCGCGGCAAGCGCCATCAGTTCCTTGTCATAATAACCGATGCCCAACTCTTTTGCCAGCTTCTGCCCTATCTCACGGCCACCGCTACCGAACTGCCGGCCGATGGCCAATATGATTTTATTATCCATGTCTATCAATATTTTTGGTATCAAGACAAAGGTAAATAAAATTTATTTAGAATAAAAAGGTTATTTTTGTTCTCTCATAAAACATAAGAATATGGCGGAAAATTTAATAATCAACGGAGGGAACAAACAAGAAATGTATGAGACATTGCTCCCTCAACTGCTATCGCTGACAACGGGAGAAACAGATACAGTAGCCAACATGGCGAATGTCGCCGCAGCCCTGAAACAGACATTCGATTTCTTCTGGGTCGGTTTTTACCGGGTAAAAGAGGAGATGCTCGTGCTCGCCCCGTTCCAAGGCCCTCTTGCCTGCACACGCATCCGGTATGGAAAAGGTGTATGCGGGACTGCATGGAAAGAAGCACGGACAATCGTTGTCCCGGATGTGGAGCAGTTTCCGGGACACATTGCCTGTAGCTCCGACTCGCGGTCGGAGATCGTCGTACCGGTAGTCAGAGGTGGAAAAGTGGTTGCCGTACTGGACATCGATAGCGACAAACTGAATGAGTTTGATGAGGTAGACGCAGAGTATTTGGAAAAACTCTGTGCCTCCTTACCGATTTAACAAGGCAACCACACCCAAATTCACTCGACCGTTACTATCTTACCCGCCGTATTCGCCCGGATCAGACGGTCGTACATTGCCTCGCAATAGACCGGAGGCAAGTAGAAACGGCCGGGGTAGACGGCACAGAGGTTAATGCGGACCGTCACCTGTTTTCCGGCAGGCAGATAATCAATGTAACTGTAGGCGCGATCATCGCGGATATCCTGGTAGTTGATGCCCGCCACCCGGTTGTCGGCCGTGCCCCCCGTGGTAAGGAAGCGCGTGTTCAGTATCTCCCAGCCTGCCGGGAAAATCTCGGTCAGCACCAAGTGGCTATAATCACGCGCAGACGGGTTCGCAATGGTCACCACGGCCGTGAAGTTCGTACCCTGTTGCAAGGCGGAAGCATTCACCGGAAGGCCGTTCTGATCCATATAGCTGACAGCAAGTGTCAGACCGTTCGCATAGGCATCTTCTTTGCCCTCGGCAGGGATTCCTTCGGTCACGAGACGGGCAAACAAAGTAGAATTGCCGGTGTTTCTCAGCTCCAAAGAGACGGAAGAGGCCGCCTTATCGAGCAAAGTTTCCGTCCAGATGTTTCGAGTGGTGGAAACTTTTTCCGTCTTGCCTCCTAAGGTATAGGAAAAGTCCATCGAACCGGACACCTTGTATTTCTCCATATAAATGGAAAGAGCCACCAAGCTGAACGCCGTGGATTGCGTGCTCAGCCAATCGTCGGAAGCGAGTGTCTTGGAGATTTCATTCGCCAAGAGAGCTGCTTCCTTGCCGTTGTCGAGCAAGCAGAGCGTCATCAGACGGATCGAGTTGTCACGCAGGTCGCTGCCGAACGTCTGGTCGTATTCGGAATAAGCGGTTGTCAAAGCCGTTGTCTTTTCGATCAACTCCTTCGAGACATCCGGACGGCCGGCCAAAGCGTAAGCGCCCGCCAACAGATAGCGGCTCATAGGCGTGAGCGTCTTACTCTCTTTCAGGCGATTCATGGCGCCAACCTCAGATGCTTGCCCTAAAGCAAGGACAAACAGACGGTATGCCTGAGTCATCTCTTCGGATTCGGCAAAAGAAGAAGTTGCCGGCTTCCAGTTACGGGCGATACGGATCAAATCGTTCAACACATTTCGCTTCATTGCCTCAGACACGAGATATCCCTTCTTTTCTGCTTCGAGCAGGAAGTGGGTGGCATAAACAGTACCCCAGGCATTGCTACTCGTACCACCGGGCCAGTAGGAGAAAGAACCGTCTACCGTCTGGTAGGAGCGCAGGCGGCGGATCACTTCTTTCACATCCGCTTCGGCCGATTGTTCTTGTTCGCGGGTCAACGAAGCGAACTCACTTAAGTATAGTTGCGGGAATCCTTTCGAGGTGATTTGTTCGACACATCCATGTGGATAGCCCAACAGATAGGACAACCGTGTGGAGAGATTGACGGGCTGGACATCCGACATTTCGAGCACAAGGGAGTTCGTGCCGTCCGTTCCGGGCAGGTCGACCGTTCCTTTCCAACTCTTTCCGGCTTCGAGCGTCACAGGCGTCACCTTGACTTGCGGACGGCGCACGGAACGAATTTCGATATCGGTTTCATACACAGACTTTTCTCCTCCACCGGTAGCCGTGATCTTCACGTGTCCGACTCCTGGGGTATCTTTCACACGGATACGGAACTGCGCCAATTTGTCGCTGACCGTTTCAAAATGCAACGTACGGCTCGCCTCGCCGATCACCTCCATATTATCGGAACAAGCAATCGTGACCTGAACGTTTCCGACCTCTTTCTCAGTAGCAAAGACAGTAGCCGGGACCACCATTTCCTCTTCTATGCCGATGACGCGTGGAAGCGTGCCGAGCAACATGACTGGCTTGCGCACGAGCACACTCTTCTCCGTGTTGCCATAAGCCTCTCCGTTTCCTGTAACAACCATGACACGGACACGGCCGTTATAGTTCGGCATCATATAAGTATGCTGTCGTTTTTCTCCCTTTTTCAGTAAGAACGGACCGGCAAACTGTACGACCGGCTTGAAACGGTTCACGATTGCTTTCGGGCCTTTGTTCAAGGCATCGTCGCCACCGATACTGAACAGTTGCTCGATGCGGCCGCCATACGCGCCGACCACATAGTTGTATAAATCCCAGGTATTGACCCCCAAAGCCTCTCGAGCATTAAACGCCTGCCAAGGATCGGGCGTGCGAAAACGGGTCAGGTCAAGTAACCCTTCGTCGACAATCGCCAGCGTATAGGCCATCTCGCGACCGTTCTTTTCGGAAACCGTCACGTGGTAAGGAGCTTCAGGCTTGACCTCGTCCGCCATACGGATAACCGGAGCCAAATGGCTTTCGGGAGAAGTTACCGTGAAAGGAACGACACCGTACATGCGGATCGGCAGATCGTTCTTCGTGATTCCGTGCGGTTGCAACAACGTTATATAGAGGTACGCATTCGGCTGCATATCGGGGGTGACGTCTATCTTGACCGTGGTCTGCCGGTCCTCACACATGTGCTCGGTAGTCGAGAGGACACGCGTGCCGTTCTCGATGCTGACAATCGCACGGCTTCCCTTTACGGAAGGGAAGGTGACGACAATCTGTTCTCCCGGCGCATAGGTGTCTTTGTCGGTCTTGAAGGTAAGCATATTGGCGGATGAAGAGCCGTCGGCATCGCGCCGCCCTTCGCTGTAAGGCCAGTCGAAATAGTTCATCACGCCGGTGGAGTGCTTGCTATCCTTGTCTTTCACCGAGATGAAATAGGTCCCCCAATCGGCATCGGCATACTTCAGATTGAAAGAGGCCGTGCCATTCGCTCCCGTACGGACGGTAAAGGTTTTCACCGGCTTGTTGTATGAGTTGGATACGTAGTTCGCCAAGCTGCCGTTGTCGGAGTTCCACCACCAATACCAATAAACTTTATAGACCTTCACTTCGAGTTCGGTATCGGTTACCGGCTGTCCGAGGTAATTGACGGAGGCCACTTCATATTTATATTCGATTCCGGTCTTCAACGGCTCCCCACCATCTTGCTGGGGCGACCTGATACCGGCGTAGCGCCGGTAGGGTGAATAGAACGCCCGGTTGGCATCGATGCTGAAATCTCCGGATTCCTCATATACACGGGTAACGAAGTTCGCCAACAACATGCCTGGAGCCGAGGCTCCTATCTCGAAACATGCCTTGATGATGGCATTGCCGGCGGCATCTGTCGTACCGGAAATCACTTTGCTTTCTTCACTGTTGAAGATTTTCGACGGATCATCGAAATAAAAATTCTTATAACCGGCAAAGGTTGTCGGGGTCGATATGAAGGTTCCTTGAATGTCGTATTTCAGGTTACGGGCGGTCGCTCCTTGCAGCCATTCCACATGCATAGTGGCGTCAAGCGGTTCACCCCGAAGTAATTTTTTTTCAGGCATAGTCAGGGATATCTTCAAACGATTCGGTTTGATCGTTTCAATACGGAGGCGCTTCGTAAAAGTGGCACCGCCGACATTCACGTTGACATTCCAGGCTCCTGTCGGGGCATCGGGTTCGGTCGGCATGTCGAAGGCATAGAGTCCTAATTCACCTTTTGTCTGAGTCTTGCGCAAATAAAGCTGGCCGAGCGGGTTGTAGAGTTCCATGATGACCGGATGGTTTGCAGGAAGCATCCGGCTGCGGTCGTTCAGCATAAAACCGAGATGCAATGTGTCTCCCGGACGCCACACGCCACGGTCACCGTAGATAAACCCCTTGATGCCTTTCTGCACGACTTCGCCGGAGACATCGAACGAACTTAACGACAAGGCCGAACCGTCGTCCACACGAAGGTACGAGCGTTGCTGTCCGAAAGAAGCAGTCAAGTAGAACGGTTTGCCGTCTTTCAGAGAGAAACGCACTTGTCCTTTGTCGTCCGTCACGCCGGAAGCCAATTCCTGACGCTGGTAGTTGTAGGCGGCGACTTTGACACCTTTCTCCGGATTGGTATTCAGAATGTTATGCACAAGGACAGTCATTTCGTTATCTTCACCGGCCATCGCCAACAGGCCGAGATTGGTGGCAAGGACATTCTTGCCGACGGTCGTGTTATAGTAGTAGCTGTTCGAACAGGGATCGTTGCGCTCGCTGTATTTATAGTCTGACCAATCGAAGTCGCCATTATAGTAGTAGTAACCGCCTCCATCGAACCGACTGCTCTCTTCCTTGAACTTGATCTCGTCATCAGCAAGCAGTTGTTCTTTGCTTTTCTTCACGAAAGCTTCACAAGGATAGGCGGACAGATCCCGGTTGAACGACAATTCCACCCGATAGATGGCACCGGGTTCGGGATCGACCAGCTCTTTCAAATCGATTGCGTAGGTATTCCAACGGCTTAGATCCGAAGCGGCGTCTTCATCGAGGAAGATTGTTTTACGAGCAATCAGGCGGCCGACACGCATCAGGTCGCCCGTTCCGTCAAGGTCGTTTATCTGGAGGAATTGCCCGATGTTCTGTTCGAATATCTTGATGACACGCACTATCACGCCACGCAGGTAGACAGCCTGGAAGGGGATCGTCAGCTGTGTGGACTGCGGAATGATCACACCGTCACCAATAAAACGGGCTTCCGGTTTTTCATCGCTGACAACGATTTGGCGAACAACGCTCTCTTTCAGGTTCAGTCCGTTTTTACTTCTGATATTCTGGCTCAAATGAACGTTCAAGGCTCCTTTGCTACCGGCATCGGGATAAAGGCGAAGCTTATTGCCCTCGACATTGGTCGCTTCCGATTTGTTGCCGTCGATCCAGGCAAGCCCCTGCATATTCTGTGCCGCATCGAGCAGTTTCGTAAAAGAGACCTCGACGTAGCGCTCCGGCTCTGCAACATATTTGACATCGTATACTGCAAAATCATTCAGATCGGGGATATTGACGGATAACAGTTCTTCCTCCGGAACATTTAGTTTGTTCGGGGCGACGGACAGCTTAAAGGAACGTGCCGCCTCCGTCCCGGCTTGTATGTTCTGGATGGAGGCTTCGTGCCTCTTCCCGTCGGGGGTATGCTGCCAGGTGACATCCGCTTTTTCAGAAAAACGGACAAGAGATTCTACGGTTTCGGGGGTTTCTCTGTCCGGTGTGAACAACGAACAGACAATGTCATAACCGTTTTCATTCTTTTGGTTGATATCGACGGATTGCAAGTTGGCACGCAACAGCAAAGATTGCGTTGAGAACCTGAAAGTAAAATATTTGTCCTTTCGCTCCGTGTCGAACCACTCCGATAGGTCAGCCTTTACCTCATAACGGGTATTGCGTTCGAAACTTTTGGCTGGCTTGAAAACGATCGTCCGGTTGTTCTCGAAAGCGAACTCGCCGGCTGTTTCGGGTTTGATCCTGACCAAATTGCGAAGCTGGTCTGGCTTCATCTTGTCGGTCGCTATTTCCTGATTGAAAATCAGATATACGGGTGTATATCTTGAAATCGTACCGGAGGTAAACGCCTCCACATAAGGACTGAAAGGCTGTTCCTCGGACTCGCCTTTACTTTTCCCCTCACATCTGCTGAATAAGAACAAAAGACAGCAGGCACAGATATAATACAGATATTTCGCCATATTTTCTGAAATTAACAGTTACACGTTAGATAAACAGACTTCTTGCAAATATAAGTTTTTTATATACATTATCATTCTCGCTTTTTTACCATTTTTTTGCCCAATAGTATTTTTAACCGAACTTAAAGGACTACTTTTGCAAACCAAAATAAAAAGTTATTTGAGGTATGCAGAGAGATCGTATTGATTTTGGTAGTATGAACATTCCGGTTCTATTCCGCAAAATCTTTTTCCCGACATTATTAGGAATGGTTTGTATGGCGTGCATCACGATCGCCGACGGTATATTCGTAGGACGTGGCGTGGGGAGTGACGCATTAGCTGCCGTCAATATCGTCGCTCCGATTTTTATGATAACGACAGGGATCGGGTTGCTTTTCGGGGTAGGTTCGTCAGTCGTGGCCTCCGTCCACCTGTCGCAAAGGAAGGTCAAGGCCGCAAACATTAATATCACACAGGCGTTGCTGGTGTCCCTTCTGTTGATGGCAGCAGGAATATCTTTGGTGATGCTATTCAACAAACAGACGGCCTATATGCTAGGAAGCTCCGACCAGTTGTTGCCGCTTGTACTGGAGTATATGAAATGGATCGTACCGTTCTCCATATTCAGTATGCTTGCCAATATTGGGATGTTTATGATCAGGTTGGACGGTTCGCCGAAATTTGCAATGTTGTGCAACGTTATTCCGGCATTGATAAATGTCGTACTCGACTATATTTTCGTCTTCCCGATGCAGATGGGGTTGACCGGGGCTGCACTGGCAACCGCGTTAGCAGAGGTGGCAGGCGGATTGATGGTCTTGGTCTACTTGCTCGGTTTCTCCAGGACGTTACATTTATACAAGTTGAAAATGAGCCTGAAAAGCCTGCGCCTGACCTGTCGGAACACGGGATATATGATTCGTTTGGGAGCTTCGGCGATGTTGGGAGAATTGGCAATCGCCTGCATGATGCTAGTCGGCAACTATGCTTTTATCCGGATGCTGAAAGAAGATGGCGTGGCGGCATACAGCGTAGCTTGCTACTGCCTGCCTATTGTATTCATGATCGCGAACGCGATCGCCCAGTCGGCCCAGCCGATCATCAGCTATAACTATGGTGCGGGAAATGCAGCACGGGTACATGCGACGTTCCGGCTTTCGTTGAAAACAGCATTTATCTCCGGACTGATGGCTTTTGCCGTGATGTATCTGTTTTGTCCTTATATCGTAGCGATGTTTCTGGAGCCCGGTTGCCCGGCTTACGAGATTGCGACGAATGGAATCCCCTACTTCGCCTCCGGATTTATTTGCTTTGCCTTGAATATTACATGGATCGGGTACTACCAGAGTATCGAATTGGCAAAGAAAGCAATGTTTTTTATGCTCTTGAGAGGGATCATCCTGATGAGTATCTGTTTCCTCGCTCTTCCTCACCTGCTGGGAGAAAAGGGGTTATGGTTGGCTGTTCCGTGTGCCGAACTGATCATCTTTATCTCATTGACGATAGATTACCAGTACCGGCACAAGGCATGCAGAACAGTGAAATAAAGCAACTATCCTTTGGCATTCCGCATCACCCGCTCTATCGCATCATCCATCTGCACGATGGACTCCAGGCCGAGTGTCATGCAATGCAGATTACTTTCGGTGACAGCAAAACGGATGGAACGTTCACGTTCGGCATCGGAAACATGTTTGCCTTCACCGAAAATTTTCATTCCGATAACACCTTTGCCTTTCTTGCGGGCCTTACCTAAAAGTTCGTTTACGGCTTCAGGCGTGCCGTCCATATGGCTCTGGAACGGATTCAGGCGAGCAAGGATAACATCACACCAAGGGTTGTTGACAGCCTCGACCATCGCATCCCAGTTATGGCAAGAGACACCGACAGCTTTCACAATGCCGTCCTGCTTGGCTTTTGCCAGGCCGTCCATATAAAACTTACGGGTTTCCGCCCAGTCGCCTTTCGTCATGCAGTGCAGCAGGAGGATATCGAAATAGTCCGTTCCGGCTTCCCGCCTGAAACGGTCGAGAGTTGTTTCTACCGCTTCGCGCTTTTCCGACCCTTCCTCGTAAGTCCACATCTTCGTCATCAGCGTGAGTTTCTCGCGGGGTAGCTCTTTCAAGGCTTTTCCGACAAACGGCTGCGAACCGTACATATCGGCCATGTCAAAGAAGCGGATACCTCGTTCATAACCGTGACGGGCCATTTTTACAAAGTTATCCATTCCGATCCGGGTCTGGTTGGATTGATAGTTCCAACCTTTCGTTCCGGTTCCCATAGCAATGCGGGAAACTTTCAACCCCGTCTTTCCCAGTTTCACCCTGTCGACCGATACATCCGAAGAAACAGTCACCTGTATATCGGCAAGCCCCGTACGGGCTAAAGATAAACCGGCTATTCCGGCTACTCCTGTCTGAATAAATTTGCGTCTGTCCATCTCTATATTTTTTCAGGTAATACTTTTTTTAATATCAAATAGCCACACAAACCGGAAATGAACGAACCGGCAAATACACCCAGTTTCGCCTGGTTCAACAATTCCGCTCCAATATCGGGCATTCCTGCAAAAGAAAGGTTTGCGATAAAGAGGGCAACCGTAAAACCGATCCCCCCCAACATCGACACCCCGAAAAGGTTCCGCTTGCTCACTCCTTCCGGCATCGTGGCAAGACGCAAACGAACAAAAACATAAGTAAACAGGAATATACCCAACGACTTTCCGACAAACAGACCGAGGAATACAGCCAACGGGATTCCCGGTAACGAACCGATCCCGATATCTCCGAAAGTTACGCCGGCATTAACGAAAGCGAAAAGTGGCAAGATCAGATAATTGACTAACGGATGGAGTTTGTCGGCGATGCTCTGTAACGGGCTGATCGTTTTATCCGCCAATGAATGGATATTATTGAGGACCTGTATCTGTGTCGGCGAGAGAACCGCAGCCTGCCTGGAATGACGTACTTCGGTGTAATCCAGCATATCCAGATAACCTGTCATTTCGCAAGTGAAATCATCTAACTTGACAACCGGACGAGCCGGAACTGTGAATGCGACCAGTACCCCCGCTATCGTCGGATGAATACCCGATTCAAGAAACAACATCCACACGAAGAAACCGATTATATAATAGAAGACAATGTTATTCACCTTCATCTTTCCCCCCACATACAGCAATATCAACAAGGCAAGTGAGATCAGAAGAGGCTCGAACGCAATCTCACCACTATAGAACAAGGCGATAATGATAATGCCGCCAATATCGTCCACCACCGCCAATGCTGTCAAGAAGATACGCATGCTGAGTGGTACCCGTTTCCCCAACAGCCCTAAAACAGCCAGCGCAAAGGCGATATCGGTCGCCATCGGAATAGCCACACCTCGCACATCGGGCGCAGAGGGGCAAACCAGGAAATAAAACAATACCGGAACGATCATTCCACCGCAAGCCGCAATAATCGGGAGCAACGCTTTCCGTACCGAACTCAACTCCCCGATCAGAATCTCCTGTTTGATCTCCAATCCGATCACAAAAAAGAAAACCGCCATCAAAGCATCATTCACAAAGGCCAACATCGGCATCGCTTCGCCATGATGCATAAACGGAGTGAAATTGCCTATCTTCAAATCGATCGGATGAGACAGGATGTTGTGATAAGACTCTGCCCAGGGGGAATTGGCGAATAGCATGGCAAGAATCATAGCCATGAACAATAAGATACTCGCGTTCGGTTTCTGCATAGCGAAACGACGCAACGGCTTAAGGATAACGTTAATGGTTCTATCCATAGATATTAAATATTTACAGGGAACGATCCGCAGACCGCATCCCTTTGAGTTCTTCCTAACAACTATCAGCCTACCTGCCTGCAGACTCCAGTTCGTAAGTGCTGCGGGTCAGTTTTTCAACCCACACGACAAATATACCAGTTAAAATTAAATTAAACACTATGGTGAGCACAGAAATCATAATTCGTTTTTGGGAATACAGGCACTTTCCACCTTCAATAAACGCGCTTTCAGACGTTCAACCTCTCCTTTGCGAATGCGAAGTGTCATTTCGCAATCCATTTCAAATTTTTGAGAGACGATCACCGGATTCTCTTCCTTGACAATGCGCATGATTCCGTTCAGATAAGGATATTCGAATGCAATGGTGATATCCTCATCAACAGTACGCTCTTCTATCTCGGCAGCAGCTATCGCTTCGGCGGCGGCTGTCCGGTAAGCGACAATCAAGCCGCTCGTTCCCAATTCGATTCCGCCGAAATAGCGGACCACGACGATCAGGATATCCGTCAGTCCGTTCGAGTTGATCTGTCCCAGGATCGGTTTTCCCGCAGTAGACGAGGGTTCACCGTCATCGTTCGCACGGAAAGTGAGGCGTTCGGGTCCTAACATATAGGCCCAGCAGACGTGGCGGGCGTCGTAATACTGTTTACGGTATTTGTCCAGTTGCTCTTTCACCTCTTCCACCGTACGCACGGGGATCGCATACGAGATAAAGCGGCTGCGCTTCTCCGTATAGTACCCTTCGGCTACCTGCTTTATGGTTTTGTAACTGTCGTCCGCCATCTTTTAATCCGGTATATGGGTTTCCTGTTCTTCCCGGAAAGCCCGGAAATCTTTCATTATCTCTTCTATCTCTTCAATAAAGTAAGGATCTTTCACATGCTTCTTCACCTCCTCATAATAGGTTTCAATGGCCTTCAACGCACATAAATCCTGTCCGCGCAGCAAGAAGTAAGGTTCTTCCTTCTCCACGCATTGTTTAATCATCTGAATAGGATTCTTCATTTCTTATCGCTTTTTTAATTCGTCTTTCAAAAATGGAGCCGTATAGCTCTTTGTTTTCGCTTTTACCATTTCTTCGGGAGTTCCGGTGAAAAGGATCTGCCCACCGTTACGTCCGCCTTCGGGGCCCATATCGATCAGATAGTCGGCACATTTGATGACATCGAGGTTGTGTTCGATGACGATGATCGTATTTCCCTTATCCACCAGCTTGTTCAGGACACCCAGCAAAACCCGTATATCTTCGAAATGAAGACCTGTCGTCGGCTCGTCCAATACATAAAGCGTCTTGCCCGTATCCTTCTTTGCCAGTTCGGTCGCCAGTTTGACACGCTGGCTCTCCCCCCCGGAAAGAGTCGTAGAGGGTTGCCCCAACTTGATATAACCCAGGCCGACATCCTGTAAGACTTTCACTTTCGACAGGATCGACGGGATATTCTCGAAAAACTCCACCGCCATGTTGATTGTCATATCCAAAACGTCCGCAATGGATTTCCCGCGAAAGCGGACTTCCAACGTTTCCCGGTTGTACCGCTTGCCATGACATTCTTCACAGGGGACCAATACATCCGGCAGGAAATTCATCTCAATCGTCTTGTATCCGTTCCCCTTGCACGTCTCGCAACGTCCGCCGGAGACATTGAACGAAAAACGTCCGGGTTTGTAACCGCGCACTTTCGATTCAGGCAGATCCACAAACAGGTTACGGATATCCGAAAAGACTCCGGTATAAGTAGCCGGATTGCTTCTCGGCGAACGCCCGATCGGTGACTGGTCTACATTGACTATCTTATCGACATTGTCTATCCCTTCTATCGACTTGTAAGGCAACGGATCTTCCAAGGAACGATAGAAATGCTGGCTGAGAATCGGTTGCAAGGTCCGGTTGATCAAAGAAGACTTTCCGCTGCCGGACACACCCGTGACACAGATCAACGTGCCCAACGGGAATGCCACATCCACATTCCGCAGATTATTCCCGCTCGCCCCTTTTATCGTGATGAACTGTCCGTTCCCTTTCCGCCGCTCTTTCGGAACGGCAATTTCCGTCTTCCCATTCAGATAGGCCGAAGTAAGCGTGTCGGCTTTCAACATCTCTTCGGGAGTTCCGGCAAAAACCACTTCTCCTCCCAGACGGCCGGCCTTCGGTCCCATATCGACCACATAGTCCGCATTCAACATCATGTCCTTGTCATGCTCGACCACGACAACAGAGTTACCCGTATCGCGCAATTCCTTCAACGAGTTGATCAGACGGACGTTATCCCGTTGGTGCAACCCGATACTCGGCTCATCCAGGATATAAAGCACATTGACCAGCTGGCTGCCGATCTGGGTCGCCAAACGGATACGCTGGCTCTCACCTCCCGATAACGTCGCCGAGGCACGGTTCAAAGCAAGGTAATCCAGCCCGACATCCAACAGGAATTTCAGACGTGAACGGATCTCCTTCAGTATTTCGACAGCTATTTGCCGCTGTTTGGGATTCAACCGGTCTTCAATGCCATCCAGCCACTCATACAATTCGGAAATATCCATTGCCGAAAGTTCAGCGATATTCTTTCCGGCAATCTTATAGTGCAGCGCCTCCTTGTTCAACCGTTGCCCGTTACATTCCGGACAGGTAGCCATCCGAATAAACTGTCCCGCCCATTTCTGTGCAGAAGCGGAAGCCTCGCTCTCCTGCTGCATCAGGATATATTTGGCAACTCCTTCATACGACAGGAAATAATTGGAAGTACCCAGCGACTCGTTTTTAATTTGTAGACGTTCGTCCGTCCCGTTCATAATCTCATCGATCGCTTCTTCGGGGATGTCTTTGATCGGGGTTTTCAGCGTTACGCCATATTTCTCACAAATAGCTTCGATCTGCCAGAATATCAGGGAATTTTTATATTTCCCCAACGCCACGATACCGCCACTGTAGATACTGAGCGACGCATCGGGTACGATCTTGTTCATGTCCAACAAATTGACCTGCCCCAATCCTTTACATTTCGGGCAAGCCCCCTGCGGAGAGTTGAACGAGAAATTATGGGGAGCCGGTTCGCTGTAAGACAACCCCGTCACCGGATCCATCAGCCGGCGGCTGAAATGGCGCACTTCGTTCGTCTCGGCATCCAGCACGAGTACCAGACCGTCACCCTGCTTCATAGCGACGCGCAAGCTTTCTTTCAAACGGCGTTCGTCCGATTCCGAAACAACCAGCTTATCGATCACAACCTCTATGCTGTGCATCTTATACCGGTCGAGCTTCATGCCATGAAATATCTCCTTCATCTCACCGTCCACCCGGACATTCAGATATCCTTTCTTCCGCATCTGTTCGAAAAGTTCCTTGTAATGTCCCTTGCGGTTACGGACGAGCGGAGCAAGCAGATAGGTTCTTTTTCCTTTATACTGGTTCATTATCAACTCCAACGTCTGCTCTTCGGTGTATTTCACCATCTTCTCGCCACTCAGGTACGAATAAGCCTCTCCAGCCCTTGCATAAAGCAGACGGAAAAAGTCATAAATCTCGGTAGTCGTCCCCACCGTGGATCTTGGATTCTTGTTCGTTGTCTTCTGCTCGATCGAGATAACAGGGCTCAAGCCGGTGATCTTATCCACATCCGGACGCTCCATATTTCCCAAAAAATTACGCGCATAAGCGGAGAAAGTCTCCACATAACGGCGTTGCCCTTCCGCAAAAATCGTATCGAAAGCCAAAGACGATTTACCACTACCGCTCATACCGGTAATTACGGAGAGCTTGTTACGAGGTATGTCGACATCTATATTCTTCAAATTATGGACACGCGCGCCTAAAACGGAAATACGGCCGCCTTCCAATGCATTCTTATCCTTCATCATTTTCAGTTTTCTTATTTCACCACCCAGGCCGGATTATGCACATAGGTGTTAGGCGTTTTATAATACATGTCAGATTCTTTCGGTATCCGGATCGTATATGTTTTTCCCCCCGTCAGCAATTTACGATCGCGTAACCAGGGATTAAAACGCTTCAGATCGGCATAGGTGATGCCATTCTTCTTGGCAAAATCGGACAATTCCTGAATATCCGTCGAGACGGAAACTCTCTCGCACTCGATCGGTTTATACAAATCCTGCGCCCTCAACACGAAGCCATATTTATAGGGAGCTTCAAATATCTGCTTGATAGCCATGATCCGATAGACATAGCGCGTAGTCTCCTCCACCAGCCAGAGATCGAACGAATTGTCCGCATCCTGCTTGACAAGCTCTCCCGATATACGTCCCATACCGGCATTATAGGAAGATGCGACCATTGCCCAATCCCCATATTTTTCATAGGCTGCTTTCAGATAACGGCAGGCAGCCTCAGTTGCCTTTGCCACGTCGCAACGCTCGTCAACCGTAGGTGTTATCGTCAACCCGTACTGACGTGCCGTACCTTCCAACAATTGCCAGGTCCCTACTGCCCGCGCAGGCGATGAGACACGCGGATCAAGATGGCTCTCGATTACCGCCAGATACTTGAAGTCGTCCGGAATACCATTGGCTTTCAGGATCGGTTCGATTATCGGGAAATAGCGGTTTGCCCGCTTGATCAGCAGCATGGAGGTAGAATGGAAATAGGTAAAACTACTCAATTCCCGGTCAAAACCCTCATGCATATTATAACGTGTCAAATCGATATCCTTTCCGCAAAAAGAGGCGGAAGAAGGTATATCCGGCGACATGGTCACCGATGAAACGACCGGACGTTGGTCTTTCACTTTCTCCGAATCACTCGAACCGATGGAAAGGCAGGCAGTCAGACACACAGCGCTTCCCACCACAAAACCGGCAATATTGTTACTGCTCAATAATTTCATCATCAATTTTCTTGGGTCTAAGAATATTTATAGAACCTTTTTTATTATATTTAATACCATCCGATCCCACCGCATCTATCACATAAAAATAGACACCGGGAGCAACATATTTTCCACCTTTTTTACCATCCCATCCTTCAGCCGGATTCGTAGAATGATACATCTGCACCCCCCATCGGTTGAATATCCAGCACTTATAGGTCACAAGCGATTTGTAGGCGACGCGAAACTCATCATTGATGCCGGGCGTCGTTCCGGGCGAGAAAGCGTTCGGGATCTGCAGCTCCGATTCGGCAACCTTGATTTCAATCGAATTGGAAACCGCCTCGCATTCTCCCGTCGCGTTGCTGACAGTCGCAACCGCCGTATAATCGCCCTTCTCCGTAAATGTATAATCGACCTCCTCATCCCTGTATTCCACCAGCGGATTCTCGGCTCCGTTTTCCTGATCGCTCCTATATATCTTCCAAGTATACAGTGTTGCTACCGGATCATTGGCATACGCCCGGAATGTGACCGTTACCGGAGCGGAAAGATATTCTCCGTCTCCGGCTGTCATATTCTCCGCATTATCCATCATGAACGTCGTATCGACATGCACTTCGACAGCCACCGCCTGATAGGTCTCCGAAGTGATCGATTTCTCCAACCCGAAATGTTTCGCAAACTGATCGCCGGAAAGCGTGACCTCCGTATCGCACAACGGGATTGTATTGGCATCGTTTATTTTTACCGAATAAGGACCTTCCGTCAATGTTCTTTGCACATTCTTCGGTGAAAAATACTTGTTTTCTTCAGACCATTCCAATGTTTGATAAGCGACATCGAATTCCCGCTTCACTGCCAGCCGGCTTCCCGACGGAGTATAATAATACATGGCCGGGACAGCCGGAGAACCTTCCAGCCAAAATCCGTCACAATTTCCTTTGACTGTAACACTCTCGACATTAAAAGCATATTTGCTATAATCGATGATCCACACATACCAACCATTCAAACCGGAAGCCGGATCCTCCACATAATATCCGGTTCCATCCTCTATATTCCGGATAACAGATGTCATCCCGTTCTGTTCACACGAAACCGGTTGCCGGTCCAATGCCTTTTGCTTATACCTGTACCATTGATGATTGGCAGACGAAGACGTATAGCTAATCTCCACATTATCCATCCCATACACCAGATAGACTCGTATGCGATTCCCCTGGTTTTCCAACAAATAAGGAACCCCGTTTCCTCCTGTCACCGTATATTGCTGTGCCTGAATGGCCAACACCACAAACAAGAAACAAATCAATCCGCCCAATTTCCTAATTTCCGTTCTTAGCATATACATAACTTAATTAGCTTACAAAATTACTATTTTATACGGATTTATACGGAGAGAAATACCTTTTTATTGCATTATCCGGACTTCAATCTTTTATAAAGAAAGAAACTCAAGACGAATAAAAAAACAATCACAAAGAAAAAACAGCCCGGTGAACGGGTTATCCGGCGGGTCTCCGTCCGGCTAAGTGTTTCCTCCTTATGACGGCCGGTATAGTCCGTTTGCCGGTATGCCACGATCTCCCCGGTATCGGCAAGCTGCCGGCTGCGATCCATTTGAAATGTCGTGACAGATTCCGTATATTGCTTTCCCGTACTGTCAGGAGCGAAATAAACAATCCGTTGCAAATTCCAGGCAACCGTATCGGTCAGGCGGATATCCTTTTTCAACATCCCTATCTTCCTGTCAGACAAACGGACACTCTCCAAACTGGCTGCCGATTCCAGCCGATGGTTCTGCCTGCTCAGCCCACATCCTGACAACAGGAATACCAGTACCAAAAGACGTAAAAGCACCTGCATTCTGTTTTTACCGGTTTTCTTTAACGACAAATGGAGGAAATTCCGTTTCCGGTAAAAGATCGCCTGGTCAAACTCAAGCTCCGACAGCCGTAAGACAGCCAATAGTTCCGCCACATCAGGGACATAACAATCGGCAGCCTCCCCTTTCGTATGCTGGCTGCCGGGTACACCTTCCACCAACCGGTTGACCTCCTCGCTACGATACCCGCTTGTCACCCCGACCGGCTTGCCATATAACTTCCGCAACGGCTCCAACAACCCCGTAACCAGATATTTCAACGCCGCAAGAGCCTCTTCTCCCGGTATATTCCCAATTCCTTTTTCTATCGCAGTCCTGCTATAACACATCTCTTCCAATCTGAAATGTTCACTTAATTTCTCGTCTCTCATTTTTCTCTTCACTTTTTTAATTCTTGATTCTCAATTTATAAGAGTAGTCCACCCCAAAAAGCGCCCCCGCAAACGTGCTGATCTCCCCAAAAGCTACCAACACACTGTTATCCACCTCTCCCCTCGGATCGATCCAGAATCCGCAAAAGAGAAGAACAATCCCGCTCATTGTGAGCAGGACTGCCATTGTCAGCTGAACCGTCAATCTCTTCATGATTTATGATTTGAGATTTATGATTTACCGATTGTCAATTCTAAAGTTCCCCCGGTCTTTCTTCCTCTCCCTCATCGGGAGTCGATCCGGAGGCCTCCGTCACGATTCGTTCGAAATTTGTAAGGCTTTTCATGGTGCGCAATGCCTTACCCGGTAGGAAACGTACACGGGGCTCACGGATCAACCCTGTATTAAAATTATCGGAACCGACAACACCCTGCGAACCGAAATTCAGACGAAAAGTTCCCAATTCACCCACATTCACACGGCGTCCGTTACGCAAATGACGTGCCATAACAACATTCAGACGGTCCAATACAGCCTTTACACCGGCACTACCGGCAACAGTGCTGTCACCTACTTCTTCGATCAGTTCTTCAAACGTCACCAAGTCACCACTGACCATCTGTGCATACACCTTTTCAGGATTTTCTTCCTGATCCTTGCCTAAATTTCTTTTCTGAACCAATTTGTACTTCAGAGCCATAATCTTTAATTTTTAAATGATTAATAATTTGTTTTTGATCACATTGCAAAGATAGAGTACCCGCAAACCGTTAAAAAAGCAGTGAGACGGATGTATAAATGATGATTTACAGGTATGTGACCTGGATGGCATGATCATACAAAATAAACCATCGTTCTATCACTCCATCTCACTGCTTTTCTCCATCAGATCGGCAAAATCAAACGAATCCATCCGGGCATACCGGATTTTGTCAGACAAATACTTGACAGACAAACCTATATCAAAAACGAGTAAAAGAGAAAAAGAAATTTCCGTATACGATGATTTATGATTTTTATACGGATCTACCAACAAATTAAGCACCTTCAAGAACAGATTTAACTCGTCCATCTCATACAAAAACTCACCGAGCACCGTCTTTTGCCGGATATAATCAACAAACGGCTGACGGTTTTTCTTGATCAAGCGTATTAAAAACAAGCGGTAAGACAGCGTCAGATCCATCCAACCCGACAGGGCAAGCCCGAACGTACGGTCAAAAAAAATGCCCCTTTCCTCAAGAGGCATACACTTCAATAACTCATGATACAAACGGACGGTAGGTTTTGCGCCGCCGAACAACGCAACCAATTCTTCTTTCATATACAATTTCCGGAGGGGGAAAATTGTTCCCTCGCGCCCGGAAAACCACTTACATTCCTTCCCGCAAGATCTTTTTCAGTGGTTGGAAGAGACGCTCTATCAGACGTAATTCTTCTGTTACGATTCCGGCCGTGGCTTTCATTTCCTGCATCACAGGAAGACAGATTCCGTAATTGGTGGTCAGTCCGCCGGGGAAGGCAATCTCCACCCTGTAATTGTCTTCCAACGGGACCATCGAGACCGACGACACACGCCCCTCCACGATACCGAACTCTTGATCCGGGAAATTACTGAAACGGACGATCACACGCTGTCCTTTCCGTACCTTTCCCGAACTCGCGACCGGCATCGATGCCAGCCCGATCCATTCGCCGGGATCTTCCGGCACGATCCGCGCAAACAGGTCGCCACCCTGCACATACAGGTTCGGGTATCCCTGCCGCAACAACTGTACACGCCCCGACGCCGAGGCCTCGATGCAATAATCCATCTCCCAACGTCTCACCGCTGCCAGCAACTGCCCCAACATAGCCCGGAAATCCCGCGATGCCGGATCTTTCGACGCCAAAGCCGTATAGGCAGACTGGATATCCCCCAGCCGCCAGACATCCTGCAGCAGGTAATAGCCCAGCCGCTCCGGTTCCCCGGCATAACGCGCCAACAGCTTCTTCAACCGAAACACATCTTCCGTCACCGCCGTGTTCTCTACCACCGCCAACGGCAAACCCTCTTTCACCTCCTGCCCGTCGGCAACATACAGGTTGCTCACCCTGCCCGATGTGCGTGCCACAACTTCCGTCACCGGATTACGGCTTGTCAACGTCATCTCCGCCTCCACCACATCCGGATAACGGAAGAAAAAACTCCCCACGACAAGCATGAGCACCACGGCAAACAACACCGTGATTCCCCACCTTACGATCCGCGACGGCACATGCCCCATCACTTCCTGCACCGCTTCACTGCGAAGCTCTATGTCTTTTCCCGTTTCCATATATGCATCAGCCTCTTTTAATTGCCCAACTCCAATTGGTTCTTTACTAATTCGTAGTATATCCCGCGTCGGGCCGTCAGCACTTCGTGCGTCCCCTCCTCGGCTACGCGACCTTTATCCAAGACGACGATGTTGTCCGCATCCTTGACCGTGCTCAACCGGTGCGCCACCACGACCACCGTGCGGCCCCGGTAAAACCGGTGCAGATGTTCCATAATCTCTTTCTCGTTATTGGCATCCAAAGCATTTGTCGCTTCATCCAGGAAGATAAACTCCGGATCCTTGTACACCGCACGGGCGATCAGGATACGCTGCCTCTGCCCCTGGCTCACGCCGTTCCCTTCCATGCCGATCTTCGTGTTGTAGCCCAATGGCAGCGAGTCGATGAACTCCCGGATATTTGCTACCGTAACAGCATGCAGCAGACGATCCTTGTCGATCGATTCAGCCCCCACCGCTATGTTACGCGCGATCGTGTCCGAAAAGATGAAACCATCCTGCATCACGCAACCCGTATGCGCACGCCACACATGCGGGTTCAAATCCTTCAGTAAGACGTTTCCCACCCGGATTGCCCCTTTGTTCGGTTCATAAAAGCCAAGCAGCAACTTGACAAGCGTCGTCTTCCCGCTGCCGCTCGCCCCCACCACAGCTGTCACCTTGTGCTGCGGGATCGCGAGGCTGACATGTTCCAACACATAATCCCGATCCGCCCCGTCATAGCTGAAACACACATCCTCCACCCGGAGCGTCCGTTCTTCCGGGATTCTGTTCGTTTTCAAGGCAAGCGTCTGTTCCTCATCCTCCTTCTGGTGGATCTCGCCGAGCCGCTCCAGACTGATTTTCGCATCCTGAAACGAACGGGCGAAGCCGATGAACTGCTCGATCGGAGCCGTCAACTGCCCTACGATATACGTCAGCGACATCATCATACCCAACGTCATTTCACCCGAAACTACAGCACGGGCCGCCAAAAAGGAGATCAGTATATTGGTGGTCTGGTTAAAAAACACCGAACCGAGCTGTTGGTATTGCTGCAGGGCCAAGCCCTTGATGCTTATCTTGAACAGTTTCACCTGGATCCGCTCCCACTCCCACCGCTTCTCCGTCTCGCAGTTGTTCAGCTTGATCTCTTGCATGCCCGTCACCAACTGGAAAAGATTGCTCTGTTCGCCCGCTGCCTGTGCGAACCTTTTTATATCCAGTTCGCGCCGGTACTTCATAAAGGCCAATATCCACGCCACATACAACCCGTTGCCGACCAGAAACAAACCCAATATCGTCAGGTCATAATACGCCAGCACAAACCCGAACACGATAAAATTGACAAACGAAAAAAGCGTCGAGATGGACGAACCCGTCATGAACGTCTCGATACGGTTATGGTCACCGATGCGCTGCATAATGTCCCCCACCATTTTCGTATCGAAGAAATGCAAAGGCAACCGCATCAGCTTGGCAAGAAAATCAGAGATCAGCGCGATATTGATCCGGGTATTGATATGCAACAAGATCCAGCTACGGATAAAATCCACGGAAAGTTTGGCCACAAAGATCACCAGCTGCGCAATCAATATCAAGGTTATAAAACTCAAATTACCATCCCGGATACCCGTATCCACCATGCTCTGCGTCAGGAACGGCAGGATCAGTTGCAGGATGCTCGCCGTCAGCATTCCTAATACCAGCTGAAACAGTTCACGCCGGTAAGGAGTCAGATAACGGAAGAAAAAAGCCAAGCCTTTCCCTGCCCGTGTATCCTCCTCCTCGCGATCGTAAAAGTCAGGTCCCGGTTCGAAGAGCAATGCCGCTCCCGTATCTTTTCCCTCCGTCACGGTGCTACACCAGCACCGTGCCAACTCTGATTCCTCATAGACCAGTTTTTGGGTAGCCGGATCGGCGATATAATATTTTCCGTTCTTTACCTTATATAATACGACGAAATGGTTCTGGTTCCAGTGCAAAACGCAAGGCAAAGGCACTTCCATCCTGAGCTGCTCCAACGTAATCTTCACTCCCATCGTCCGGAACCCGATCCGCTCAGCAGCATCACTGATACCCAACATCGACACCCCTTCGCGCGTAATGAATGCCTGTTCTCGGAGATACTGGATAGAATAGCTCCGCCCGTAGTATTTCGCTATCATACGGAGGCACGAAGGACCGCAATCAGCGGATTCGAGTTGGTGATAATGGGGGAAAAGGTCTATCATACATTCTTTATATAGCACACAAAATTATTGCTGGTATTTTTTTAGATAAATTAAAATTCGACGTATCATAGATTTCATACAACAATGAATGATCCATCGTTTTCCTATTTCAATTGAACTATCATCAACACCGGATTGTCGTCCGGAATCAGTTTTTCCGCCAATGCCTTTAGTTCCGGTGAAGGGTTTGGCAAGGTTTCGTATATCTCTAAAAATTTGTCTGCAGAAAACCAAGTGACCATCTCTTCATCAGGAGAGATATATCTTGGCCAAAAACAAGGACCGCCGTCCAAGTCGTTGCGAAAGCCTAAATATTTATGTTTGACAGGCTGGTTTAGCAGAGTAAGTTTTCCGGTACTTTTGTTGAATAATCCAAATACATCAACGTTGACCAATGTACGTTTTTGTTGCATCCCCGGACTTGTGGATGTTATTTCATATTCATATTTTTCGGGTGCATTTTGTCCACATTGAAAATTCAGGAATAAATACTTGGACGATTCCTTTATAGCATACGGAAATACATAATTCGTTCGGTCATAATCTGGTCTATAAGACTCCATCCATTCCATTGGAGCCTTGTATGGTCCCATGTCAAAAATGTAAGCAACTTCCGGTTCTAATTTTTTATTGATCGTAAAGATCGTGTCATCCCAACTGCGCCAAAGTCGGATTTGATCTTTGAAGCGGTAATATTTACCATCAGAAGAACCCCATCCTCTTTCATTTTTTATCCGTCCTAAATGATTCGGATATAACAGGGTTGTTTTACCTTCCATATTGAATAGTAAGGCCTTGTAATGACGATGTAAGGAAGAGGTTAATGTGGATAGATAGATGGAATCATTTATTTGAACACTTTCCCAAATCGTCATTTTGTCCGGGCATTCCGGCATTCGGATATGTTTTGTCATGTTACCGTTTGTGTCATATTCCATACATTTTGTATTAACGTCCATGAAAATAGTATTTGTATTTGGACGTACGTCCACCGATCTAATTAACGTATATTCATCAGGACCTGGCCCTTTTTTCCCGATTTGTCTGATATATTTCCCATGCTTGTCATAAAGGAAGCATTGGCTTGTTGCTCCGCGCCGGTAATCTTGTACAAGAAACATTTCGCCCAACTTATAGATACTACTGATACCTGCAATTAAAGTAGTGTCATTCGTTTCCAAAGGAATATACCTGACAGACTTGGCACAGTTGCTCAAGTTCAAAATTTCACCTGTCCCGATGACCTTGGCAACAGGGATGATTCGTTTGTCGCTATTTTCTTTTTGAGAAGTACAAGAAATGAATAACGAGAGTATGATTATTGCGATGTATTTTGTCATTATTATATAAGTTTATTCCTTATAATAAAAAGGATGTGCCATTTGGGTTGATATCTACACTACTTTGGTACACCCATTTCATTCAATTAACACACGTTTTTACCCTTCTTTTCCGTCATAGCCACCCAAGATCATCTTCTGTTCTTCTTTTGTCAATTCCACATCTCTGCATCCATTACGATTACCGCAATATATTTTCCTTTAGCAAACGGCATCCTCGGTTTCTGGCGGGATAGTTACCTTCGTTCTTTTTATTGAACAGCTATTGAATGCGAGGATCGGTATAGGAGCGGAGAATTTCAGGTGTACGATCTGTCGAACATCATCTATAATAAAAAATTCCAAGTCCTCAAACGCCTGGTTGAGGATGCTGTTTATGGCTTCTTCAACATATTTTTCAACATTGTAAGTCGGCATCACGACAGAAACTAAAGGAAGTTTCATAACAAATAAGATTTAGTTAACAATCATCTTTTTACAAAGGTAAAGCTTAAGAATTAAAGTTCCAAGAAAAAAGAATAAAACTTTTTCATTTTCATTGGTAAACTATATACTATTCTTTTAGCGTCTGATGGTTCAAAGGCTTCTTCTACATTATCCTCCTACATAAGCGTTACATTTTTCAATATCACAATACTGGGATCATCATACGAAAGAAAAATTTCCAAAGAAGCATCCGTAGATGCACGTCCACCACAATCAATTCAAAATCCCGAAATGATTGGCTACAAACTGTTATCGCATTTTTTCATCCTTGCTATCACCAATATCGGGTTATCGTCAAATTTCACATCTTGCAAGTTTTCAGGAATATTGATCGTTCCTTCATGCTCTTCCACAAAGTCCAGCCACTCAGAAGCCCTCCAATAACTGGCAACATTCCGACACCTTCATCAAAACTTCCAGCCCGATACGTAAACAACAATTTGTGGTCATACTCCATTAAACGGTTTAAACTACAATAATCAAGAATTCTAAATTCCGGGGAATCCATTTTTTCGTATGGAAAACTTTGCTCATTAAAATGAAAAACATAACGTATCTGCAGGCCGGTGTCTTTCGCTGTATAGATCGTATCCATTATAATTCCACAATAAAAACAAAAAAATACTTATTTAACAATCACAGCTACCGGATTACTTTCGTCCGGCAGATCAGACAAGAGTTGCCGGACTTGATTATCTTTCTTAGAAGGATTCTCCTCGATCCATTCTTTTACCTCGGCTATGTCCAATAATCCGGCCAATTCTCCTTCGGCGGTTGCTGTCTGGAAAGACTTGACGAAAAGCCCGTTTTCCGGATCGCTTATCTTTCCTTTCGCCATGACCTTGACCTGTCCATTTTCTTTATCATAAATTCCCCAGTACGTTTCGTCTTTGCCCAATCCTTTATAGTTGATCTCATAATAATTGGTTTGGAAAACAAAAAACAGGACTTTGTCACCTTCCAGCACATAGTTGAAAGCAATCTTATCCTCGTTCCCTTCCGGATGATATCGTTCTTCGTAAGACCAATGCCTGCTCACCAAGTCAAATACATATCGAGGTTCCAGCGACTGATCGGATACGCAATAAAGGGTATCATTGAAATTCTCTTTTAAATAGATCTGATCATCGAATGCCCATAAACAAGGTTCCTTGGCATAATCAAAAACAACTTTGTCGTTTTTCAAATATAAAATCAAACAATGGGGAGACGCAGGATTATTCCCATATCCTCCTAAAATAATCGGAGTCTTGGTCAGTTCAAAAGGTATCGTATCCTCCTGATTCACAATTTCCGTATGCAGTTTCCCTGTCGGAATGTTATAGGAGAATATTTTGTCTTCATTCTTTTTGAACAGTGTCTTTTGATAAAAATACAAATCATCTCCGTTCCCTACCACAGACAATCCTTGCAACCTCGGCAATCCTTCCGGCAGATGGATAGATTCCAAGGGATTTCCGTCTGCGTCAAAACGCAAAATCCGCTGACCTTCCGTTTGAACATAGATGATGCCTGACACGTCATCCGTCCAAAAGACCGGGAAACCGTCTTGTAGCAGATACTCATCCGCTCCTTGCCCGATCTTCCCGACCCATCGGATGAATTTACCCGTCTTACGATCGAACATTTTTACCGGTTGTTCACGGGATCCTACAAGCAGCTTATCTTTCAATATCCGGATATAAGCCCTATCTCCTATCAGCGACTCATCTGTCGTCTCCAACGGCACATAATCAATATGACTGCCGACGTCCTTCACCGAAATTTCTCCAGGTTGTTCGAATGCCAGCCCTAAAGGAATAATTTCCACCCCTTGTTCTTGCTTTATATTTGAACAAGCACAACTGATTACTGTCAATGCGATAAATACTATTTTCTTCATGGTTCTTAACTTGAGATCAAACATTCCATATATTCATTCTTTTATGTTATTTTTTCATCCTTGCTACTACCAATATCGGATTATCGTCAAATTTCACACCTCGCAAGTTTTCAGGAATATCGATTGTTCCTTCATGCTCTTCCACAAAGTCCAGCCACTCAGAAGCCTCCCAACAGCCGGCAACATTCCCCTCTTCATCCATATAACGGGGATAAAAAGGAGGATAACTCTCGTCCCGGAAATGAATCGCCTGATCTTCTTTTGAACATAGGATTGTCGTCTTCTTGCCTTTATCATAAAAGCCGACACCCTCACCAAAACTTCCAGCTCGATACGTAAACAACAATTTGTTGTCATACTCCATAAAACGTCTCAACGTCGTATAATCAAGAATGCTAAAATCCGGTGAATCCATATTTTCATATGGGAACCTTTTTTTATTGAAATGAAAAGCATAACGGGCTTGCAAATAAGTATCTTTTATCGTGTAGATCGTATCCATCACAATACCACTATAAAAACACAATTTTTTTTTATAACGATAGAAAATACCAGGCACATAAATAAATTCATTCTGATTTCTCTTTGGATACAATAAATGGTTAGGATATAAATGTACTGCCTCACCGTTTCGATTAAAAACTGCGCTTTTGTATTTTTTATCACCTGTAATATTCTTGATATAACCCATATATAATGAATCATTCAAGCGATAAGGATTGTCCACTCCACCGGCTATTTTTAGATTTGTAAAATAAGGTTTCTTCACTCGTTCTTCCACTTTGTTCGTCTCAATATTGATTCCAATCCAAGTGTTTCCTCTATTAGCATACATCAGGTTCTTCTCTTTACAGAAAGTTCCCCCAACAAGAATATACTCATCTGGTCCCTGTCCTTTTTTACCTACGTTATGAATGAAACGCCCCTCTTTTCGGCTAAACAAACAAGCTCCGACAAAATCGTTCTTCATCAATACATTGCCGTCCGTAATCCCTGCAATCCACGGATAATCCTGCAATAAACAATCCGGAGTCGTCTCCAACGGAATGACTTCTATCTTATCAAAAAGCTCATCTACATAGATACGCCTTTTTTCAGCTGCATAGAAATCAATCTCCACAGGTACATTTTCATCCGCATTCCTTTCAGAATTGTAGCACGAACAAAAGACCATTAATAATATAAAAGAATACCATTTCATAAAATTTCATTTTAGAGGGATGCAAAATTCTTTTCTTCGTTATAGAACAAAAGATCAGATATCTGACACCCCGTATTTAAATTATACAAGATCTATAGACTATAATTCATAACAATCTTGCAATCCCGTTTCACATCTACTTGTTTTATCCGAAGGACCGGAACAATCTCCCTTAAAATAAGCAGGTGGTCCGGAATCTCTTGTACAATAACAAAGGAACCAACATTCTCTTCTGCCTCCAACAATCCTTTTCATTTCCTCGTCAGTCAGCACTTCACTCTGTTTCTTCACTTTGATTTCTGATAATCGTTTCATGATTTTACGATTTATAAGTTAAACGATATAAATTTATAATTCTGCAATCTACAAATAAAACAGTACGTCCATAAGAAAAACAAGAAGTATTTTTTCGACAATCACAGCCACCGGATTACTTTCGTCCGGCAGTATTGAAACTATGATTTTATATGAATAATCCGTATAATAGGATTACTATCAAAGTCAACATTGATATTGATTGGTATTTTGGGCTTCTTCTTTTTCCAATCTAACCATTTTTCAGCTGGTACAACATCTATCAATTCAGTATCAGCAGCCACAACCGGATGTATCTCTCCTAAAAAATCCAGATCATCTATAAAACCGGAATTATGTTTTCGCGTACTTTGCAAACAACCCGTTTTTTTATTATACATACATTGATATATCTCTTTAGGGACAAAAGGACCATTCACTTAGCAATCATAAATCATATAATTTTTCGTTTCTACAAAATATGACATATATATCTGATTTTCCGAAAAAGCAGGTTGGGATTGATATCTTTTTTGATCTTCATTCCAAACAAAAACGACATGTGGAATCAGATTATAATTCTTCAACAAAAATATCGTATCATTTCCTTGGTACTGCTTGAAATAGGTATCCCCACCATATTCATAATAAACACCATGAAAAAACGGTTTGTCACGGCCAACATGATCATAAATTACATAATTCGGAAATTCTTTCAATACTTTTCCTGCCGAATTAAACACCACAAGCTTCGTATCTATTTTTCCGGTTATATTATTAACATATCCTATAAAAAGAGAATCTCGATAAGGCCAAGGATTGCTGATAAAATTATACTTATGATAGATCGAAACAGGCTTTCTTATTTTACACATACTCTTCTTTGTCTTGATATGAATCCCCTCCCAATATTTATCATTATTAATATAAAGTATATCATTTTTCAAGCCACACTGATCCTCACATTTGAATACAAACTCACCCGGAGCCTGCCCCCTTCTTGTTATCTGATGTATATATCGTCCTGTTTTCCGATCAAACAAATAGGCTGCCTCAAACATCGATACCGCAACTATGTATTTATCCGTAACATAATAACGCGACGATGGACGTAACAAACATTCCGATGTTGTCTCCAACGAAACATATTCTATCTTCGAAGCAAAAGAGCTCAAAAGTATAGCACTTTCTTTCGCCTTTCGATTATCTACGATAAATACGGACTGCGAATACAAGTTAAATGCCATGAAAAGAAAAAACACGGTTATTTTCATGATTCTTTTACTTTTTGTCTAATTACAAGAGTGGCTTTTGCGCAAAACGGGCATAATGGCAGAGGGCGATAACGATTCCCATCTTTCCCATGATACAGCCCGATGTCCGAAGTAAAACTCGATGCCATGACCAAATGGTTGATTATACGTTCAGTTATATCCATAATGTATTTTTTAATGTCAATCTTTCAATTTCAATATCATCACCACCGGATTGTCGTCTTCCTGCAAATCCAATAACTGCGGATCCAACTCTTTCTTGCTTTCCGGATGTTTTTTTATATAATCAATAATATCTGCGGGCTGCAAAAAAAAGATCAATTCTCCCTGGCGGTTCATATCATAAAAATTCGACTTTTCATACAACTTTTGATCAGATGATTTCTTAAAGGCAAAATCCACATATGAGGTTTTCGCCTTTTTATCGTAGACAACAACATGTCCTTCTTTTTCTTTCCATAAATAATACTTTGAAACGACAAAACGGTCCGTCTCACCACAGACAATAGGCTTTATACGCTCCAAATGCTGATAATTGATATGCGGAATCAAAGCATCTTCCGTCACCTGAAATACACTGTCGGTTTCAATTTCCTGAAAATAAATATTCGAACCGTATTCATAAAATATACCAGGATTAGCTTTATACTCATTTTTATTTTCCCTTTCAAATCGTTGGTATTGAGGAAATACTTTTTTCACAACACCTTCTTTATCAAACAACATCAATTTTTCGGGAGTATTTCCCGCATTATTCAGATACCCCAAATATATGCCGGACTTATACAAATAAGGATTCTGAATGCCGCCTTTATGCGGTGATTTGATCACCTGTTTCATTTTGCCTGTCCGGATGTCATATCCTTTCCAATGAGTCCATTCATGCGTATAAAGCAATTGCTCCTTATCACAAAACCCATGAAATGACCAAAAACCGGCATATTCACCAGGACCTTGTCCAAGATGACCGATTTCATGAATGAAATGCCCCGTTTTTCGATCAAAGGCAAAAGCTTTGCCAAAAAACTGAGTGACAATAATATACTCACCTGATGCATAAACATTCATGCTTTTTCCTATCAAGCAATCCGATGTCGTTTCCAAAGGAATATATTCAATACGTACCAATAAATCTTTCGCCTTGATTTTTTCTTCCGGAAATGATACTTTTATTTGCATTCTGCCTTGTGCCCTAAGACACAAAGTTGAAATAGCCAAACTACATATAAGAATAACACGTAACATAGTCAGACTGAAATATAGTGATTATCAGATAGGATTTCTCCTAATCGTTTCATAATATTAAATTTTACAGGTTACTAATACCTTCGGTTCAACGCCAATGGATAACGAACGCAATTTATGAATAAAAGAGGAAATTTCAAAACATTGCCGTCCGTAATTCCTGTAATCCACATGCACCGAACGCGCCTCTTGAAAAATACAGGGAAATGTTTCCGGCCAGATGGAGTACCTATTTATACCCCAAACGTATCTGGCAAAGCTAAAATTCATCCTTCTTTTCAGAAGAGTTCAACAGGAAAAAATATTTCCGAACCAAACTTACCGTTCTAAAACTCACCACATACTCTAAGCCATTTTGCATCGAAAGAGTATATACATCCCCATTTTTAACAACTGATTGAACTTTTTTTATATTGACAATGGTTTTCCTATTGATCCGTACAAATAATCTTTCATTCAAATTCTTTTGAACATCAAGCAAGCTCTTCTTCATGACAATTTTTTTTGACCCATCCAACAAGAATCTGATATAAGGCTTGTCACTTTCAATGGAAATAATGTCATCATATTCCACTCTCCAGATATTATTTTTATCGGAATACTTAAAAAAGGTTCCTTCAAAAGTCAGTTCTTCCATAATATAATTTTAATCAATGATTACTTATACTTGTTCTTTTGCTTTCAGGTAAACCTCCATTATCTTCTCCCCCTCGGAAAGAGGCAGCAGATCCGAGGAGGATATCATCCATCCTCAAAGATACATTATTTCTTGCTCACATTGTAATTATCCTTCAAATTGTTATGAAAAAAATTTCACCCACTCTGCTTCTTCCGATCCCCAACCATAAAAATATTCATTCTCGCCACCATATTGCATATATACATTCGATTGACTAAAAATGCTCATTGCCTAATTTTATTACTTGTTTTTTCATGATATTTATTTTAACGTTGCAATCAATAGTATTGGATTATCATCTTCTCTTATATTTTCCAGTACCCTCAGATATTCTTTTATCAAATTTTGATCTTTCACCACTTCTTTCCCAATTTCCTCTGTCTTTATCTCCTTCATTTGCTCAGGGAATAAAACAGAAACCCAATACTTACCAGTACTTCTATAGTTTATAGAAAAAGAGCCTCCACAAAAATCATTCTTAAATGATAATGAATACTTTATCAATTTCCGCACAAAACTCGGCGATCCCGGTATATTCCAACGATCTATGGTTGCAACATCTTTATAAATACATTGTTTTCCATTTTCTTTTTCATACTTCAGGATATATGTAAGCATCCGATAAAGTACACATTGTAGACCTAAAAACTCTTCTATTACTTTGCGATCAAAAACGTAGTTATGAAACGATCAATGAGTAAAGAAGAATTTTTAGCGCTATATCAGCGCCAACAGTC
>OJKP01000249.1_pt1 | contig 43387 bp, 23 predicted proteins | sample 1596521 | NCBI WGS metagenome assembly OJKP01 (sample SAMEA4350130, study PRJEB24818) | metagenome | biome: human; feature: gut; material: faeces | place: Denmark | collected 2013-09
CTTACAGGGCGTAACAACACTATCCACGGGAAACCCAGGGCGTTGCCCTGGGCTATGCGCTTGTTGGGCTTTCAGCCCGTGCATTATCGGCTGCGGCTCAGCAATTCAAGCAAGCTTGATTGCTGAGTTTTGCGATAATTCAGCCCGTTTGGAACTAAATCCGAAACTTTAATCCATATATAAAGAACGAGCCGCACTCATGTAATGTAAGAAGTGCGGCTCGAGGATGAAGTTTATAAGCTTATGCTTTTAAAAGGCTTATGCGTCAATATTTGCATAGACAGCGTTCTTTTCGATAAACTCGCGGCGTGGGCCTACATCGTCGCCCATGAGCATAGAGAATATGTAGTCGGCATCTGCGGCATTTTCGAGCGAGACCTGTTTAAGTAAGCGAGTTTCAGGACACATGGTGGTGCTCCATAGCTCTTCGGGATTCATCTCACCAAGACCTTTGTAGCGTTGCGTCTTGATGCTGCCTTCTGTACCATCGCCGTATTTGTCCATGAAGATTTGGCGATCTCGGTCGTTGTAGCAATATTCCGATACCTTACCTTTCGTACACTTGTAGAGGGGAGGCATAGCGATATAGAGGTAGCCGTCTTGGATAATTTGGGGCATATAGCGGTAGAAAAGCGTCATGATGAGCGTAGCAATATGTTGACCATCGACATCGGCATCGGCCATGATGATTACCTTGTGGTAGCGTAGCTTCTCTAGGTTGGCCTCCTTGGAATCTTCTCCTAGGCCGAAACGAATGCCTAGAGCCTGAATGATATTGTTTACCTCGTCGCTTTCGAAAGCTTTGTGCCACATGGCTTTTTCTACGTTGAGAATCTTACCACGGAGGGGCAGTATGGCTTGTGTGGCGCGGCTACGTCCTTGTTTGGCAGAACCACCTGCGGAATCTCCCTCGACGAGGAATATCTCGCATAGGGCAGGATCTTTTGTCGAGCAGTCGGCTAGCTTGCCGGGGAGTCCACCTCCAGAGAGGGGGCTTTTGCGCTGCACGCTTTCGCGAGCTTTGCGAGCGGCAATACGTGCGGTGGCTGCTAGGATTACTTTGTCTACGATGAGTTTGGCTTCTTTCGGATGCTCTTCAAGGTAGTAGTTTAGGGCTTCGCCCACAGCTTGATTAACGGCTCCTGTCACTTCGCTGTTGCCTAGCTTTGTCTTAGTCTGTCCTTCAAACTGTGGTTCGGCCACTTTTACGCTAATCACGGCGGTGAGTCCCTCGCGGAAGTCCTCACCAGAGATTTCCACTTTCGCCTTTTCTATCTGTTTGCCAGCGGTCTCTTCGGCGTACTTTTTCAGCACACGTGTGATGGCTTGGCGGAAGCCTACGAGATGCGTACCGCCCTCAATGGTGTTGATATTATTGACGTAAGAATGGATGTTTTCAGAGTAGGAGGTGTTGTACATGATTGCCACCTCGATGGGGATATTGTTCTTCTCTGTATTGAGATAGATAACATCGTTGAAGAGATGTTGGCGCGAAGAGTCGATGAAGCGTACAAACTCGCGTAGCCCGAGGTCAGAGTGGAACACTTCCTTGCGCGTGTTGCCCTCTTCGTCGGGGCGGAGGTCGGTTAGGGTGATGGTGATACCTGCATTCAAGTAAGCGAGCTCGCGCATGCGATTGGCGAGGATTTCATACTTGTAGGTAGTAGTGGTGAAGATAGTAGGGTCGGGCCAGAAGTGCTGACGGGTGCCTCGCAGTTCCGTGGTTCCTACCACTTCTACGGGAGCTTGGGGATGTCCCTTGGCATATTCTTGGCGATAGATTTTCCCGTCGCGGAATACTTTGGACACCATTTTTGTGCTCAGTGCGTTGACACAGCTCACGCCCACGCCGTGCAAACCTCCTGATACTTTATAAGAGCCTTTATCGAACTTACCACCAGCGTGGAGTACGGTCATTACCACTTCCAGGGCGGAACGATGCTCTTTGGGGTGCATATCTACGGGAATACCACGACCATTATCTTGTACGATGATGGAGTTGTCTTCGCAGATGGTCACTTCGATGTGGGTACAATAGCCAGCCAGTGCTTCGTCGATAGAGTTGTCCACTGTCTCGTATACGAGGTGGTGGAGACCCTTCTCGCTGATGTCGCCGATGTACATGGCTGGACGTTTGCGCACGGCTTCGAGGCCTTCGAGCACCGTGATGTTACTGGCGCTATAGCCTGCCGGGCTTTTCTTTTCTGTATCTTCCATTAGGGGTGATTTTGTATTCTTGCTTTAGGTTGTACACCTGGGCTTTTCTGCTTGATAGATTACTCGGTGTATATTCTTTGCAAAAATACTGTTTTTCTTTGAGATATAAGAATTTTTCGCTCTTGATTTTCCCCTATAATGGAGGCTTCCAATTTACTCCCAACCAATACAGAGAGTTGCTAGCTTACTTTCCGTCAATTTTCAGCCAATACTGTGGGCGATGCGGGGAAACGTCGCCCACAGTATTGGCTGGAAAATAGGCTGAAGATAGGCTGAAGACATTAGTTGATGACAAGCTGAAGTAGGCTCTGAGTGTAGGCTGAAAAGCACACAAAAAAGGCGCAACCCTTGTTGGATTGCGCCTTATATTTACCTTACCGACTAATCAGTCGGTGAGGGAGAGTGAGCATGCTGAGCTTACTTTACAAGTACCTTCTGGCCACCTACTACGTAGATACCAGCGGGGAGATTGTTAGTAGCGTTAACGCTCTTCACGTTCTTGCGGATGAGTGTACCATCGATGCTGTATACGTTAACGATAGCGGGGAGAACAACAGCCTTAGCGGTGTTGATACCAGTTACGTTTACGCTGCCAAGAGCGATAGTAGCGTCGCCAGTTTCAGTAGTAGCAGAGCAAGTACCATCGAGCAAACCAGAGTTTACAGGGATAGTAGTGCTAGTGTTAGCCTGAGCAAGCTTACCTTGTGCATTGAAGAATGCGAAGTTTTCAGAACCACCGAGAGAGTGAGTCATGCTACCGATGAGGCCGTTGCCATTCTTCACTTCGAAGCTGTAAGCGGGCATTGTGGGCTTTTCATCTTCGAGACTGCCAGCGTCTGCAATGGTCATAGCCACCTTGTTGCCGTGCTGTACACTGAAGGGAGAGTAGATGAACGGAGTACCTGCAGGGATTGTATTTTCAATCTTAGCGAGTACGAGGTTCGCATTGTCTGAAGATACACCTACAATAGAGTAAGCTTGTCCATTAAGGTCACCACCCGTAGGATCGATAGCTACAGGCATTGTAGCGATGTAGTAGTTTTCACCTTCACCAGTAGAAACCTTATTGTCTACGTAGAAGTCTTGGTTGAGGTTGAAGTCTTCCACTTCATCCAACTTCCAGTAAGAGCTTACGTCGGAAGCACCCTTCCATGCAACAACGGTAGAAGTGGCACCATTGGTGTTGAGGTAAGTCTGGTTGCCATCGTTTGCAGAACCATCGTGAGAAACACCAGCAAGGAGGCGGAAGGTCTTAGCGCCTACACCTTCTACGGGGATCTCAACGGGAGTAGTGCTCTGGAGCACCTGACCATTGCTAGGAGCAATGTACATACCGGTAGCTACGTTGCGGAGAACAATCTTGCCACCTTCGCTCTTCTCAGCGTACCATGCGGTACGGAGGTCGCTTTGTACGTCGATGGTGTCGGTGAGCACACTTTCGTATTCTTCGGGAGTCTTAGCTTCAGTGATATCGGCAGAACCATCAGCACGGAAGAACTTCACAGTACCCTGCTGAGAACCGTTGTTTACAGAAGTAGAAGCATCGGTGTTGGGAGAGTATACGATAGAGTTGTAAAGTGTACCAGTGAAGCCTTCGCCTGCAGAACCTACCTTGGTAGAAGCAGAGTGGAGCATGTATACCTTACCAGCTACGGGAAGGATGATAGAAGCCTTGAATTTAGCAAGTGCATCGTTGATTGTCTTTACAGCCTCTTTGATTTCGTTGACATTGGTGCTGCTGAAATCGTTGAAGTTGTTAAGAGCAGTTTCGAGTGCTGCAGCTTCATTCTCATCGTAGAGACCTAGCTCTGTACCAATGAGGCCACCGTCTTGTGCATCCTTGAGGAATTTCTTGGCAGCAGTAAGCGCCTTAGTTACGTTGTTTACATCAGGATAGTTGCTGATGAAGTTGTCGTAAGCTGTTTGCAGAGCAGTGACTTCTTCCTGAGTAGCGTTACCACCGTTTGCGAGTTTCGTCTTTGCAGCGTTGAGAAGTTCAGCGAGAGTAGTCTTGATAGCTTCGGGAACGGCAGCCATCTCGGGAGTTTCGGTAGCTACAGCGTCGGTGCTAGCCTGCCAGATGTTGGCTTGACCCAAGCAGAAGTAACCACGGTCGGTCCGAGCATTCGTCTTGTTGAAGATGGTTCCAACAGCAGCAAGTTTGATATACTTGTAAGAGCCGTTGAACTTCACGTATGCTGTACCGATACCATCTTCGATGGTCTTCTCGTCGTGAGCTTGATTCGCGTTGTAACCAGCAGCTTTAGCATCGTCAGCAGTCCAAGCAGGATAAGTTGCAGGGTAAGCCCAGTTGATAGTAGCAGTACCAAGGTCGGTCCATTGAGCAGCGTTTGCAGACTCTTCGCTAGAGCCATCGAACTCATTTGTACCATAGATCTCAAGCATAGTGGGGTAGTCATTACCCGTGTGGCGCTTTGCAAGTTTTACTTCGAGAGCGCCAGTTACATCAGCGTTAAGAGTAGCTACGAGGTAGTGGTTCTTAGTGAAAGTAGGAGTGAATTCTCCAGCTGACCAAGAAGTGTGGAAGTAGGTGTTGAGGTTAGCATCGTTGAGTGCCATGTATTGACCTTCGCTCTCTTCCTTGGCGTTGCACCACCAGTTGGTGTTATTTTCGTCAGCACCTGGATCTACGAGGTAGCCTTCGTGAGTGAAGTCTTCATCGGTTCCAGCAGCAGAAGAAGAGTTGTAGACGATACCCTTATTGTAAGCAGTGAATGCTGTTGAGAATACTTCCTGCAACTTAGCGTTGAGTTCATCCTGACGAGCCTTGGCCAATGTGGCCTTAAATTCATCTTCGTTGACAGAAACGAATACGAAGTGGTTACCAGCATCATTCTTGTCTGTCCAACTCAAAGTAGTTCCAGCGGGGTTTGTACAAACAATATCTTGTGTGCCTTCGGGCTGGAAGCGGAATGCAGCCTTAGAAACTTCACCATCGTGAAGTGCTACGAAATTAGAAGCAGCATTACCGAGGAGGTAGTGGCTGTCCTTATTCGTCTTCTGCATATAGCCTTGCAGATTCTCGTTGTAGAAAGTAAGAACTTCCTTACCATCGGCATTGGTTACATGAGAAACACGCCATACGTAGGGTACGAGTTCCTTGGTGAAAGTGCCATCGTAGTTAGCAAGTGCTTTACATGAAGTGCGATTTACGTTGTTAGCAGTCTCACCATAGAGGTAAAGGTTGGTATCACGAGAGTCGTGGATGAGGTAGAGACCATCAGTCAAGGGGTTCATACCATTTTCAACGGCTTCCATGGCGCTCTTCATTTCTACGCAGAGAGCTTCATACTCTTTGTCAGAGAGAGACTGATCGGCAGCAGCAGTAGCTTTGGTGTAAACTTCCTGAGCAACCTTTACGAGTTCGGCAGGATAAGTACCTGCAGTGGTACCTGTGGTGAAGCGGTCAACGGGCTGACCTTCTGAGAAATAGAAATCGTAGTAAGCGTCAAACTTCTCCTTACCAGCGAGGGTAGATACAGTACGGAATTCCCATACATTGGTATCATTGTAGATAGAGTAGAATACGCTACCAGAGTAGTGACCAATGAACTGAGCGTGAACTTCTTCACTACCATCCTTCGTAAAGAGGGTGTTGGCACGTGCAAGAACAAAACCTGCTTGAGAACTGAAATCATTAGCACCTGTAGCATAGTCGATAGCACTAGAAGCATCACCTGTTTGGAATTGCTTGCAAGTAACTTTCATTGCCTCGGCTACATTGGTGGTAGTGGGGAACATCTTACCATCAAAGCTTTCTTCTGATGTGTCTTCACCTTTGCCAGAACCATCAAAAGCAGGCTTAAGTTCATAGTCCTTAAAGTAAAGACCTGTAGACTTCTGCTTGAGAGTGTAAATGGGGTTACCATTGGCATCTGTACCGGCAGCTTCGAGTACATAGAACACATCTGCGGTAATAGAGGTGCTAAAGCTAGATCCGCAAAGGAATCCGCCACCACCATTGTGACTACCAAGAGCTTTCAAGACGATGTCCTTACCAACGATTGTACTAGGATCGCTGACAGGATCACTCACCTTGTAGTCTTGCGCAACCGCAGAGGTAATTCCCGCTAATGTAAGCAGGAATAATGAAAGGAAATAGTTGTAAAACCTTTTCATTTGCGTGAGTAATTATTAAAGTTAAACATAGAATTAAGTTCAGATTTAAGGGGCGCATTCACTATGCACCCTTGCTTCGGGTGGAGCTAATACTCCATATTACGCGGCAAAGATAACGTTTTATTTTGCAATGTCGCAATGTTTTTACATTTCTTTTTTTAGGATTTAATAGTTTATAAGGTTTGATGTTGCAAACAGAGGTATGCAAATTAAGTATTTCCTCAGTGCGATCATGCTTATTCTTTATTGAAGTTTTGAACATTACTATACGAACACAGATATAACAGATAGTTCTCTATTCGTGTTATCTGTGTTATCTGTGTTCGAAAAAAGATAAATCTCTAATCGTGTTATGAGTTATACGAACACAGATATAACAGATCTAACAGATAATTCTTTATCTGTGTTCAAAAATAAAGAACTAACAGATAATTCTCTATTCGTGTTATTAGTGTAGTTCTTTATACGAATACGCATATTCTGTAAACAAAACAAACGAGGCTGTACAGCTCTCTGTACAGCCTCATTTAGGACAAGAACATAACAATCTATGTATTCTACTTAACTCGGTGCAAAGATACGGCGACTTCCTTGCCTTGCCAATACCTATATATGGGTATTTATGGCTTTTTGCCGCTCAATGCGAGTTCTTTTACTCTTTGCGCCAATTTATTTCAGCTTATAGCCGAGCGAGATAAGGGCAGAGACATTGCGCGAACCGTTGGTGTTGAACTTTGCCAAACCGAAATCGGCTTCTAGCCCGATGGTAAAGCTCGTGGGGAATTGGTAGCCTAGAAAGGCTTGCACACCATAGTCCCAACGATGGGTGCCTGGCTCGTTGAAGGTTTTCTTCTCGTAGTAGTAGCGGTCTACGCCACTTTGCTCTGTATCCCCCTTTGTCTTTTGCTTCCCGCTTATGCCATAAGCCGCGTAGGGGCCAGCGCTTAGCACGATGTAGCGTGCTTCTCCTGTGCGCCAGAAGTAGGAGAAGAGTAAAGGCAGTTCCACATAATTTTGTGTAGCGCTACGATTCTTTGTAGCCTTGAGGGGAGCTCCCGTTTCGGGATGGAACATCTGTTGGTGGTCGTCGTCGAATACGAACACTGTCTCATTGGGATCTTTCCATCCCTTGCCGTAAATTTCGAGACCGGGAGTTAAGCTCCAGTGTTGATTGAACTCTATTTCATAACCTACGCCTATCTTGAAGGCGCCTACGGTCTCGGCCTTTCCATAGTGTGAGGAAAGACCGCCACCAAACTTAAAATGCACGCTCTGTGCGCTCATTCCGAGGCTGAGAGTGAAGAGTAGGGCAAGGAAGAGGGGGTGTTTGAGGGTCATGTCTTGGGGGAATGAGGGGAATTAGGGCTTCTAGAGAAGCTAGATATCCCAGAAAATATAGCCACTCTGGAAACCCTAGTTCCCTAAGATTTATTCAAAGAATTGGCGCCAATCGTCTTTCTTAGGCTTGCGGTTGGCGGGTTCGTAATCGTTTTTTGCGGCTTTGCGCTTGCTCTTCTTTTCGGCTTTCCAAGCAGCTTTCATAGCGTTGGGATTCGCGGCCTCGGCGTAGGCACGACGGGCTTTCCGGCTGGGACGCTCACTTTTAGAACCGCGTGCACTCTTGCGAGGATGGCTCTCTTTGGCAGAGGAACCTTCTTCATGGTCGGCCGTGTCGACCACGACGCGTCGTTCGCCTACTTTGGCACGCTTCATCTTTTGGATGACGAGGTCGGCATCCTCGGAGGGAACTTCAAAGAAGGAGCAGTTGTTGGTGAGGTCGATGCGTCCAATTTCAATCTTTGTACCGCGAACGTGGCGGTTCACGAGGTTGATGATTTCTCGAGCATAGAAGTTGTCGCGCTTGCCGAGGTTGATGAAGAGGCGAGTGTATCCTTCTTCTGCCTCATGGCTAGTGGTGTCGCCTTTGCGTCGGTCACGGCGGGGCTTGTTGCCGTCGGCAGATGATTTGCGGTCGGTGGGTTGCTCGATGATGGGTGCATCGGCATAATAGCGAAGGAAATGACCAAATTCGCGGCTTACGATGCGCTTGATAAGATCTTCCTTAGTAAGCCAATCGAGCTTACGGAATATTTCTGGCAGGAACGGAGCAATCTCGGTATCGTTAACTTCTATGCGTTCGAGTTCGTCCATGACCTTATAGAGCTGCTTGGTGCAGATCTCTTGTGGCTCGGGAAGTACGCCAGCTTCAAACTTCTTTCCAATCACCTTCTCAATGATGCGTACCTTGCCCTTCTCACGCAGATGAATGATAGAGATACTCGTACCGCGCTTGCCTGCTCGACCCGTACGGCCAGAACGGTGGGTATAGTTTTCTACGTCGTCGGGCAGTCCGTAGTTGATTACGTGGGTAAGATCCTCTACGTCAAGGCCACGGGCGGCTACGTCGGTAGCCACGAGAAGTTGTGTGTGGTGTTGTCGAAACTTCTGCATGGTGAGGTCGCGCTGTGCTTGCGATAGGTCGCCATGGAGAGCTTCAGCGTTGTAGCCGTCGCGAATGAGTTGGTCGGCCACTTCTTGAGTTTCAAGGCGGGTACGGCAGAAGATGATGCCATAGATGCGGGGAAAGTAGTCGACGATTCGCTTCAGAGCGGCATATTTATCTTTGGCATGAACGAGGTAGTAGATGTGGTTTACGTTCTCAGCTCCTTCGTTGCGCGATCCAACTACGATTTCTTTGTAGTCGTGTAGGTAACTCTTGGCAATGCGCTCAATCTCTTTTCCCATGGTGGCAGAGAAGAGAAGCGTGTTGCGTTGAGCGGGAACACCTGCTAGAATCTCGTCGATGCTTTCGGTGAATCCCATGTTGAGCATTTCGTCGGCCTCGTCGAGTACAACGTTCTCTACGGCATCGAGTTTTGCTACACCTCGATGCATGAGGTCGATGAGGCGACCAGGAGTGGCCACGATGACTTGTGCTCCCTTGCGGAGTGAGCGAATCTGGCTTTCGATGCTCGAACCGCCATAGACAGCAAGTACGTGTAGATTGTCTATATAGCGCGAATACTCCTTGAGGTCGCCTGCAATCTGCAAACAGAGTTCGCGGGTGGGGCTAAGGATGACGGCTTGGGTCTGTTTGTTTTCGGGATTGACCTTCTGCAGTACGGGCAGACCGAAAGCAGCCGTTTTGCCAGTACCTGTTTGAGCCAGGGCGATGACATCGTTGCCCACACCGAGGAGGTAGGGGATGACTTCTTCTTGTACTGGCATGGGGTGTTCATACCCCATCTCGCTAATGGCGCGACGGATTTCTTCCGATACGCCTAACTCTTCAAATGTCTTCAAAATATAGGGTGGTGTTAATGTGCTTGGGTTATGGGCTTTAGACTTTCTAGTTTTTTCTAGTTATTCTAGGTGGACTAGTTTTTTCTAGTTATTCTAGGTGGACTAGGGGAAACTCTCTCTCTATATATAGGAGTCTCTTTTATTTTCCCTCTTTTAGGAATTGCAGTGCACGCTTTACAATGTCGCTGCGCTTATTGACAAGTCGGAAATATTCATTGCGATCCCAAAGGTCGTAGGCAATGGTCGCTTTGAGGGTGAAGCGTAGGTCTTCGAGGGTAGACTTGAGGTCTTTGTCGTCCTTAGGCTCCACCTTCTTGCGCTTGCCTTCGGCCATGATAGAGTCGGTGAGCGAGGTGGGCACTACGTAGTTTTGCTCGAAATCTTCAAACTTGCGGTATTTACGTTTTAAGAGTTTACGATTTTCGTCAACATAACGTAGCACGTTCTCGTTGATGAGGTTGTAGCGGCGCAAGGCACGATAATAGGGCGAGAAGGTGGTGGTGTCGAGAGGCACGAAGATGTCGGGCATGATACCACCGCCGCCGTAGACAGTGCGTCCCTTTGCGAGGGTGTGATATACCTTAGTAGAGTCGAGGTGGATGCTATCAATTGAGGTCAGTTCTCCTCGTGTGTAGCGATTGTCGAGATCGCGCTCGTATTCACTCTTTTCGCCTTTTACGTATGGCTTCTGGATGCAGCGTCCTGATGGAGTGTAGTAATGAGACACGGTGAGGCGAATCATAGAACCATCGGGGAGGTCGATGGGGCGCTGTACGAGGCCTTTTCCGAAAGTACGACGTCCGATGATGGTACCACGATCGTGGTCTTGCACGGCTCCGCTCACAATTTCAGCAGCTGAGGCGGTAAATTCATCAACGAGGATAACCACGCGCCCTTCTGTCTGCATCAGTCCGTTTCCCTCGGCGTGTAGCTCTTGGCGGGGCATGACGCGTCCGTCGGTATAGACTACCATCGAGCCCTTGGGCAGAAATTCGCTAGCTACATCTTGGGCAGCATTGAGATAGCCTCCACCGTTCATGCTGAGATCGAGGATGATGTCTTTCATGCCTTGCTTGCGGAGAAGAGCTATTTTGTCGTGTACTTCCTTGCCTGATGTGGCTCCGAAACTGTCAAGGTGGATATAGCCTGCGGTGGGCGAAATCATGTAAGCCGCATCAACGGTGTTGACGGGAATCTTATCGCGTACCACCTTGAAATGAAGTACGCCCTGTGTGCCACGGCGCACGATATCGAGGTTGGCAATGGTGCCTTTCGGACCACGGAGCTTGGTCATAATGCTGTCGCGATCCATCTTTACACCTGCAATCTTTACGCCGTTGACAGCAATGATGCGGTCGCCGGAGAGAATGCCTGCTCTTTCGCACGGACCTTTACTGATCACTTGGAGCACGAGTAAGGTATCTTTTACCATATTGAAACTCACGCCGATTCCCTCGAAGTTGCCGCTGAGAGGTTCGTTGAGTTTCTTGGTATCTTTGGCGTTGGTATATGATGAGTGGGGGTCGAGTTTACTGAGCATGCCGTTGATCGCATCCTCGGCCAACTTCTGCTGGTCTACACTGTCTACGTAGAGGCTAGTAATGGCTACTTGCGCCATTTGTAGTTTTTTGATTTGTTCAAAGTCAATATCCCCATAGCGCGATTGAGCGCAAGCGGGCAGAGTGAGGAGAGATAGGAGAAAAAGAAAAATGGATTTCATGAGTGATATATTTGCTAAAGGGTGGTTCTATTCATTCTGATGTCCATCGGAAGTTCAGAATGATGATAAGCCCCCCTAGTCTGTTGCGCTCAATAGGCAAGTTTGTGAATATGCTAATGGGCTGATGCTTTGGATGATTTATTCTTTTCTAGGGGCGGGCTTTGGGAGGAAAGACGATACGTCTTTGCCGTAAGCGATGAGTTCGCGCACCACACTGGAGGAAATGTCGGAGTAGTGGGCTTCTGTAAAAAGCATGACGGTCTCTACACCGGCAAGTCGCTTGTTCATGGCGGCAATGTCGCGTTCGTATTCAAAGTCCTTGACCGAACGAAGTCCACGCAAGATAAAATCGGCTCCTTCGCGACGGGCAAGGTCGATGGTCAAGTCGGTGTAGGCCACCACTTTGATGCGAGGCTCGTTGACATAGATTTGACGAATCGCTTCTACGCGTTGTTCGGGTGTGTAGAAGGATCGTTTCTTGTCGTTGACACCTACGCCGATGACGATGCGGTCGAACATGGGGAGACCTCGCTCTACAATGCTCGCATGCCCCACGGTGAATGGATCGAAAGAGCCAGGAAAAATAGCGGTCTTATTCAATTTCGGAGGTATAAAGGGTGAAAGAAATGGAAAATAGAGACAAACGTTGTTGCCTACTCCCGATAATGGTATACACCTATATATATTATAGGAGTGGCTAGACCTTTGTCAGGAGAATTACTCGGTTACTTCCTCGTCGGCTGGGTCTTCTTCCACCACGAGGTTGTCGATGATGAATCCTTGTCGCTCCATGGTGTTCTTGCCCATATAATATTCAAGGAGTTTGGCCACGTTGTCGCTCTTATGCAGTGTGACGGGGTCGAGACGCATGTCAGGACCGATGAATGTCTTGAATTCTTCGGGGTCGATTTCGCCAAGCCCTTTGAATCGGGTAATCTCTGGGTTGGGACTGAGCTTTTCAATGGCGGCAAGGCGTTCTTCGTCTGAGTAGCAATAGATCGTCTCGTATTCTGAGCGCTCGCTTGCCTGTGTCTTTTTCAAAATGGCAGCTCCCGCACTCTTATCGTTGACCGTTTTGACTTTGGGTGTGGCACCCCGCACTTTTTTCTTCTTGTTGCGCACGCGGAAGAGGGGTGTCTGAAGAATGTATACGTGTCCTTTCTTGATTAGTTCGGGGAAGAATTGTAGGAAGAAAGTGATGATAAGCAAGCGGATGTGCATGCCATCGACATCGGCATCGGTGGCCACAATCACCTTGTTATAGCGCAGTCCGTCAAGACCCTCTTCAATATTTAGGGCCGCTTGCAGCAGATTGAATTCTTCGTTTTCGTAGACCACCTTTTTGGTCAGTCCAAAGCAGTTGAGCGGTTTTCCGCGGAGCGAGAATACGGCCTGTGTCTGTGCATTGCGTGTCTTCGTGATAGAGCCGCTGGCCGAGTCGCCCTCGGTGATGAATAGGGATGATTCAAAGCGTGGGTCTTCCTGGTCGTCGTCCTGCTTTTTCTTTGTCTTAGGTGCGGGGTCGTTGAGGTGAATGCGGCAATCGCGTAGTTTGCGATTGTGTAGGTTGGCTTTCTTGGCACGCTCGCGGGCAAGCTTTGTCACACCCGCAATGGCTTTGCGTTCCTTCTCGCTCTCCTCAATCTTTTGCTTTATTACGTCGGCCACGTCGGTGTGCATGTGCAGATAGTTGTCAACGTTTTCCTTGATGAAATCACCAACAAACTTGTTGACGCTCACACCTGATAGGGGGAATGGTTTCCCGTTGGAATCTTTGTCGGGAGCCATGGTAAGGGAACCAAGTTTGATTTTCGTTTGGCTTTCAAACAGAGGTTCGATAACGCGGATAGCGATGGCAGCCACGAGTCCGTTGCGCACGTCCTGTACGTCGTAGTTTTTTCCGAAATATTCCTTGATGGCTTTGGCAATGTGTTCCTTAAAAGCACTTTGGTGTGTACCGCCTTGGGTAGTGTGCTGACCATTGACAAACGAATAATACTCTTCGCCATACTGCGAGGTATGAGTAAAGGCAATATCAATGTTAGGCCCTGTAAGGTGAACGATGGGGTAAAGCCCCGGTGCTGTCATGTTGTCGTTGAGGAGATCTTCAAGACCATTGCGGCTCAAGATGCGTCGGCCGTTATAGAAGATAGCCAAGCCCGTATTGAGGTAGGTATAGTTGCGGAGCATGTTCTCCACAAACTCACTGTGGAATCGGTAGCCTTGAAAGAGAGTAGGGTCGGGCTCGAAGAATATATAGGTGCCGTTTTCTTCTTCAGAGGAACCTGTTTCATCGCTTATAAGCACACCTTTTTCGAAGATAGCCTCGTGCATTTGTCCATCGCGCACGCTTCGGGCAATGAATCGCGAGGAAAGGGCATTGACAGCCTTGAGACCAACCCCATTCATACCCACAGAGGCGGTAAATACAGCAGTATCGTATTTACCACCCGTATTGAGCTTCGATACCGCATCAACGAGTGCTCCGAGGGGAATACCACGTCCGTAGTCGCGAATTTCTGCGGTCAGGTTGTCGTGGATGTTCACCTCAATGCGTTTGCCGAATCCTTCATTAAATTCGTCAATGCTATTGTCTATGCTTTCCTTGAGGAGCACGTAGATGCCATCCTCTGCATGCGATCCGTCGCCAAGGCGACCAATGTACATGCCAGGTCGTGTGCGGATGTGCTCTGTATCTTCAAGGTGTCGGATTTTGCTCTCGTCGTAAACTACAGACATGGTGGGTGGTTTGGGGGGTTAGGGGAACTAGGGCTTCTATATATTTTAGCTCTTTATGTTTTAGAGGGGCTGCTTAAAGCAACGGCGGCGTTTGTGTTGCTCTGTTTTGAAGTATTGCCATTGGTTCTGCACCTTTTCATTCATCTCGAGTTCGGGATTGCTCTCAGCATATTCGAAGCCAAGTTCCTTGTATACGGGAATGAGGTCGGTGAAGAGGAGGGCATTGACGCCCTTGCCTTGATAGTCGGGGCGTACGGCCACGAGTAGCAAATCAAGCACTTTGGGACGCTTCCACATGAGTGCTTTGAGCAAGTGAAACCATCCGAAAGGAAGCAGTCGGCCCTTGGCTTTTTGCAGTGCACGCGAGAGCGAGGCCATAGAGATTCCTACGGCTACGATTTCGTTCTGCTCGTTTTCCACGATGCTCACCATGCGGAGATCGAGCACGGGCACGTACATCTTTACGTACTGGTCTATCTGGCGCTCCGTCATGCGTGAATAGCCAAACAGGGGTGTATATGCATCGTTGATAAGGCGGAAAATGTCGTGGGCAATACCCGTTTCTCGAATTTCCTTTTTGCTTTTAATCTTACGTGTGTGAAGATTGTATTTACGCGCAATAATTTGCGAGATGCGTTGGTGCTTCTCGGGAATGTGGTCGGGCACGTAAATCTTCATTTCCACCCAGTCGGCACTCTTTTCCATGCCGAGCCGTTCCATGTGTTGGGGGTAGTAAGGGTAGTTGTAGATGGTGGCCATGGTCGAGAGTTGGTCGAAGCCTTCGATTAGCATGCCTTCGGCATCCATATCGGTAAATCCGAGGGGACCTTCTATCTCGGTCATGCCACGCTCGCGTCCCCATTCTTTCACGGTGTTGATAAGGGCGGTACTCACTTCTATATCATCAATAAAGTCAATCCATCCGAAGCGAACGGTGTGCTTGTTCCAAGTATCGTTGGCCCGACGGTTGATGATGGCGGCTACGCGTCCCACGATTTTTCCATCGCGCAAGGCGAGGAAGTAGTCTGCTTCGCAAAACTCGAATGCGGCATTCTTCTGCGGCGAGAAAGTATTGAGCATATCGTCGTAGAGATCGGGCACGGAGTAGGGGTTGTCTTTGTAAAACTCGTAGTTGAAACGTATGAACTTTTTAAGTTCGGCCTTCGTCGTTACCTTTTTTATTTCGACTGCCATATCGTTTGTGCTTGTATGATGATGTAGAGTGGTTTGTATTCTAAAAACTTTAGCTTGCAAATTTACTTATTTTTTGTCAGTATGTGAGCTTTTTCGCCAAATAACCCTTGAAAAAAGCCTCTTCTTATCCATTTCTTTCGCCATTTTCTGTCCTATGATTTGGAACTTACCTGGGGCGAATGGTGGGCAGAAGAAAGGAATGCTGCGTAAGGGATGTTTGAAACGTATCGTTTTTAACTGAAGTTTTCAGATTCAGCCCGTCCATACTAAATCCGTAATTAAGATGAGTTTTGCAACCACATGCTCGCGAGATAAGGAAACGACTTTCTTTAGAGAAAACTTAAATTTTTAAGATCTGCTAGCGAAAAGTGTTCTTTTCTTTTGCTTTTTCCTCTTTTGTGACTATCTTTGTCACGCACTCTCTTTGAAAGGGGTGCAAACCTTAGTATTAACCCTAAAATCTACATTACGTTATGGGACTTTCTGAAGCTGTGAAAAGTGTGTTTTCCAAGTATGCCACTTTCCAAGGACGTGCCTCTCGTTCAGAGTATTGGTTCTTTTATCTGTTTAACATTTTGCTTGAAATAGGTTTGCTCATTGTTGGCCTTATCTTAGGTGCTATCGTAGGAGATGGCACAGGAGCTTTGGCGGGCATGGGTATAGCCTACGTACTGCTTTGTATCTATGGTCTTATTGCCCTTATCCCTAGCATTTCCGTATTTGTGCGCCGTATGCACGATATAGGTCGTTCTGGTTGGTGGTATTGGTTGGCCTTAGTTCCTTTAGTGGGCGTCATTGTTTTGTTAGTGTTCCTGCTGACGGGCAGTGATCGCGGCGACAATCAGTATGGGCCGGAGCCTCTTTAGTGGAAACGAATATCCGTCTTACGGAGAATCCGCTTCATCCTTCGCATTATAGCGGAAGGATGAAGCGGATTCTTATGTTTGATAGAGAGGATGATGTTTCGCGCAAGCTTTAGATGGGCATTCAAGTTATGCGAAAAGGCCGTTCATGTTATCGTCCTTCGACCGAAGGACGCACGTCCCCCGACCGAAGGACGCATGTCCCTCGACCGAAGGACGCATGTCCTTCGACCGAAGGACGATGACTTAGAATACGTTCTAAGAAAACTTCCATGGCCTTTTTGCCTAACAACAATATACTTAAAGAGGACACTTACTTAAATACAAAAAGCCTCGCAAAGCAAAACTTTGCGAGGCTTGTTCTATGCTGATTCCACTGTAAGACTGCGTTGTCTCGGAGAGCAAGTAGAAAACAGCTTAGCTGATTGCGAGGTTGCTTTTAGTGAGCGATTGAACAGCTCTTATAGCAAGCAATAGCGTAGTAGGCTAGCCGTCTATATGCTTAGTGAATGCCGAGAGGCAGTCGTGTGTAAAGTCTATTTTTTTCTAGAGGAGCTCTGCTTAGAAACAGAATTCTTTGCAGTAAGTTTGTCGCCTAAGATGCGATAGTGTGGTCGTTGCTGCTTGCGCAGTTCCGCCAAATGGCGTTGTCTGATCTTCTCACCGCGGGCTTTCCATTCTTCCATAGAGTAGAAGTTGCCTGTGGCAGGATCGAGATATTTCGGAGAGAGTAGGAAGTTGTTGCGATCGGACGAAGCGTTGCCTTTGTCAGTGCTTTGAGATTTGCCTCTGAAGCCTACGCGCTCTACGGAGACAGAAGCTACGCCAGAGCCAACCATGCCCAATTCGCGTGCGGCAGCCATGGAGAGGTCTACCACTCGGCCGTGAGCGTAAGGACCGCGGTCGGTTACTCTTACCACGACTTCCTTGCCGTTGCTTTTGTTGGTTACTTTAAGGAGAGTACCAAAGGGGAGGGTGCGATGTGCGCAGGTGAGGCTATCTTTATGATAGCGTGAGCCATCGCTAGTGCGTCGTCCGTGAATACGGTTGCTGTAATAGGATGCTTTGCCGTGAGTCTGGGCGAGCGTGGGGATAGATGTTGCGAATGTTACAAGTGTTGCTAAGAAAAAGAATACTTTTTTGAAAATCATTTGTTGAGTTTTGCCACGAGGACCATCGGCGGCGTCGTATAAGGCAAGCTTAGCAATGCTGCCCGAGAGCCAATTTAACAGCGGAATCATGCTTCCGATAGATGCACTAGGAACGCTCCACACGCTAGGTGTTTGCGTTCGCCTCGTGAGGTTTACGGCTGCAAAGATACGAATTTTTCTTGAGTCGTGCAAATGATTTACTCTGATTATCAGCCGTTTTAACATTTTCCCTTTGACCGCGAAAGACACTTTTGGAGAGAATTCTCCGCTTGCTCGATGTTTCTTGAATTGTTTTATAGAGGGCGTTTCGGGAGGATGGGATAGGGTCGTATGGTACTGAAATTTGCTAGGTGAGGGCGGATGCTTTTTTAACATTCTCGATATGTCAGATTTTCTGCAAGAAAAGGTCGGGAGGAACTACTTTTTGTCTGTTTCACACTGATATTGCTAACATATTGCGCATTTATTATTAACTTTGCCCCTTGACTAAACATGTTAGGATGTTCTGGCAATAGTGTCAGAACGCTTTATCATTCATTCAAGAACGATATGCAGCGTATACTATTATTTCTCTTACAGATAATCGCTGTGGCTGCGGGCTATGCGCAGGAAGCGTTGCCCACAGCCAATCCCACGATGACCTATACCGATGAGTCGGGAGCAGAGGTAAGTGAGAGCCAGTATGATGGTTCTGCCCCATTGCTTGCTCAGTTTCGGGCAAACCCTGAAAATGTGGGCAGTTATACTCCGCTCTATGAGTGGCGTTTCACCCGTGCCGGACAGAGCGAGCCATTTTTGGTGCGCTACGATGAGGATACAGAGTATAATTTCAATGAGTCGGGATCGTTTTCTGTAGAACTTCGTGTAAGCTTCGTACAAGGCACCGACACCATCGCCTATGCAATGGATACGCCCTTCTCGCTGACCATCTCAGAGTCGAAACTCGAAGTGCCTAATGCTTTTACGCCCAATGGCGATGGCGTGAACGACGTGTTTCGCGTGAAGGATGGCTATCAGAGCATTGTACAGTTCCATGCAGCCGTTTTCGACCGCTGGGGAAAGAAGCTATATGAGTGGAGCGACCCTGCAGGAGGTTGGGATGGACGCAGTGGAGGCCACGATGTGCCCGATGGTGCTTATTATCTCAATCTGCAAGCCCGAGGGGCAGATGGTAGAAAGTACAATATCAAGAAAGTCATCAACTTGCTACGAGGATATTTGGAAAATGGTTCGCAAACGGTACAGTAACGTTCACCCTAAAACAAAGATAAGGGTGAACGAATTTTGATGCGTTTGCCCCAATTACAATTAGTAGAGTAAGAGAATCAACGTTAGGGAAGGATACACAAAAGCTATGACGGAATCGAAAATAGAAATTCTTGGTGCCAGAGTGCACAATCTGAAGAATATAGACGTTACGCTGCCGCGCTACAGCCTGAGCGTGATTACGGGGCTGAGCGGATCGGGAAAGAGTTCGTTGGCATTCGACACGCTATATGCGGAAGGCCAGCGTCGCTACATCGAAACATTCTCGGCCTATGCACGCAACTTCTTGGACAATCTAGAACGTCCCGACGTAGACAAAATATCCGGGCTTAGCCCCGTAATCAGCATAGAGCAGAAGACGACCAACAAAAACCCTCGTTCCACCGTAGGTACCATCACCGAAATCTATGATTTTCTGCGTCTGCTCTACGCTCGCGCTGCCGATGCCTATTCTTATCTATCGGGTGAACGTATGGTGAAGTATACCGAGGAGAAGATTGTCGACCTCATCCTTTCGGCCTACGAGGGACATAAAGTATACTTGCTTGCTCCCTTAATTCGCAGTCGTAAGGGACATTACAAAGAACTCTTCGAGACAGTGCGCAAAAAGGGTTTTCTCATGGTCAGGGTCGATGGTGAACTGCGCGAGATTGCCCACGGAATGAAGCTTGACAGGTATAAGAACCACGATATTGAAGTCGTGGTGGATAAACTTGCCGTACAAGCCAAGGATGGAGAGCGTCTGCGCAAGAGCGTGAGCGATACCCTTCAGCAGGGAAGTGGGCTCATGATGATACTCGATGCCGATACGCAAGCTACACGATTCTATTCCAAACAACTGATGGACCCCGTTAGTGGTCTATCTTATCGCGACCCCGCCCCCCACAATTTCTCGTTCAATTCAGCACAAGGCGCTTGTCCCAAGTGTAAGGGCTTGGGCTTTGTCAGCGTGATGGATCATGAGAAGGTAGTTCCCAATGATAAACTATCCATTAAGGAAGGCGGTTTAGCCCCGCTCGGGAAGTATCGCAATGCCCTGATATTTTGGGAAATACAGACTGTCTTGGCCGACTACGATTGCGACCTCAAAACACCTATTGCCGACATTCCTGAAGAGGCAATGGACGAGATATTCAATGGCCGTGCCGACCGCTTGCGTATACCTGCGGCCACGGCTCATACCACCGACGACTATTACGTAGAGTTCAATGGACTCGTAAAGTATATTCAGCAGATGGCCGACACTGAGATGACCGCCGCCTCGCAGCGTTGGGCAGAGCAATTCTCTAAGACCACCATCTGTCCCGAATGCCATGGCGCGCGCCTCAATCGCGAAGCCCTCTCTTACCGCTTTGCGGGAAAGACTATTAACGAGCTTTCTGACATGGATATTAGCGAGCTTTATGAGTTTCTCTCCCACGTGGAAAAAACGCTCGACTCCAAGAAGCGAGCTATCGCCCACGAGATACTCAAGGAGTTGCTCTCGCGCCTCAAGTTCCTGCTCGATGTAGGTCTCGACTATCTTTCACTTTCGCGCAGTTCTATGACACTATCGGGCGGTGAGAGCCAGCGCATTCGTTTGGCTACCCAGATAGGTTCGCAACTCGTCAATGTGCTATATATCCTCGACGAACCAAGTATCGGCCTCCATCAGCGCGACAATGTGCGCCTCATCCATTCGCTCAAGGAATTGCGTGATATGGGCAACACGGTGGTTGTGGTGGAGCACGATAAGGACATGATGCTAGCAGCCGACTACATTGTAGATATCGGTCCGAAAGCCGGTAGGCTAGGTGGTGAAGTAGTATTCCAAGGCACCCCCCAGCAGATGCTCAAAGCCAACACCCTTACTTCACAGTATCTCAACGGAAGTAGAGCTATCGAAGTGCCCACCGAGCGCCGTAAGGGGAATGGAAAGTCACTGCGCCTTCTAGGTGCCCGTGGCAACAATCTGAAGGGCGTTGACGTCAGTTTCCCTCTCGGCACATTCATCTGTGTCACGGGAGTATCGGGTAGTGGCAAGTCTACGCTTATCAACGATACGCTGCTTCCCATCCTCTCACAACACTTTTATCGCTCGCTGCGAGTACCTTTGCCCTATGATCGCATAGAGGGCCTCGACAGTATCGACAAGGTGGTAGCGGTCGACCAAAGTCCTTTAGGACGTACGCCGCGCTCCAATCCTGCCACCTATACGGGCGTATTCTCCGACATACGTTCGCTCTTTGTCAATCTGCCTGAAGCCAAGATCCGTGGCTACAAGCCAGGACGTTTCAGCTTTAATGTGCGTGGTGGTAGGTGCGAGGTGTGTAAGGGCAATGGTTACAAGACCATTGAGATGAACTTCCTGCCCGACGTGTATGTGCCCTGTGAGGCATGCCACGGCAAGCGCTACAATCATGAGACGCTCGAGGTGCGCTTCAAGGGTAAGAGCATTGCCGATGTACTCGATATGACCATCAATCAGGCAGTGGAATTCTTTGAGAACGTTCCTTCTATACTCCATAAGATTAAGACACTACAAGATGTAGGTCTGGGCTATATCAAGCTTGGTCAGAGCAGCACCACACTCTCTGGTGGAGAAAGCCAGCGCGTAAAGCTCGCTACGGAACTATCGAAGCGCGATACGGGACAGACCGTCTACATCCTCGACGAACCCACCACGGGACTGCACTTCGAAGATATACGTGTGCTCACCGATGTGCTTCAGAAGCTCGTAGATCGTGGCAATACGGTCATCGTAATAGAGCACAACCTCGACGTTGTAAAACTTGCTGACTATCTCATCGAGATGGGCCCTGAGGGCGGTCGCGGTGGAGGACAGTTGCTTTTCGAGGGTACTCCTGAAGGGCTGGTCAAGAGCGGAGTGGGGTATACGCAACAGTTCTTGAAGGAAGAACTTGGTTAAGTATAAGGTACAGAAATTTCGGATTAAGGCTTTTGCCCTTACAGGGCGCGTAGACTCTACTATGCGGAAACCCCAGGGTGTCGCTTCGCTTGCCCTGGGCTATGTGTACCATTGGGCTTTCAGCCCGTCCTTGCTAAATCCGAAACTTCAGTTATCGTCATCATCTGCTGCGGCTCAGCAATTCAAGCAAGCTTGATTGCATTCGCCTTGCACGATGATTCAGCCCGTCCTTGCTAAATCCGAAACTTGAAAAAGTAATACATTTAGGCAATCAGCCGATACTTACTATCATCCACATAAACAAGGCGCAAAGCGCCGATTAAACTTATAAACTCCTAAACTCATTAACCCCATCAAACTCTTAAACTCATTAAACTCATAAACTTATAAACTCTTTTTTATGTTCGAAGGACAACCTAAGGGCCTTTACGCCCTTTCGCTTGCCAATACGGGTGAGCGTTTCGGCTACTACACCATGTTGGCCGTGTTTGTGCTCTTCCTGCAAGACAACTTCGGTTGGGATGCAGGAGTGGCGGGAGCTGTCTATTCAGGCTTCCTAGCGTTCGTTTATTTTCTTCCGCTCTTTGGCGGTATGTTGGCCGACAAGATTGGTTACAACAAGTGTGTCACCACCGGCATCCTCGTGATGTTCCTTGGTTATGCGCTGCTCTCTATTCCTGCAGGCAATGGTCTTTTGGCCATGACGCTGATGTTTGCAGCCTTGGTTATGGTATGCTTAGGCACCAGCCTCTTTAAGGGAAACCTCCAAGTGATGGTGGGCGACCTTTACAATGCTCCCGAGATGCAGAGCAAACGCGACTCTGCCTTCTCCATCTTCTACATGGCGATCAACATTGGCGCCCTCTTTGCCCCTACAGCAGCAGTCAGGATTATGGACTATGCACAGCACACGCTCGGTGTGAGTAAGGCAGATTCTTACCACTATGCTTTTGGCGTGGCTTGTATCTCGCTCATCGTATCTATTGCCATCTATTATGCGGCTCGTAGCACCTATCAGCAAGTGGCCGCTCAGCCCGCCGCAGCAAGTTCTTCTGATGAAGTTAGCAAGACCACAGAAAGCACGGAGCCCGAACTGAGCAAGAGCGAGGTAAAAGAGCGCGTTGTGGCTCTCTGCCTTGTATTTGCCGTGGTGATTTTCTTCTGGATGGCTTTCCATCAGAATGGTCTCACATTGACTCTCTTTGCCAATGAATTTACGCAGAAGCACGTATCAGGGCTTGGCAGCATGCCTTTCGATGTAATCAACCTCTTGCTCTGCATCTTCATTGTCTATGCACTCTTCCCCCTCTTCCAGAGCAAAAAGTCACAGACCAAGGTTATTTCAGCCTGCGTTATCTTGCTTTGTGTGGGTGGCTTGGCCTATAAGTACCTAAGTCTCGACCCCGCTGGCACCGATATCGAAGCTCCTATCTTCCAGCAGTTCAATCCCTGCTTCGTAGTAGGTCTTACTCCTGTGAGCATGGCACTCTTCGGATGGTTGGCAAGCAAGGGCAAGGAACCTTCTGCTCCGCGCAAGATAGGCCTCGGTATGCTCGTGGCTGGACTAGGTTATGTGGTGATGATCCTTGCCTCTCTCGGAGTGACTTCTTCCGACCTGAACACGGTATCGCCCAATTGGCTTATCACTACTTATCTCGTGCTCACCTTTGGTGAACTCTTGCTCTCTCCGATGGGTATCTCTTTCGTGTCGAAGGTAGCACCTCCCAAACTCAAGGGTACGATGATGGGTGGTTGGTTTGTGGCCACTGCATTGGGCAATTTCCTTGTATCTATCCCAGGTTTCCTTTGGGGAAAGGTGCCTTTGGTAGCCGTATGGGGTGTGCTCGTTGGCCTCTGCCTTGTATCATTCATCTTCATCTTCAGTATCATGAAGAAGCTTGAGAAGGTATGCTAAGGCTTTAGTTTCCTCTCTCTTTAAGAAAATAGATTCCCTCCTTGTGGCTTTGGCTGCAAGGAGGGAATTTTTATGTGGTTTTAAGTGAGAGCGAGCTGAAAATACGCACAAGGTTTATCAATTAAGATGGCCTTTCAAGTCGCCCTATCTTTGCTTTCAAACGATTGGCCTTTCAGACTGCCCCATCTTAATGGGTAGCAATTCTATCAAGTGAGATATCTCCTACCCACACGAATCAATAATGTATTTGCTTGTCAAGGCATTGAGCCTTGTCAAGCAAATGCCGACGCGGGGACGCGTCGCCCCCAGGCCCACCAATTAGGTAGACGAGCTGCAATTTATCCATTAGATTTCTTACTGAAGTTTCGGATTCAGCTAGGACGGGCTGAAAGCCCAATGGAGCACATAGCCCAGGGCAAGCGAAGCGACACCCTGGGGTTCCCGCATAGTAGAGTCTCCGCGCCCTGTAAGGGCAAAAGCTTTAACCCTTTATGTTATTCTTGCTTGATAGCTGATTTAGCGGTTTTAAAGTGGAACACCGTATGTATATTCTGTTCAATACTTGCGCCATGTCTTAAAGCTTTTGCCCTTACAGGGCGCGACTGCTCCAACGCGTGATACCCAGGGTGTCGCTTCGCTTGCCCTGGGCTATGTGCTCCATTGGGCTTTCAGCCCGCCCTTGCTAAATCCGAAATAAAGATGAGTATTCCCAACCACATGCCCATGAGATAAAGAAAACTTTCTTTAGAGAAAACTTGAGTTTCTTATATTACAAACAACAAAAAAGAGTGTGTGTCAAACAAAATGCTTGTTTACGACACACACTCTTCTTATTTATACACAAGGATTAATAATCCTCCGAAGTATCCCAGTCTTCGCTGACACCAAAGCCGTCATACTCACGTGAGAGTTGGCTTCCGCCTGGGGCAGTTACACTGCCATCTACTCCATTGCCAGGACTTGAAGCTAATATCTGCTGCATATCGAGCAATACTACCTGAGAGGTAGGACTAATATATCTTTTCTTCATATTCATTTGTTACTTAACGATTACCTTGCGGCCATTATTAATGTAAACACCTCTCTGAGTAGGCTTTTGATTGAACTTAACACCGTCGATGCCATACCAGTCACCGTCTTCAGCCTCGCCTGTTGCTATCTGAATGAGGTCGGTCGTTACGCCGTCTTCAAATTCCATGCTGATAGCGCGTGTACCGTCATTAGTAAAGACATCGTTGGTGAGCAATTGCAAGTAAGCACTATGTGCCTTCAAAGCATACTTAGCAGCCAAAGGATACCAAGCAATCACACCATTCTGTTGAGAAAGAATGAAGTTGGTGTAATCACCCTCAGTCGTCTCAACTTCAGTAATCTTCGTGAGACCCTTAAGGTTATTACCAGTCAGTGCTTCAGGCGTAAGATTAAAGAGAGCGGGCACATAGAAAGTCTCGTTAGCAGTACCCTTCAACATTAATCCCTCACCCGCAGGTGTCGTCTCCGTTTGCTTCATTGTCAGCACGCCAGCGTTATTAGCTGTAGAGGTAAAGCCGCTTGCGTAGTGAGCCGTAAGGTCGCTGATGTTAGAGAAGTCGAGCGCGTTGTCACTTGCGTATGACATAATACCCAAACCATTCATCGTAACCTTATCGGCCATGCGAATGCGCAGTTGATTCTTTTCTTTACTACGATTTCCAGTGCAGGTAGGGCTGATAGTGGGATCTTCTCTGTCACTTCTAAAAAACAACGTTTGATTGTCATTGCCTTTAAAGGTTCTGAAAGCACGATAGTCTCCGTAGCTATCTTCTTTCACATTTTTATCGTAAACGATTAAAGCAAGATTGCTAACACCATCATAGTCAAATGGCTTAGTAAGTTCGATGGTAGTCCATTGATTACTTTCGAACTGCATCTTACCATCATACACTTTGTCCGCCTCCGTTACTGAAATCCAATCAGATGAATTAGTAAATGCCGTCTTATCTGTCTTGACCAGATAGATTTCAATTGTGTTGTTGCACTCATTGTCATCAGTTCTGAAGAAGTCTAACGCCATAATGCTACCAGCCTTGTTTCCAAGTTCTTTAGCAGTATAGATTTGTTGTGTCAGACCATAATGGTACCAATTACTGAAGGGCAAGAATCTAGATGTACCATCGCCCGAACCAACCAATAACTTCGTGGTGGGTTCAACGCTGCAAACGAGGCTCCAATCACTCTCTTGATTGGTTCCATAGACAGCCTTCACACGAACGTAGTACACTTGATCAGCTGAGAGAGAGGCTAATGTAGCAGTACTCTCGTTTACATCAATACGCTCTACACTTTCAAAGGTCTTATCAGTGCTGTACTCCACTATCCATTTCTTAGCAACAGCAGATTTGTCCCAAGTCACAGTAGCAGTTGTTGCAGCAATATTTGTACAACGAATGTTAGTAGGTACTGGATAGTACACATTGAATGGCATCTCCTTCGTACCAGTATAGTTACCCTTACCCGTAACTGTCAACGTATAATCACCACCCTCCTTAACAGTAGTAGGATTGGTCACAAAGGTGTAATCCTTATCCTCACCTTGCGCCAACGTAATAGACCCATACTTTACGGTAGGTGTCACATTGATAACATCGCCTGTATAGGGATTGTTTTCAACTTTTATATCGCAAACACTGATATCATAAGGCACAATATTAAAGGTCTTAGTTAACGTTCCACTGTAACGGCCAACACCTTCAATCGTGATTGTATAAGTACCTACATTGGTACATCCTTCGCTATAAGTTACCTGATAGTTAGCTCCCGCCTCAAGTACATTCGAATTCAATGTAACAACGGGGCTTGGATGTTGCTCTTTGCCATTATAGGTCAAATCCTCTATATCAGCAATAATGGCACCTGCGGTAGCTATGTCAGTAAGTTCACTGGCAAACGTAGCAGAAATAACGACATCAGCAGTGAAGTCCGTCAAAGTATGTTCACCACCTTTGACACCAGCATTGCTAATCTTACCATTATTTACTGTATATTGATCCCAATATTTACCTTCGGGTACGGTGCAATCAAGTGTTACAACAACGCCACTCTTGTATAGGTTCTCATTATTCCAAACGTAAGTAGGTGTAGTAGGCAGTGTTAATGTTACACCCTCTGTAGCCGTTATCTTTGCTACTGTTGTAGCACCCGTTTGGTCTGTACCCGTAGCAACACCATTAGCACCGACGCCACCAGTCGTAGTTGTAGTGTGATAGTTATCTCTTAATGTTGAAGTAGAATTATTCTTTCCTACAATAGAGCCTACAAACGAAGTACCTTGTACAATTCCAGCATTAAAACAATCGGTTACTCTTGTATAATTTGAAAAGCCAACAATGCCACCATAATATTGGCTTTTGGAATTATTACCCTTAACGCTGGCCGTGTTAACGCAACTGCTTATGGATTTATAATAGATGTACCCAGCAATACCGCCATGATACATTCCATCAACCCCATCTGCTGTCTTAATAGCTCCACTAACTTTACAATTAGATATAGTCGTTTCACTTGCATGTCCACAGATGCCTCCTACATAATCTTTTGCAGTAATATCGCAATTTTCGATAATAACATTTGTAATAGTTGCATTCTTTGCTCTGCCAAACAAACCTTGGTATGTTCCCTCTGCTTGGTTGATCAACAAGCCTTTGATGACTTTATTGTCACCGTCGTAGATACCCTTGAATGGTGTATTACTACTATTTCCGATAGCTGTATGTTCATCGGACAGAGTGATATCAGCAGTCTGCTTGTAGTATCCATCCAGACGTGAACCTGTATTGACAATGCTTGCTAATGCCTCCAAATCCTCAGCGGTTGTAATCAAATAGGGGTTTGTAGCACTATTAGCTGCTGAAGCATCCTGAAGTGTGAAGTCAACGATATTGAATGTTTTAGTTGTCGTACCCTTGTAGTTGTTGATACCCTTTATTGTGATTGTAGCCTCGCCAATAGCCGTGTTATTGCTACCCTCTACAATATAGTCAGTGCCTAAAACAAGCGAAGTTTCACCGTTGGTCACCGTGATGGTGGGGACAACACCCACATTACCCAACCAACGCATATCGGGTATGTCAGCAATCGTAACGCCACTAACGTCAGTACCATTATTGTTGCTTACAAGAGCTGAGATAGTCACATTATTGTCCGTTATAGTCAACTTGTGTGTACCGTCAGCAGTTGTTAAGTCAGACAGCGTACCCCCCTCACAAGCATACGATACAAATGTCACATCGGTTTGATTAGGTGTCAAGGTCAATGTCCAGTCACCTTTTGCACAATATTTTTTACCACTGATTGCACTAGTGACAACAGTTTGTTCTGCAATTTCAATTTTACTGATATTCTCACCTGTAGTGACAACGTACGCGACTTCTCCACATCCACTGTAGTCTTCAGAGCTTGAATCTTTGCCGAACGCCTTTATAGTACTTTGATTTGAATAATAGCAATGGTCGAAATTGCGTGAATAATACTTCTCACCAGCAATGGCACCCACGTATTCATTGCCATTAACCTCACCTGTATTTAAACAGTACTTAAATTTATTCTTGTCATGATGATCCCGACCCACGATACCACCATGTTTTTGTCCGTCACCTAATATATTGGCAGCATTTTCGCACGAAGTTATGGTAACAGAATAAGACGCATCGCCTAAGATACCACCATAACTGTCATTGCTGACTGAGGTTGAAATAGTTCCGATTACGGTACAACCCGTGATACTTGCTGATGTGGCACCTCCAACAATACCACCATGTTTGCTTGCATCGCTTTCCTTTGCACTGATATTACCACTAACATGGCAATTCTCAATGGTGGTGGACGACGCATAACCTACAATACCACCCGTATATTGTTTGCCCGTAATATTACAATTAGCAAGTGTCACATTCTTAATCACTGCTTTGTAAGTATATCCAAAGAGACCTTGATAGTTACTATTAGGCGCGTTGACAATTAAATTGCTAATTGTCTTGTTATTGCCATCATAAGTACCCTTAAAATATCTGCTATAACCTTCAATGTATCCACCGATAGATGTATGCGCAGCGGTTAAAGTAATGTTGGCATTCTGTTTAAAGGTTTTGCCCTCAGTTTCGTGGCCACTATTAACATAGGCAGCCAAACGCTCTAAGTCGCGCTCATTATTGATGAGGTACACCTTACTATCACCTTCGCCTTCCGTATCAAATACATAGCCATCCATATTTTCACCTTCCATGACACAGAAAGTGCGCGTTGTAGTTCCCACGTAACCAGCTTTATTGCCCTCTTTAGCCGTAAAGCTAATCGTATAATCGCCAGCAGCAGCTGGTGCGTTGGGCGAAAGCGTCACCGTATAGTCTGCATCCTTGGTCAATTGGGTGCGATTCATCTTCAGCACATAGTCCAAGCTCACTTCTTCGCCATTATTATATGGATAGCTCTCGTTTAGCCCCGTAATCCAAACAGGCTGATAAAATTGATAGCTGTTAATTTCGCGTGGCAAATATAATTCATCAGCTGGAGCCGTATTCGTCACTTGGTAGCAACCTCTTTCTTTAACGATATACCTATCATTTACTGCTATTGTGTTGACGTAATAAAGGCTATTAACGTCATCATTATTAAAAGTACCAGAAGCAGTCCTTGGATTCATATAAGTAACATTGGTATAGGAACCATTCTCCAGACAGTTTTCAAAGTAACTATAACTGTAACCATATCCACCAAAACCGCCCACTCTGCGACTATTGTCGCTACTCGTGTTGATGATGCTACCAGCAAATACACTATTGGTAAAGTATAAGTAATTAGTATTGCTATATTTAATGTTACCAACAAAACCTCCAGCATAGTCAGCACTGGTGGTAATGGTTGCTTTAACTACACAATTTTTGATGTATGAACTGTTATAATCACCATCTACCCAACCTACCAAACCTGCAGCATATTTGCTGGCAGATGTAATTTGACCTGCAACGATTAGGTTTTGAATAGTTGCTTGTTTTATAAGATGGAACGGAGCCACACCTTGCTTGTTTTTATTATCACCGGTGGCTGTGCTTGTGATATTGGCGGTAAGCGTGTGATTATCGCCATCGAAAGTACCACTAAAGGGTCTGTCACCACTTTCATCACAAACGCCCACCATGGTTGAAATGGTAATACCGTTGGTTAGTTTAACGTACTTTTTAGAATAATCGATACCACCTTCTACCGATTTCGCAAAGAGGTTCCAATCCTCAGCAGACGTGATAAGGTAGGGATCTTCTTGCGTTCCCGTACCGCTTATATTCTTAGCAACTTCAAACTGATGAGTCAGCGTACCGCTATAGCCATTGGCGGTATTGCTTGTTACGGTCATTGTGTATCGGCCCACTTCCTTTACTGGGCTGGGCGAGAAACTAACGCTGTAATTTTCAGCCGACACCGTGTTGCCATCCATATCCTTCACCGTAGGAGTCACAGTGATGTCTTCGCCTGTATAGGCCCAGAATGTGTTGCACTCAATGCTACCAGTAGTTAGGTTTTTGATGTCAAAGACGGGGACTATTTTATCTCCCTTCTTTTCCCAACCCTTACCAAGTTTATTTAGTAGCTCACTATCTGTCATATTGCCAATAGCAGTGCCTTGTTCTTTACCTAAAGGCGTAGTATAATAATTATTGGTATTGACATCACTTTTGTATGCAAAGGTATAGCTATTATCAGTAGCAACTGTCAGCTGTGTTGGGGCAAAGAGACAATTGCTGATTTTCATCGAACTGCTGTTAGAATTACGTTGGCCAACAAATCCAGAACACCCGTCAGCATCAGCTCCTTGCAAACTACCATCAAAGCGGCAATTGTTGATGTTGATATCACTTTCATAAATATAGCCTACAAATCCTGCATTGCATGAATAAGAGCTTTTTTTAGTGCATACAATATCCACACTGCTCCAACAATTGTAGATATTCAGTGTACCGTATCTTTGATAACCCACAAGACTTGCTGCGTTATAACTAATCGAAGTAATCTTACCCGCAATGTGTAATCGTTTGAAAGTACTTTTACCTACAAAACGAAATGGAGCGCAGTACGAGTTACCATCATCTGTCAGATCGAGCGTCATTGTATGGCCATTACCATCAAAGACACCTTTAAAAGCATTGTCGTCATTATTCTTTCCGGCCATTGAGGTAACTTTAATGTCGGCAGTAAGCTTATAGTAACTGTAGCGATACTGGCCTCCTTTGTCGTTAATATAACTGACAAAGGTTTCCCAATCAGCGTCACTGCCAATTAAATAGGGGTCGGCAGCAGTTCCGCTACCCGAAAGCGTCCCCTCGTCCGCCCTCGCACCAATGGTGGCGAACATGACAAGTAGCAACGTCATTGCTGCCCTTGCCAAAGAATGAAGTCGTTTCTTTTTCATATTAAACATGTTTTCATTAAAAATTATTTGCAAAAGTATATCATCACGAACGTTTAAAGTGTCCGATTGCTTGTACTATGTGTCCGATTGCCCCCAAATAGTTGTCCGATTGGTACCAATTGGACACTCTTATTATAACACAAATAACATGAAAAATAAAAAGTGGATTAACTCTAAAAAAGGCCTTTTCATCGCAACTTTCTACAGAAATACGATAATCCGAAACTAAAATAAACTATATTCCACGAGAAACGGGCTGCGCGAATCACTTCGCACAGCCCGTCAAATGAAAAAAATTACATTAACTTACAGGGCTACCTACTCCCTGCAAGAGGATAAAGGCTCGGAGCATAAGGGCAGCTATGCTGCTTACCTCCAGCCTTTATGCTTATCTACATGCAAGATGCGTGTACGCGCACGCACCTCGCATGGTGAGATTAGTCTTCGTCAGCCGACCATGAGTCGCTGTTCCAAGCCTTATCGTTAGAGAGAATCTGGTTCTCGTTGCTAACCGACTCGTCAGAGTACTTAATCTTTTCGTTACTTACAGCCATCATGCCTTCGGCTATCAAGTTGATAGCTACGGCTGAAGGTGCACTATATGTCTTCTTCATTGTGTAATATCTGTTTTAGGGGTTATTACTTTACGAATACCTTCTTACCGTTGTTGGTTACGAAGATGCCGTGAGCAGGATAGAGTACGCGGCGACCTTGGAGATCGAAGTACTGAACACCAGCCTTGTCAGCTGCTACCACACCATTGATGCCTGTAGTCTGACCGAAGTTGAAGTTGAGCACATTGCTGCTGCTACCAGCAGGAATATTTGTAGTAGCAACGTATGCCTTGTTGGCAGGTACTACAGTAAGGCCATTCTTCAAGAAAGCAGCTTCGCCTTCAGTGTTCTTAGCCAATACATAAGTGTCATTGGCAGTGAAGCCAGAACGCTTAGCAGTAGTAGGCATAAGAATGTTGTTCTCTACAGTATTGCTAGTGGCCTCAATAGTGAGGTTCGCAGTAGTAGCACCATTTGCGTTGTAAAGCAATGCACCTTGGTTAGCGGGGATAATGCCCTCGGGATACTCTACAAGTGTAATCATGCCGTCAGCAGCACCTGTAGCGTAGTAAGCCTTAACTCCTTCAGTAGCCACTTTCGTAGCGAAGGGGAATGCCACAGTAGCATACTTGGCGTCGGTGATAGATACAGGAACAGTTGTAACCTTCTTGATAACCCAGTTGCTACCGGTATCACCAGAATGGTTGCCAGCATAATCTGCGATAATGGTATTAGCATCACCCTGGAAAGCGTTCAGCATGTGGCTACCATTTTTCAAAATGAATTTGTTCGTAGCCAGACCTTTGGTAATTACATAATCGCCTACACCATCATCGCCAATAGGCATATGTACACCTGTTCCGTTAGATACAATCTGACCAATGCAGCAATTTGTATTGGCATTCTTAATTTTGTAAGAGCCATCAGCATTTTCAACCAACTGCCACAATTGAGGAACAAGGGCACCAGAAGCATTTGTACGACGAATAATGCGAGAATCATCAGCACCAGCCTCAAGTGCGCCTTTCTTGTTTACAACCATGCTCTCAGAAGAGATATAGGCTTTACCTTTGTTCTCTCCTGTATTGTTTACCACATTCTGTGCAATAATCTGATAGTAAGCATCGGCGTCAACATTTGCAGGATAGTAGAAAGCAGTTGCATGAGCAGCAACAACAGCATCGTAGCTTGTAGCAGATGTTACTTTTGTTTTACCCGTTGACAAGGCGTCAGCGGTTTGAGTAACAAGATTCTCACTTGAAGCATTGTTTGCCGTTGCAGCATCGATTTCTGCTGTAACAGCGCTCTTTGCCAATGATAAGAACTGAGCGTCAGAATTCAAATCTATCTTTTTAGCAATGAAAGCAGAACCATTGTCTTTGTAAGCTCCTGCATTGTTATAGGTTGCCAACAAAGGAGTGCCATCAGACGTGGTGCTATGGTCGCCCAAGAAGCTTGTTGCAGCATACTGCAAGCTGAAGTCAGCCGTAAAACCGCCATCAGGAGTAATCTTCTGGAAATAGAATTTTGAGGCGGCGCCATTAAAGTTGGCTTGGTTATTTGCGCCATTCACGCGAAGATACTTGCCGTTTTGCTTGTTCAACAACTTTACAGCAACACCATCTTCAACAAAGGCCCAAAGACCACCGTCCAAAAGGTCGAGTGAAGTAATGCAAGTAGCATCGTACTTTGATACACCAGAGTTACCACCACTACGAATGATGTTGTCAGCCTGACGTACCAAGTAGTTACCATTGCTGTTACGTGTTTTCAAGGTATACCAAACCTTGTTGTTGTCGGTAGAGAACTCTACAGGAGCATCTTTTCCTTCTACTTTATTAAATGTGTATTCAAATTGGTTGTTGTCTGCAGATACAACCCAATTTTTTACATTATTCGTTACCTCATAATAGTAAGGAGTCATAAATGTGTGCGCCGACGTAGTAGCACCATCTTTAACCCATTCATTATAGGTCTCTAAGGCTACTCCGTCTTTCTTTGCAATATGTGCAACCTTATAAGCACTAGCGGTTTCTTCTGACACAGTTACGGGTACAATCTTGTACCAGCAGTTAGAACCTTTACCTTCCCAACCGCAGAATTGATTTGTGTCATCACCACCCATATCAAAAGCGTAGTATTTACCGTTTGTAGCTTCCTTATTTACGATAACGAACTGTCCTTCTTTGGTAACAGGGGTCTTTTCATTTATTGTTGCCTTCTGAATAACGAACGAAGCAGCTGTTCCAGTTGCAGTGGCACCGCCCTTACCATTATTGTCAGCTGCAGCAGGCATATATTGGCCTTCAATAGCAGTTTCGAATGTGTAAGTAGTATTTCCGCCAGTAGTTGTGATATGGAACTTGAACACAGCGAGACCACTTTCTGCGTCAGTAGCAGCCAGTGAGGCCGCACGACCAAAGTGCAAGTTGTCAAAGTTGTCAATTGTAATGTACTTTGACTGCCCTACACTATAAAAGGCGTAAGTACCACCGTTTGTCAGTTTGCTGAGATCCGTCACAGCATTGGCCACATCGGCATCAGCAGACAACTTCTTCCATGAGCGAGATGTCTGCGCACTTGCCGTTACCCCTACAAATGCGAGGAGTAGCGACAGAAAGAAAGTAAATTTCTTCATGCTTTTGTCTGTTTTTGTTAGGTTTATAAAATGTTGAAGTTTTTCAAAAGTTTTGTTCCCTATTAAGTTGAATATGAGCGCAAGCGTTCTAGGGCGTTGCGCATAAAGGATCCACACAGATCAACTACACTTCACGTTGATATGTGCTTAATACGCATGTAAGAATAGCTTTTTCTGTGTCCGCTGCAAATGTACGCACCATTTGTAAAAAAACCAAACGGGGGGGGTAAAATATGTTAATATTTCATTCTTTCTTTCTTTTTATACATACTCACTCTAAAAATGCACTAAAAAAGATGCGCTATATGGCTCCTTGTACGAAGCAGGATTGGTCACTTTACTTATGTTTCGGATTTAATAGAACTTGAATTGCTCTGGCCAGCGGATATTCCCGGTTGGTATTTTCCTTATGTCGTGTATGTTTACCCATTTCCCATGTTGTAATAAGACTGTTGAGTGAAGATACAGTCTTATTTCAGGGAATGAGAATCGTCTCTCTGTATAGATGGAAAATTCCCCCCTTGTAAACGGAGGATTTCATAAACTGCGAACGAAGTTCTACAAACTTCGTCATTATCAATCTAGAACCTAGACCATTCCGTTTCTCAATGAAGACTTTCACGTCTACCACAGGCCTGTGGTAGCTCTACCGGACGGCAGCGGTAGCTTTACCACAGGCCTGTGGTAGCTTTACCGCTCGGCAGCGGTAGCTCTACTGCACGGCAGCGGTAGACGTAAAGATGGGCATCTGTGAAAGGGGAAATGGGCATCTGTGAAAAGTAAAACGTATATCTGTGGACGGGAAGACTAATCACTTTCCTCATCATACAACCAAAAATATCCGCTGTCCCAATTGCTCCACACGATTCGATAGGGGCCAAAAAAAAGAGTGCACAAAGTATGTACACTCTTTATCCTGGTTCAAAGGCTGCGCTATCTTTGCATAAGATAGGCGTTGGCTTATTTTTAGCAACGAATCGTTTATTTCTTCAGTACTAGATGGTTGTTTTCAAAGCAGACGATGTAAGTCTTTCCCTTCGAAGTGGGTACGTCGATGGTCTGCTTGCCATAGCGTAGGTGGGCTATGCCGCCCGACCCTGAAGAGATACGGGCTTGAACGAGACGACCTCCTTGCCACTTGAGGTCAATGCCGAAGTTGCCACGAGCACGAAGTCCCGATATGCTGCCGTTCTGCCATGCGTCGGGAAGCGAAGGAAGCAGGTCGATGCAGCCAGCGTGGCTCTGTAAGAGCATCTCTGTGACACCCGCCGTACCACCAAAGTTACCATCGATTTGGAAAGGAGGGTGAATGTCCCATAGATTGTCGGCAGTACCGTTTTTAAGCAGATTGCCATAGAGCACGTAGGAATGGTTGCCATCGTGCAGACGAGCCCACTGGTTGAGTTTCCATCCCATGCTCCATCCTGTGGCTCCATCGCCACGATGTTCCAATACCACACGTGATGCTTGAGCCAGTGCGGGCGTGGTGAGTGGCGAAATGGTATGTCCTGGGTGAAGGCCGTATAGGTGGTTGACGTGGCGGTGTTGGTCAGAAGGATCGTCGATGTCGCGGCTCCATTCCATGAGTTGGCCGTATCTACCAATCTTATAAGGAGCCAAATCGTGGAGAATTTGTTGCCATCGTTTCACCTCGTCGGCATCGACATGGAGCACCTCAGCGGCACTGATGCAGTCGAGCAGAATCTCGCGCACTACGGCATGGGTAAACGTTGTACCCTCATCGATGGGTCCGTGTTCGGGTGATGTAGAGGGAGCCGCAGTCAGTGTGCCATCGGCTTTGCGCCATAAGAAGTCCTCGCAGAAGAGAGCACATCCTTTCATAAGCGGGTAGGCCGTGTGGCGCAGGAATCGCTCATTGCGTGTATAGTCATAGTAATCCCAGAGGTGCGTAGCTAGCCATGAGGCCGCCATCGGATTGTAGTTCCACGACATATCAGCACCTTCGAGGGGAGCGGTGAAACCGAAGATATTGGCCGAGATACCAGCAGCCCATCCGCGTGCGCCCCAATAAGCTTTGGCGGTGCGTTCTCCGGGCTTTTCTAATAGCCGGATGAAGTCGGTAAGCGGCTCAGCACACTCCGTGAGGTTGGTAGAGAGTGAGGGCCAATAGTTCATTTGTAGGTTGATGTTGTTGTGATAGTCTACGCGCCAGGGGCCATCCACGTTGTTGTGCCACATTCCCTGCAAGTTGGCGGGCAGATTGCCCGGGCGCGATGAGGCGATGAGCAGATAGCGTCCATACTGATAGTAGAGCGTTTCGAGTCCAGCATCTTTTGCGCCGCGTCGGTAGTCGGCCAAGCGCTCGTTGGTGGGCTTTGACGATGAGGCACCATCGAGTTGGAACTTCACGCGGCCAAATAGCGAGGTGTAGTCCTTAAGATGTTCTGCAAAGAGCTTTTGATACCCTTTGGCGAGGGCGCGCTTCATCCAACGTTCCGTGGTCTGCTGTGGATGAACCCCTACATAAGCTTTCGGGTCGTTGAAGTCGGGATTGTAGTTGGGGGCATAGTCCGTGTCGGCGGTGAGCAGTAAGGTAACTTCGTCGGCACCTTCCACTCGGAGAGCTCCATCGCGATAGATGACCTGTCCACCCTTGGTCAGTGCTTGCACTCTGACGACATATTCCATCTGGTTGTTGTCCAAATGCGCCACGTAGCAAAAACCGCCCTTTCCATCGGGCTTAAAGCTACCTTCACTCACGGGGTTGGGAGCGTAGCGTAGGGTGAATGTCTGCTTGGCAGGATGGTTTGCCGTGAGGCGAATGGCCATTACGTTGGCTGGATAGGAAATGAATGTATGGCGCTCGTAATGTGTGCCATCGGCCGCAGTGAAACTCACGCTAGCATAGGCAGAATCGACTGACAGTGCACGGCGATAGCCACTTATTCCTTGTTCGCTGATGCCCGTTTCGAGGGTAAGTTCTCCCATTGTGGTGAACGAACCGAAGCGAAACTGTGGCTCGCCTGTGGCCTCATAGGGCACATTGCTATTGAAGTTTTGCGTGGTGAGTTGAGCCGCTTTCTGCCAGTCGCCTTCGGTGAATGCTTGGCGAATATCTTTCAGCACATGAGCCGATTGCTTGTTTTGGTTCCAATAGTCCTGCGGACCTTTGGCAGTGTTGGGACCACCGCGCCAGAGGGTCTTTTCGTTGAGCGTGTAGCGCTCCGTTTGGATGCTTCCCATTACGTTGCAGCCAATGCTGCCGTTGCCCAAGGGGAGTGATCGGTATTCCCATTCGTGGTCGGAATTAACGGCCGAATCGCCTGCTCGCACGGGTTTGTGTGTATGGTCGGGATTTCCGCCCCACCAACATTGTTGTCCGCGGAGCGAAGTGGGTTGGTCAAACCATACCACGTTGTTTTGCGCTCGCACTGAAGTTGTGGCGGCAAGCAGCATGAAGGTGGAAAGGAGAGTTTTTCTCATTATTAAAGTATAAAGGGTTAAGTAATAAGTAATAGGGCTTACGCCAGGGGGGCTAGGAGATTCTAGGTATTTCTAGGTGATCTAGGGATTTCTAGGAGATTCTAGGAATTTCTAGGTATTTTAGAGGATAATAGGCTCTATGGATTCTTCTTGAGCGCTTGGATATTGCGCATAAGTCCTTCATATTTTGCCCTTTTCACCGCACTTTTTCGGAAAAGTTCGCGATATGTCTCGGGAGTGAGCGCCTGCCAATCGCTGGGCAACATTTGCATGGTGGCAGGACGGGGCTTGAGCTCTTCGATAGCGGTAGGTTGCGAAAATCGTAGATTCCATGGGCATACGTCGGCACAGCGGTCGCAACCATAGAAACAAGGCGACATTCGCTCCTGAGCTTCGGCCGGAATTTCTCCGCGATGCTCTATGGTGAGATAGGAAAGGCAACGACGAGCATCAAGTGTGCCATCGCCTCGCAAAGCCTGCATGGGACAGACATCGAGACAGGCATGGCAATGCCCACAGTGAGAGGGCATGGGCGTATCGTAATGGTCGGCTTCGTGGACAAGGATAAGTTCTCCTAGAAAGAAGAAACTGCCCGCTTGAGGCAGAATAAGCTGCGAGTTGCGCCCACGCCACCCAAGTCCGCAACGTTCCGCCCAATACTTTTCATCGACGGGCGCTGTGTCTACAAAACATCGGCCGTCGCGATGTTCCTCCCATCCCATGTTGTGCATGAGTTTTCGGAGCATTTGTTTTACCACGTCGTGATAGTCTGTGCCTCGGGCATAGCGAGCGAGCGTCCATCGAGGAGAAACGTTTTCGCTGTTTTCATCGGGTGAAAAGTAATTTACCGCAAGACTTACCACCGTGTGAGCACCCTCAACGAGTAGCCGAGGGTCGAGCTTCTTCTCCACATTCTGCTCTAGATAGTGCATCTCTCCCTGGCATCCTTCGTTGAGCCATAGGCGGAGCTCTTTGGCTCGTTCTTGGCTCACAGCTTCTGCCGGAGCGAGTCCGCAAGCAGAGAAGCCCAGTTGAAGAGCTTGCGATTTGAGCAATGCAGCGTTGATAAGCATGATAAGAACTTAGAAAACTTTATGATGCGCGTAACATCCTCTCGTTAGAACATTCAGATTCAGCAATCGTTGGCATGGCGCTTTAGGCCAAATTCGTGTCGGGAGCGACTATCTGTAGACTAGCGTTGTCAGTCTATTGGGAGAGTACACCTCTTCGGCCACCTGTTGTAGTTGTTGGGCGGTGACGGCGTTGAGGCTCTGGATGATACCCTCTATGGAACGGTGTCGATTGTAGTGGGCGAAAGTCTTGCCTAGCGCAAGAGCGTAGCCTTCGGAAGCATCGGTGGAGATACCTATTTGGCCGCGAAGTTGCCTCTTTGCAGCCGATAGCTGGGCGGGCGTGAGCGGACGCTCGATGAAACGGAGCAATTCGCGCTCCAGTAGGCGACGACAGCGTTTCACATCGTGAGCATCGCAACCGAAATATACGTTCCAAAATCCCGTGTCGGGATAAGTGTTGAGATAAGCATCGACGCTATAAACAAGGCCCGCCTTCTCGCGTAGCGAAAGGTTGAGACGAGAGTTCATGCCCGGTCCGCCCAGCATATTGTTGAGCAAGATGAGGGCAAACCGACGTTCGTCGGTGCCCGCAAAGGTAGGACCCCCTATGAGCACATGTGCTTGATGAGTGCTTTTCTCTACAACGCGCTCGTTGCTTTGCGCGCAAGGTATGGGAGTGGGCATGGAAAGAGGAGTGAGCGCGGGCAGACCGACAAAGTCGGATGCAGGAAGTAGACGCTCTAAGGTACGCACCACGCGTTGAGGATCGATGTCGCCATAGACGTAGAAGACTGCATTCTCGGGACGATAATAGCGCTGTGTGAAGCGGAGTGCATCAGCCGTAGTGTATTGGCGCAGTCGCTCTGCCGAGCCAAGGATATCTCGTCCAAGAGGTTGTCCTGCGTACATCATTGCTTCAAATTCATCGAAGATAAGTTCGGAGGGCGAATCCTTATAACTATCGATTTCATCGCAGATTACCTCCACCTCCTTATCAATCTCGGTCTGTGGATACGTGCTGTGAAAGACGATATCGGTCAGAAGATCGGCGGCACGGGCAAAGTCATCGCGCAGAACGGTGGCATAGTATACTGTTTCTTGCTTTGTGGTGTAAGCATTGAGATCGCCGCCAACGCGTTCTAGTCCATTGGTGATATGGCAGGCACGTCGGCGTTCCGTTCCCTTAAATGTGTTGTGTTCTATAAAATGAGCCATGCCCGAGTCTGCTTCTTCTTCGTGGCGCGTACCAGCGCATATTACGTAGCCACAATAAAGCACGGGTGAGGTCTTGCGCTCTACGATGAGGCGAAGGCCACAACTTAGGGTATGGGTGAAATATTCGTTCATTACTTGCTTGAATGGGGAAAATGACGGGGATGACTTATTTGCGGAAATATTTTCCCACAATGGGAAGATTACTGAGTGGGAAATCGTAGTGGACCATATGTGCCACGAAAAGAAGGATGCACCCCGTGTTGATAAGCAATCGGAGCCATAGTTGCGGCACGTATTGCGCATCAAGTTGCATGATAGTGAAGAAAATCATCGTGATAAGCACGTAAACACCGATGCTCTTGAGCGGATAGTTGATGGGGTAGTAGCGTTGTCCCACGAAGTAGCTTAGCACCATGGCCGTGGCATAGCCCGCAAAGCCTGCCCAAGCACAGGCCATATAGCCGAAGTGGGGAATGAAGATGATGTTTACCGCAATGAGCACGGCACAGCCAGCGCCAGAGAACCAAGCCCCCCAAATCGTCTTATCGATAAGTTTGTACCAGAAAGAAAGGTTGAAGTAGACCCCCATCATGATTTCGGCGGCCATGACAATAGGCACGACCTTGAGCCCCTCCCAATAGCTGCGACCGATGATGTGCTTCAACACATCGATATAGCCCATTACCATGAGAAACGCTAAGAGCGTGAATATTAAGAAATACTTCATGGCCTTGGCATAGGTTTCGCGATTGTCCTTGTCCTTCTGCTTGCCAAAAACGAAAGGCTCATAAGCATAGCGGAAAGCCTGCGTGATCATGGCCATAATCATGGCTATCTTTACGCTAGCTCCGTAGATACCTAGTTGCACCTTTCCCTCATGTCCCGACATTACGCGGGGAAAAATCATCTTGTCGGCCGTCTGATTGAGAATGCCTGCAATGCCAAGCACCAGGATGGGCCATGAGTAGGAAAGCATGCGGCGAGCAAGGGCACGGTCGAATGTCCAGCGGAAGCCCGTCAGTTCCTTACGGAAGAAGAAGGTAATGAATGCCGTGCAAGCCAGATTGATGGCAAAAGCATAGCCCACACCATAAGAAGGAGAGTAAATGTGAGCCACCGCATCGTGGAGTGAGGGGTGCGTGTAGAGAGCCGGCAATACAAGGAAGTAGAGAATGTTGAGCCCGATATTGAGGAAGATGAAAAGCAACTTCAGTGCGGCAAACTTAATGGGGCGACGCTTATAGCGCAAGTAGGCAAAAGGTATGCACTGAAAGGCATCAATGGCTACGCATACGGCCATCATTCCAAGGTATTCGGGATGGGCAGCATAGTCGAGTGCCGAGGAAATGGGACCTAAAAAGCCTAATACCAAAGCGATAAAAGCCACACCGACCAAACCTACCATGATGAGCGTGGTGGAGTAGACGCGCATAGGAGCTTCTTCCGTCTTGTTGACAAAGCGGAAGAAAGTAGTCTCCATACCAAAGGTGAGGAGCACAAGGAGTAGAGCCACATAGCTATACACCTCCGTAATGACCCCATAGCCGCCTGAACTAGCGGCGAGTTTGGCTGTGTAGAGAGGTACGAGTAGGTAGTTGAGAAAACGGCCTATGATGCTTGACATACCATAGATGGCTGTATCTTTGGCCAGTGATGCCAAAGCCCCACTGCGCGAGGCTGGCTTAGATGGATTCTCGTTCATATTGAGAAAAATTGAGATGTTTAAAGGTTATCAAAGAGTAGGGTGGGGAAGGGCTATGGCCGCTTGTACCAATGGAAACTATTCGCGCATACGCTGAGTACGATGCGCGACATTATCCAAAGAACAGGTAAGCTATAAATATGGCTGCGATAATGCCAGCGAGGTCGGCCAATAGGCCGCAGGCTACGGCATGGCGCGTGCGAGAAATGCCCACCGAACCGAAATAGACGGCAAGAATATAGAATGTGGTATCCGTAGAGCCTTGGAAAATACAACTGAGGCGTCCCACGAAGGAGTCGGCACCATAGGTCTGCATAGCATCGACCATCATGCCGCGAGCACCACTGCCCGAAAGCGGCTTCATCAGCGCCGTGGGCAATGCACCTACCCAATCGGCATTACACCCCGTGAGGCCTACTAGCCATTTCACACTATTGATGAGCCAATCCATTGCTCCAGAAGCACGAAATACACCAATGGCCACCATTACCGCTACCAAATAGGGAATGATGCGCACGGCAGTATGAAAGCCATCCTTGGCTCCTTCAACAAAGGCATCGTATACATTGATGCGTTTCCTTACGCCCGCTATGATGAAGCAGATGATAATGATGAATAGTAGCACATTGGCTGTGGTGGTACCCACGGTATTCATCATCGTGCTATCGAGTTGACTAAAACCCCAAATAATAGCAGCCACAGCAACAGACATTCCGCCTAACGTGGCCAAAAGTACGGGTTGCAGAAGGTTGATACGCTGATACAGGCTAGTAATGATGATGCCTGCCAACGTAGAGAAGAAAGTGGCAATGAGGATGGGAATGAAAATGTCTGTGGGCTGAGCGGCTCCCATCTGTGCTCGATATACCATGATGCTCACAGGGATGATGGTGAGGCCTGAGGTGTTGAGCACGAGAAACATGATCATGGGGTTGGATGCCGTGTCTTTCTTAGGGTTGAGTTCCTGCAGTCCCTCCATGGCTTTGAGTCCGAGCGGAGTGGCTGCATTGTCTAGTCCCAGCATGTTGGCCGCAATGTTCATGAATATGTTTCCATAGACAGGATGTCCCTTCGGAAGGTCGGGGAAGAGGCGCTCAAATACGGGACTGAGCAGTCGAGCCATGCCATTGACCACTCCGCCACGCTCGCCAATCTTCATTATGCCGAGCCAAAGCGAAAGCACACCCGTAAGGCCGAGCGAAATTTCAAAGGCAGACTTTGAACTCTCGAAAGTGGAGTCCATAATGGCGGGAAACACCGTAACATCACCCAGTACGAGCAGCTTGACCAGTGCAATGACGAATGCCACTGCGAAGAATGCTATCCAAATATAATTCAGTACCATAAAGAGGTTTACTTTATTTTATGCTGCAAATTTACTCTAACCAAACCATAAATCCGCGTAAAACGGCTAAAAACTCCCCGAAATGGGCGAAACTTAGGCTTTGCTATGTTTTCGGGCATACGATATCAAGTGGTTTTGTTCATTTCATTCTAATATATAATTAAAGTTTCGGATTTAGTTCCAAACGGGCTGAATTATCACAAACCGAACGCAATCAAGCTTGCTTGAATTGCTCTGAGGTGCAGCCGGTAATGCACGGGCTGAAAGCCCAATAAGCGCATAGCCCAGGGCAAGCGAAGCGACACCCTGGGTTACGGATTGCCATAGTATTGACGCCCTGTAAGGGCAAAAGCATTCAATGTTGGAAAGAAATATAAAGCTTCTGCCCTTTCAGGGCGTCACTAACGAACGTGCATTGACCCAGGGTGTCGCTTTGCTTGCCCTGGGCATCCTATGTTACCCACCAAATTTTACGCGTACTTTTTGCGTTAATATATGTAATTATTAAATTGCACAGGTCGGAGGAACCGATACGTAATTCTCATCATAAGTTTTACTGTCT
>OJKP01000250.1_pt1 | contig 43346 bp, 33 predicted proteins | sample 1596521 | NCBI WGS metagenome assembly OJKP01 (sample SAMEA4350130, study PRJEB24818) | metagenome | biome: human; feature: gut; material: faeces | place: Denmark | collected 2013-09
ATTTTAAATATCGGCCTCATCGGTGAGACCGCTTTGCCTTTTCTCCTGATTGTATTTTCCGTTTTTGTATATCGTTTATAGAACTTGAAACCATGCATCATAATGACAAAAAAATACCGGCTTGCCAGAAGTGCCATCACCTCTGAGCAAGCCGGTTGCCTAAAAAAAGAAAAAAGATTTAGCAATCTAAACAAACTATTTAATTAATGATGAGAACCGTATTAAGGTTGTTTTTTTTAGGCTGTATTATATACGATGGATTGTTGCGTATCTCCCAACGCTCCAACTTGTCGCCGTTGGTCATCACAAGCCTTTCGTTAACGTATGCTATGACGGGCTGCGATGGTAACGTCACCCTGCTGTCGGCAGCGAACTGACGGAGCGGAGCGCCAAAGTTGCGGCTCTGAAAATCGGCTACGGTCATTTCCGCCAGCAGCATGTTGTCGTTCTTCTGCATGGCCACGAACAGCGTTGCGTCGTCTTTGCCTCTCGCCACAGAACGTATCTTCACTCCGCCTGGCGTGGTTACAGATACGGGCGTTTTATCCTTCTTGTCCGCTATCTCGTTTACGTTCCATGCGTAGACAACGCCTGTGCGTGGAACGAATGCGTAGAGCGAGTCGCCTATCACTTCCATGTCGTACGATTCCGTTGTAGGTTCGTCTCTGCCACCTATGAAGTTTCCCCCTGTGGCAAGTCTGGCAAACACGGTATTGTTATTGGCAGCCTTGAGGTCGAGAGCCTCACGGTCGAACACACGCACGTTTGTTTCTTTCGAGTCGCGCACAAAGGCGAAGCGTTTCGTGGCGCACACACATCCCGCCCACGACACGTTGCTCCCCTGCCAGTTGCCCGTGCCAAGGCGACTGAGGTAAGCGCCCGTCTTCCTGTCGAATATCTGCACCTCACGGCTGTCTCCGGCGGCTACAAACACATGGTCGCCTTCCACATACACGTCGCGTGCCAAGGTGCGCTCTCCGTTTGCCATGCTACGCTTATACTTAAGTGATTCCGCGTCGAACACGTCCACGCACTTCCCGGCAAAGTTAGCCACATACAGCTCAGCTCCATCCAGAAACAAGTTTGCGGCATTAAGCGTTCGTCCCTCACCCAGAGCGGTTGCGGTACATGCCGAATACCCGTCCAGATAATAGTTGTCCGTCACCTTAACCGTGTCTACCGGTTGCGGCAGGTATCTGTCTTGCGTAGTTTCGCGCAGTTCGGTCTTCTCGCAAGCCACCAATCCAAGCGTTGCCACACCTATTATAATAATGTCTCTTTTCATTTCCGTTCCTCCTTTCCTGTCGTTGCGTGCAACGGGTGTTCATTAAAGTATTTCACCAGTCGGCTCTTCTTATAGAAATTGTCTATGTTCTGTTTCAGCACACTGTCGTCTTGAAAGATATCTCTTATGCCGCAATCCCTGTACTTGGCGTTCTCCGGCTTATGGAATCCCAGCAGGTTACGGTCAAGATAAGGCAGGTCACCCTTATGGCTCAGCCACATGTGAAGCTGCCATACGAACTCTGTCCACCCCACGTTCACGCCTGCGTCAGTCTTCGCGGCATAAGTCATGTTACTGTCGTGCGAGTAGTCAAAACAGTGCATAAACTCGTGTGCGATAGATTCCCATCCGCTGAACGAGGCGTAATGTCCGTAGAAATTCCAGTCGGTCACCGTCCATGCGTTACCGCCTCCCAGACCGCCGTATGCCGGGCTGCTCTGTCCAAGCACGAAGTTGCGTGCCGCCTTAAACCTGGCTTTCTCTGTCTGATACTTCTCGGCTGTGAACACCTCCTTATTATTATTGTACAGATCGCCTCCCATCACCTCGGCAAAGTGCGACATCACGTAGTCGTACTCGGCGGTAGTCATCATATAGGCGTAGTTGGTAACTATCACCACCCATTCTCGTGCGTAGATGGGGCGCATTTCCCTGAAGCTGCAGCTTTCTCCGGCAGTTGGTGTCCAACTGTAGTTAGAGAAGCTGCACGTCCACTTGGCGTCTATACGCTGCAGTTTCTTCAGATGTTCGTCGTCACTGATAAGGCGTACCGCCATCCGTTTCATGTCGAGGTGCGGACATTCAAAGCTCACGAATCCGCCGTTGGCGCTACGCCACACGTTTCGCTTGCCCACCCACGATGGTTTGAACTCGAAGCGTGAGAAAGCGGGTATTGAGTCGAAGTAAGCCACCGGCAGATACTCGCCCGCTTCGGGGATTAACATCTCCAGCTTCACATTGTAGACGGTCTTTGCCGACCAGCTGGTTATGCGCAGCGAGTCGTCTTCGGCGGTCTGTTTCACGCTGATAAACTCATCGGTGCGGAATGTAAAGTCCGCCTTGTTCACTATTGTCGCTGATGGGTCGGCAAGGTTCAATATGCGCCGCGCTTGTTCAGCCGGCAACTTTCCGTAAGTTACCGTATCGGTTCTGAAATCGTCATGAAACGGAATTTCAATATCGTTATACACCGTCTTGTCATCATAGACGGTAGAGCACGCCACTGTAAACATGGCAGTACCCAGCATCGCTATTACCGCTTTGGCAGTAGTAAATGAGTGATGTTTTCTTTTTAAGTTCATATATTGTTTTTTTGTGTTATTATACAAAAATAATAAAAAGCGGAAGCCCCCGTCTTCACAGACAAGAGCTTCCTTTTATAACTGTGATTCTAACACATCGTTGCATACGCTTATGCAACTAACTAAACTGTGGGACCTGCAACAAATGCAGGCAGAGATTTTAAATAATTAAAATAGATAAAAAGTCCCTTACTTTCACAAGCTGAGGACTAATCTTTTCCCTCGTTTTTTTTATAAACGAGAATAAATAAGTACTTTTCAATAAACCCACATAAGGATTACTCCTTATTATGAATATCATTTTGCTAGAAGTTAAAGCTGCACCCGGGCTCTCACAAGTTATGGTGCAGCCATTTCACTCTCTTTGGTTGAGTGATTTTAAATTATAATAATTCCACTAAACTAGAATCCGCACATAGGGCAGTACGGATTCTTTGGCGACGTTTCGCAACGGCGCTTATCATTGTGACTTTGTTCTTATAAGTCCCATATAGATTTTATCGGCGGCAATTCCTTCTTCCAGTACCACTTGCGCCAGGCGAATCTTTTGCGCATAACGAAGTAGCACACCTCTTCACACTCTTTTTCCGCCTCGAAATTAAACGCCGAGTGTCCCAGTTTCAGCATTTCCGCCCAGTAGAGAATGTAGTAGGCAAACAGCGGCAACAATGCCAGTCCCCACCACACAAACAACCCCATCAATACTGATGGCAACAGAGTCGCCCAGAAGCATTCGGCATACTGGCGGCAGTGTATTTGTGTTTCCATCACGTCCCATATACTTTTATCCGTATGCGAAACGGTGGTGAAAGTCACGCCCATCAGGGTGACGTAGTCGTAAGGGTTTAGCCGGCCGGTGAAAAGCCGTGCTATCTTACTGTCATACATTATCATAAGTTACAGTTTTTTTTAGAATTAATGTTCAGTTATCTGGTGCCCTGCACCAATAAATGTGCAGTGCACGTTATAGTACGATCCTCCCCTGGCTATGTTTATCTCGTAGCCGCTCGGCAGCTTTTCCGCTTTGCGCACTACAGCGTCAGGGTATCGGTTGTCAATGTAAGTAATTATGTTTTCTGGCAGAACACCATTTGGCAGAGCGGAGAACTTACAGTCCAAGCTTGTCCATTCGCCCCTTCCGTCGAATTCCAGCTTCGCACCGTCAGTCAGGTACGCCTCAAATCCGGTTGCTCCGTTATCTTTCTTTTGTACTATGCGTACGCATTCCATATCTTGAAAGTATAACCCGATGAACTGCCGGGCTTTCTCTGGCAGTGCGTCGTAGCTTATTTCTTTCACGTTACCACCGCACGATGCCATGACAAGCGACATTAGCAGCGGCAATAGCGTTTTTTTCATTAAATAAAGCCTTGCCATAATCACATCATTATTAACGTATCAATACGTAACGGACGGCATATCACCAATCCATTACAGCACGTATAAACACGCCTTGCTTGTCGTAATACAGTTCCCATCCGTTAATGTCTATCTCGTATCCACCCAATTGCTTTTCTGCTTTATGCACTACGGCGTTTGGGTAACGGTTGGCAATGTCTGTCATTATCGCTTCTGGCAATATTCCTGCCGGCATGGTGGTAAACTTGCAGTCCACGCTTGTCCACACGCCTTTGGTACAGAACTCTATTTCTGTTCCGTCGTTAAGGTACACATCATATTCTATGATACCGTTGTCTTTCTCTTGCACTATGCGTGCACATTCTGTTTTTGGGAAATATTGCTTTATGAACTGCTGCGCCTGCTGCGGCAGGGCTTCAAAGCTGATTTCCTTATCTCTTGCGCTGCACGAAGCGGTTATCAGTGCCACGAACAGCAGTAATATGGTTTTTATAAAAATCAAATGTTTCATAATTGTTTTTGGTATTAAAAAAGCCATTACCCCGAAGAGAACACTTTAAGTCCTCTTCGGGGCAATGGCTTTATATTAGGAATAAATTTTTCTGTTGTCTCGTATCGGCTACAGGGCTTCTATGTCCTCTGCCGAGAGTCCGGTAATGGTGGCGATGGTGGCGGTAGGTATACCGGCGGCTTTCATGCCGGCGGCGTTTCTGCGCCGTTCTTCTAACTGACCGTCTTCCTTACCTTTCTCCACGCCTCGTGCCCATCCTTCGACTATGCCTTCGGCACGACCTTCTATGCGGCCCTCTTCTTTGGCGGAGTCTATTTCGTCGTTCTGTACCATCTGGTCGAGCAGGTGGGCTTTGTAGGCAGCCTGTTCCGTTTCCGACATGGAGTAGTACTGCAGTTTCTTGCGTGCTTCTCTCAAGCCGGGGGCGGTGGTGTGTTCGTCTATCACTCCGTTCTTAAGATAGTTAACCCACTCTTCTATCGGGGTCTTGGCTACCTTGTTGAAGTCGTTAACACGGATAAGGATGTATTCGGGGAATACTTCCGATGGCATCTTTGGCGCGATGGCTTTACGCTGCTTGTCGCTAACCTTAAGCTCGTCATGGCAATGAACGCCTACAAAACGGTTCTGACCGTGATAAAGGTAGTCCTTGCCCTCACCCAAGTCGAAGTAGAGGATACTGATGGAATACACCTTCTTTACTTCCACGTAGCGTTCGCCAAGCGAGATATGCTCGGTAATGGCTTTAGCCACGCCGTAGAGGATGCGTTCCAGGTAGTGAATCTCACGCGTGTTCTGAACCTCGATGATGATTATCTCGCCCTTGCTGTTGCGGGCTTTGATGTCAACACGGTTGAACTTGTCGTTTACAGCTTCCTGGTTAGATTCGCTCTCCAGTATCTCATCTATGGTCACTTTTTCGCCCAGAAATACGGTGAGGAAGCCTTCCAACACGCCGAAGTTGGCTTTCTGACGGAGCAGTCGCTTGATCGCCCAGTCAAAACGGATGTATTTATCTTTCAGTTCGCACATACGATTTTGTGTATCTTTGTTAGTGTCACTACCACTGCACAAAGATACACATTATATATGTGTTAAGCTACATACAGCTCTAATATTTAATGCTTTATTCCTTTCTAAAGCCTTATTTTACAATATTTCAAAGAGCGATATTTTCTTTTTTCCCGGTTTGCAATTTAAATAGGGATACTCAGTAAATGTCCCTAAGTAACACCCAAAATGCTTGTTACAAGACAGTTAATCATTACTCGAAGTTCTTTTTCCATAAATGCAGCAATATAAATCGTCTGTTATTGAATCTCCTTAAGTATAATCATCTTATAATCAAGCAATAATATTATGTATTGAATTGAGACCCATTTTTTAGGTTTTATAGGGTCGATTAAAACAACCCTATAAAACTTAAAGAACAGTAATTAAAAAGAGTTTTATTTTTTTGAGTTACCAGACTTGTTTAACGAAATAAACGTGGTGTTGTTCGTTTTGTGCATTTTGCCCAGTCTGGACATCCAAGCGGAATGCGTAGTTTTTATTATCGTCAGTCCATGCCTGGTGCGAAATCCAAGACTCGGTGGCTTGGTTGTTTGACCATCCGCCGCGGGTGTAAACTCTGTTAGCGTAGAAAGTGGATGGTCCGGTGATATTGGCGACCGGCAGTGGTGTGGATGTTCCATTTGATACATAAGCTTGGTTATCGTACACGTCTACAGCCTTTGCCATATAACCTACGTTCGAGGTTCCTACGCCGCCATAGCGCACAGCGTCCAGTTTGAGATTAGCCGGATCTCCCTGTATCAGGAGATAGGGATACCAAGTATATGTGACGCCGGTGTTGGTTATTTGTAGGGTTACGTGATCTTCTTGGGTTCGATTGGTGCCAGTTGCGGTGGCAAAGAGAGCGTATACACCCGCAGATACGGATCCATTACCGGTCTTCCCAGCGACCAAGGTATACCCAGGAGTTTTGTTAAAACGCACATTACGAACATCGGCGTTAGCCCACCCAGATGTCCGCCATGCCAGGTCAGATGTCCACACGGTCGTGGATGTAGCTTTCGCCAGTTGAGTGGCCAACCCTTGTATCGGCAATTCGTATAGTCCGGGAGCTTGGTTCCCATTTGTAAGGCTGCGGTCATTGTTTCGAACTGTCTTCAAACTTTTTTCGCCTCCGTCGAGCACATGATACACATGACCGTTGTAGAGGAATCCTTTAACAAATTTAATTTGTTTCGTGACGGTTCCTCCAGTCAGTCTGTCAGTGAATGTTAATTCAATCGCCTTTTCCTGCGTATCAAACTGCTCTGAAAGTTTAGTATTAATTGTTATAACAGATTGTTCGCTGCCTAGTCCAACTGACCCCACCCCGGTTTGCGTCTGGTCAAAGCTTTCGATAAATCCTCCTTCTATTTCTCCTGCTTTTTCCATTTTTACCGACCTGTCAAAATTGGCGTCAACATAAATGTTATGTTCCTTGCCGTCGGTAATGATCCAATCTTCAGACAGGCTCACCACCCGTTTAATCTGCGACAGCCTTACAGACTTTGCAGTGATGTCACCGTTGTCATTCTTGGCAATCAGTCTTAGCGTTGCCGTATTCTTAACATTCGCACCGCCAGTGATTGCTTGTGCCGTAAAATTCGCCGCCACTTGCTTACGGGCGGTTGTCCCTGATTGTACCCCCGTGTTTCCATCGGCTATTCCATCTATAGATTTCACGGTGAATGTTATCGGATTATTTCCGTCCACCACTTCCCAGGTCAGAGTCGTATTCTCCGGCCCGAACGTTATATCAAAGCTTCGGGCGGCGTCAGCGGCACCGTCGAACTCGATCACTTCGTCCGGTATATCTATGAACACCGGATTGTTGTCATCCTGTATCACCCTTGCATCAACCTGCAGATGGCCGGCCGTGAACCTCATGATGGCCACGCGGTCTCCCTTGGCGTTTTTTCCTGTCACCTTGAACTTCAGGTCAGCAGGGGTGTCCGCTCCCGCCCCCGTACTGGTGGCTTCCGTTTGTTCCGCTCCATTCACCACGAATCTTATCCAGTCCGGAGTGCCCTGGCCGTCCGCGTTCAGCAAGGCAGCCCTCCATTTCAGGCCGGTACTTGCAGCAACTTTCTGTATCAGGTTATCGCTTCCCAATTTCCCCACGCGGTATTCCATCGTGCCTATCCCGAGGAATTTCTCCCCGTCAAAGTCAATGTTTCCTATCTCCGTATCGTCCCAAGGAATGACTTCGGCTGTCATGTTGGCCGATTTCGACTCCAGGGCTCCCTGCTCGGTGTCATGCCCCTCGCCGCTGACCTTTGTCACCGTGATTTCATAACTATAGTTACGAAGGATATCCAGATAGTCCAGCTCCTTGTTGCCGGTACCGGCTTTCGGTGTTCCCAGGTCGACACGGTAATACTTGTCGGCGGTCCCGCCGTTGTATTTGCCGCCCACCACCAGGCAGGGGCGGTTTGCATGTCCGTTGGGAGCAGCGTTCGCAGGCTGTGCGGTTTCAAACATGTAGATGGAGTATTCCAGTTTGTTGCCTACAACGTTATATCTCGCTTCTCCCTTTTGCAGCACGGAGCCCGCGGGGATTGTCGTCTTGTTGACTTTACCGCCCAGTTCGGCCGGAATAACCTGCGCCTTGTCGTTGAAGTTGTAAAGCCTTACCGTCGTCGGGGTAAAATTAGCCACGCCGGCGCCGTTCTTGTCACCGAAATAGAGCTGTATGCGCGCCATGATGCGGTAAAGGCTAACCTGCAGGTTGATATTACCGCCCGCTACGATTGTAGTCGGTGCCGTTTGTCCGCACATGGTAAAGGCGCTATGGTCGTTCTCCGCCTTGGCATTGAAACCAGACTTTTTCTCGGTATCATTCAGTGTCACCGTAAGCTGCTGCTTGATGGCGGGTTTGAGCGTTCCGGGCTTCAAGCTCTGTATCACGTTAGCCAGATTCGGGTTCGCGCCAAGTGCATTGGCTATCACTATGAAGCGCTGGTTGTAATCCCTCACCTTCAGCGCGGCTGTCCAGGTTGCATTGTCTACACCCTTCTTTGCAGGAACCCAATACTCATAGGTGTCCGTGGCTTCATCCGCCTCTGCCTTGAAGGCCAGCACATAGAGGTCGTCGATCTCCTCTTCCACGTTTTTATTAACAGCCCGCGTTCCGCCTTTCTCCCCGGGTTTCGTCGTTCCGGGGACATGCAGTTTTAGCAGTACTTCCTGCTCGCCTTTTCCGTTTCCACCACTCGGCGAAAACTTGTTGCTCTCCAGTTCCGCCGTACAGGAACCGAATAGCACTGCGGCCGCCAGGAGCGGGGCGCCCAGAAGCCGTAATAGTTTAAAAAAACTGTGATTCATAATTTAAATTTTTTATGTTTTATTGTTAATTGCTCTCGGCAGGCCGTTCCCGTTTTCCCTCTTATGTGCGGTTACGGGACGGTATGTTGTCTCAGGCTTCCTGCCTTTGTGGGTGTTCCGTTCAGGGTTCTCCCGTACGGAGCTTAAGGTCTCAGCCCGCTGTCGTCATCCACCACATTCCAGCCGTCTATCGTGACTATTGCGTTGAAACCGGCGTCGAATTTCAATCTGATGTTGAATTCGTGGCGCTTGTCAAAGTCCACCGTTTTCCCGCTGTTCCGGTAGGCGTTCTCAATCATTTTGACAAGGTTCGTCTCCTGCTCCTCCGAAGAGGGATAAAGTGTCTTTCCTGTCGTACTGTTGCGGAAGGCAAAGACAGGGGTACGTCCTGAGGCGAGTCTCAGAAGGCTCATCCCGGCGGATAGCTTGTTCTGTGTGTCCGCAAAAGTTGTCCGGGCCAGGTAGCGGAACGGTGCGCAGGCGTCAAACCCGTTCTCGAAAGTATATGCGCCGTTGTTGTCGCGCACCTCGAACTCGTAAGTGTCCACTGTGCGGTCCAGCCCTTCCGCCGTAAATGTAATCCGGTTGGTATTCTGTATCAGGGGAACGAATATCTTCTGTCCCGAAGTTATCTGCAGCTCCTTTACGGAGCCATGCAGAAGTGTGGGCAGCTCATAGTCCACAATGCTGTTGTCAGGTATGTCCAGATAGAGGACTGCCGCGTCTTTTTTCGGCTTCACCTGTGGGAACTGCTCGAATGCGGGCAGGCTAAAATAAGTCTCGTCTTTGTTTAGCCATGCCACGAAGTCGTACGTACCCGGCTCGAGCGGGACGTCTATGGTGGTTTCGCCCCCAAGACCCATGACGTCGAACTCGTGCACTAACTGGCAGTAGCCCTGCTGGTCAAAGGCGTACAGTGTCACATGGTGTTTTTCCGTTTCTGCCGCACGTGTCTCCGTTTCCGCCTCGAATATGAACGATATCCGCAGGCGCGTACGGCTTCCGCATCCGGAAAGGTCTTCCGCTATGCAGGAAGAGAGCAGGGCGCAACATATCAGCAACACGCCCGCAATGTGTATGTATCTCCTAATATTTTTCATCTCTGGTATATTTGTTACCGGTTCTTAATCTGATTTCCCGTTTTCCGTTTTCTGTTTTTTATCATCGGTATACGGGTGGGGAATTCTCCCCACCCGATAAACTTTAAAAGAATAAACCTTAAGGTCTGAGATCAGCGTTGAACTCCTTCAAGTTCCAAGGCTCAACGGTTATTTGCACAGTGATATTTGTCTTTTCATCCACTACATCACCTTTATCATCGGCTCCGAACTCACCGTTATTACGTCCCGGAGCCCAGATAGATTTAATGTCAGCGCGGTAGAAATTGTTACGTTTGATGTCACCGCGGTTGTCATCCACAGTAATCCACCAGTAGTTCATACCCTTTGTGTACAGTACCTTGGTAGCGGCAACGGCATCCAGCTGGCCATCTGCAATACCTATGTGTTTCAGCCATGCCTTAACTTTAGCATCATCATCACCGTCGGTTTTATTGAAGAAAGCATATCCGCCGGCTTCAGGCAGGTTGAACATGTAGTAATCAGTACCTGCTGTGATATGGCCGTCTGTATTGGCAAAGGTATAGTTAGGAGCAACACCATCTACCTTTATACCAGATTTCGGAGTGAACTGTCCTTTTACTACAATACGGGTTACACCTTCTATGACTTTGTCTGTAGTCAGGTTTTCAGCGGCATACGCAGTGTTCCAAGTTTCTTTCCCAACAGTACCCGGAGTGATGGTTTGGAATTGAGGATTGGCGTTCCAGGTAGCAAACTCAAAATTATTCTTATCATAGTCTGCGACCAACATGTTGGCATCGGTTGCCGCAGGAGTGTTACCGTCAACACCGCCATAAGTCAGGTAGTACATCTTGTTGATGTTATCCACCAAAAAGCCGAGGTTGGTAATCTCTCCGGCAGCACCTTGTTTTACACCCTGGGCATCCATTTGGGCAGACATACCTACCGCAATCTTCGCTGCAAGGCGTTGCAGTGTAACTGTCACCTGGTTTTCTGTCGGAATTTGGTCAGCCTGGTTTGCGTCTGTTGCCTTGAGTGTGTTGCCGGCAGCCACCGTGCTGAACATTACAAATTTGTTATTGGTGGTAATATCACTAAGCGCGGCACCGACACCTTTCTTCGCCAGTGCTTGTGCAGAATTCGCTTTCATGATCTGCTTCATGGCGTCAGTCATGTTCGCACCCACGTAGATGGTTTTCTTACCCGTTGTTGCCGCCAATATATTCCTGGTAGCATACTTGTTGTCCTCTCCAACAACTTCGTCTAACTCAGCAAAGGGAATTTCATGTTCCTTTTCAAAAATACCCTTATCGTTATAGATATACACCTGCAATTTGTCTATCGTGGTTTCCTCAGTTTTTGAATTGCCATCGTTGATTGCACGTGAATAAGCCCCTCCAGAAAGGTCAAGCACCAGCTTCATGCTTGTAGGTTCCCCCTGCTGGGTGAGGTCGCCGCCCATAGGGACGTTTTCGTTCGAACAGCTTGCCAGGCCCATTACAGCCGCAGCAGTCATTGTCATGATTACTTTTGAAAAAAGCTTTCTTTCCATAAAAAATAAAATTTAAAAAATTAATAAATAAAAAAAACTAATAATTTGTTGATGATAAAAAAGTTATGAACAAAAAGCCGGAATTTGAAAGCTCCGTTTTTTGATGAAAACTATATCTTGTCTGTCTGTGGAATCCGGTGCCAATAATGAATTCCGGATTGTCAAATATCCAATGGCCGGCTGACGGACAACCGCCCAATTATTTCTCCTTCGGGTTCCACATCTCCTTGAGTATCTTCAGGTTCTCCACTGCCTCCCTGTTTCCGCTTCCCACCGCGCGGTTCAGATAGGCGTGCGCGTCCCTGTATCTACCCTGCATCATGTACAGCACGCCCAGGTTGTTCCAGGCCAGGGGATCGTTTTCGAATCCCTGCAGCAGCGCCCCGGCCTCGCCCGCCTTGCCCTCGAGCAGGCACGTCGCGCCCAGGTTGAACTGCGAGGTGCGGTCGGTGGGGAAGAGTATGCGTGCCGTATGGAACACCTTGCAGAACATCGGGCTGCCCATGGGGTAGCTGAAAGCGATCCGGTAAAGCTCGTACTGGCTCAGCATGCCCGGACGGTGCTCGAGGATCTCCTTGCCGTATTCGAGTCCGAACACCGGGACGGTGTATTCGATGCGGTAGTCCGAACGGCGCAGCAGCGGGAAGTAGCGCTGCATCAGGTAGCGGTAGGGACGTCCCCCCGCAAGGTCCATCAGCTGTTTCTCGCGTCCATCGAAGATGCCCGTCTGCGTCATGATGCGCAGCACCTCGGCCTTGCTCTCCACATGCGGGTCAGCCTGCACGAGCTCCGCCAGCTTCTCCCAGTCCTCGCCCTTGCCCTCGGAAGTGAGCCTACACCCCTCGGGAAGGCTGAATCCGTCCTCTATATAGCGTTTCAGCGCGTCGGCACGTTTCTGCGAGAGTTTCATGTTCATGTCAAATGCCCCCTCGGGCGATGCCCACGAGGTGATGCTCACCCCCGTTATGGCAAGGTTGCCCTGCGCGTCGCTGCCCGCCAGCGAGAGACTTTCCGCTATCTTTTCCAGCTCGCCGTGGTTGTCCGCCAGCGAGGGCTGCAGAAGGGCCGAGCCCGGAAGGTAGGTGATATACGCGCTGCCCTCCTCCGAACGGCGCTTCACGTTCTCACGCGCGGGCTCAAAGAAAGTGACATAGGGTGTCAGGGCGCAGCCACCGGCCGTAAGGGTGCAGGAAGCAACGGCGGTGGCACCCGGAACCGGCCCGGTGGTACCGTCATCTCTCCCGTCCATGCTGGCAAGGTCCGGCGCGGTGTCACCCATACTTGCGGCGACCAGCCGCTCGGCGAACTCCTGGCCATTGCCGCCGCACCCGCAGAACTCGCTCTGCAGGTAAAGCCCGGCGTTGTCCATCCAGGGCTCGTAGGCCACCGCGGCGCGGTACCGGATTTTGTCCACACCGCCCTTGCGACCGGCTCGGACAACCTTATAGACCATCTCCGGGTCGGAGGTATGGCGGCTGATCTGTTTCATGCGCCGCTCCACCCTGTTCCGCCGCCGGCCGTTGACAAAGACCGAAGGAAGCGCGAGGGAGTTCCCCTGGTGGTCGGTGATCAGAGGGTTCATTACAAGCTGCTCGTTGGCGGAGATAAGGATGCCGCCGGGATTGATATCAAATTCGATGCTCAGGCGCTTCTCACCGTCGGTGTGCAGCCTGACGTTCTCGGTAAAAATGTTCAGGGAACCCTTCGGCACATCCTGCGCCGCAAGACAATCCGGCAACAGCAGTGCCGGAAGAACATAAAGGAACAGTTTCTTTATTTTCATCATGATATTCGGGATTTTATTGTTAATATTATAATGTATAATGGGGAACGATACACAAGTCGGGGCTTGCAGACGGCGGCCGGCTATTTGATGATGTATATCAAGGATACGGCGGCCTTCGTGGGGCCGAAGTAGTTCATCCTGTCATGCGCCTGAAACGCCCCGCACTTCCGGCACAGGTAGCGGTCATAGTCCATGTACGCGTAGCCCACGCCCACGCTCGCCTCGATGCTCCACCGGGAGGAGAGCAGCCACTGGTAGCCGTAGCTCACGCCGATTCCCGCAAGCCACCCCTCGAAGCGGTAGTCCTTCATCCACCGGCTGCCGACACCGCCCGCATTGTAGAAGGCGTAGTGCGCGTGGATACCCAGGAAATGCCCGTTGAAAGGCTCGCATGTCCAGTAGCGGAGCTCCGGCTGCACAAGGAAATGCTTCCATTTCCTGCCCTCACCGAACTCCAGCGGGTTCCAAACAAGGGGGAGGTCAACGGTAAGCCGGGGGGCCACCTTGAACTCGGCGCCCAGGTTGAAACCGCCCGTGGCGTCATAGGCAAGGTTACTCTTTAAGGATAACGCGGGAGTGTGCCGTCCTCCGGAAAGGGACTGCGCACGAAGGACTCCCCCAAAGAAAAGAAGGAGGAGAACAAGCAGACCGGGAAGTCTGCGAAAAAACAGGTAGTGCCTCATAATTGCAATGTATTACATATTAAATAATAGATCTCAAAATAGTGCGCCTAACAGGGCAAACAGGGGCCGAGCTTGTAATCCTTTTACTTAAAAACACCCGAAAAAGAGGTGTATGACAGGATGTCTCTTTCTTATGAAGAAAGTGACATCACGAAAAATAGAATTATATTTTATTGTGAAACAGATGATTAAAAAGGCGATCAATGTTATAAGAATCGAAAAAAAATAAAAACCAGAAAAAAAACATTAAGGTCACTTGTAAAATAATCGCCAAAACATTTGCCGTATTTGCGTGAAATACATACCTTTGCACCCAAATAATAATACCTGCTGATTGGGCACTAGGATTGATGTCACTTTCTTCATAAGAAAGGGACATTTTTTGTTTCTAAGGGACAATAAGCCATGATTTTGCCCCACCATTTGTGGTGGAAGTGGTGATTTTGTCTCGGTTATGTCCACTTTTGTCTCTTCGGTTACGTTATGCCTAAGTTGGCGGTCGTACATTCCCCTCACCGCTTTGTCTATTTTTCTGCTGCTGATACGAGACAGGTAAATCTGCGTTGTACGTATGGAACTATGCCCCATGCACTGGCTGATAACTTCTACCTGACTGCCATCTTCAAGCATCAGCGTAGCCCAGGTGTGCCGCAGTACGTAGGTGGTAAGCTTCACATCACCTATTATATTATATACGGCACGGTTTATACGCCGCAGGGCGGATTTCTCTGAAAGCTCTTTCCCGGTATTTCCTTTTCTCGATTCGTGCAAGAACGGGAAAACGTACGGCGAGTCTTTGCGGTGGTAGCGGCGCATTATTTCTTCCAATTCGGGCACCACCTCTACATCTATCAATGCCCCGGTCTTGCTGCGTTTGTAGCGTATATGCCCATCGGATATCATGCCCCACCGCAACCTATATACATCCTGAAACGCCATTCCACGGGAATAGAAGATAAAAACAAGTACATCAAGCGCTTCTATCTGTCGTGGTTTCAGTTTTTCACGCAATTCTGGCGAAAGTATCTTAAGCATATCGTCGCGTTTCAACGCCCGCTTGGCGGAAAAGCTGCCGCCCGGACGCGGTCCGCCAAATGGTTGAGCGTTTGCGGTGCTTTCAGTAAGATTCAGCGCATGGCGGTACACCGCCCTAAATGTGCGCAGGTAGAAATCTACGGTCTGCGGCTTGTCGGCATGTTGCTGCTGCAGCCACCGTGTAAAATTGTCGGTCCACTGCCGTGTAATGGCAGCTACGGTAAGGTGTTGCCAGTTATCGCCTGCAAATTCTCTTACTTTACTGATAGCGCTACGGTAATTCTCTAATGTACGCAGGCTAAGTGTGTTCTCTAAATCCCACAAAGTTCGTTTAAAAAGTGGTAATAATAACCTTGATTTGTCTTCTCTCATTGTTTAATTTTTCCATTTAAACTCGTAACGTAATATGTTAATGAAAAAAGACGAATAAACCAAAGGCACTTCGCTATTGCGGTATTAGCGAAGTGCCTTCTGCCTTATGGTTCTCCAAGATGTTTTACTATTACTTCCACTTCACGTTTCATGAACGAGTGTAGCGATGGGTTATATCCCATACTGCGCAACTCTTCGGTTAACGGTTTGCAATACGCCATCCAGCGCCGCAGGTGTTGCTTGGCGGTCTCTACGTTATCATCGGGGAAATAAAGACTAGCCAGAGTAGCCTTTTTCATGGTGCGACACTGAAACGGAGGTAGCAACTCATCCTCGGCATACGGTACTCCGGGCCATTTAGGTGAGAAGGGTTCATTACCATACTGTGCAGAATTAATTTTGTTCTTCATACTGTTTTTTTTGTTGTTAAGGTTTTGTTTTTGATTTCCAGTTCTCTTATTGGTTATGCGCAAAGGTATGCCTAAAGAAAGATGCAGGTGTACGCACAAACGAGTACAATCTCTGAATATTTGTTATAACGCCCTTAATCAATGTTAAGAAAATCAAGTTTCGATTCTGTTACCAGAGAATTTAAATCTGTTACAACAGAAAAAAATTCTCTCGCATCAGATTTTTATTTTGATACGAGAGATTATTTTTCTGTCGCAATGTTTTTTTAGTTTGTCGCAACAGGATAAGAGTTCGCTATAATGTACTATTTCTTTTATAGACTTACGAACGGAAACGGCTATAATATAATAGGCGGTGACTATCTATAGTTTCTCATTTGCATTTTTTTGAAAAAAAATCGAAAAACATATTGCGGGATTAAAAATTATATCTACCTTTGCAACCGCAAACGAGAAACAACGGATGCAATCGGAATGTAGCGCAGTTGGTAGCGCACTACGTTCGGGACGTAGGGGTCGGGCGTTCGAGTCGCCTCATTCCGACAGAAAAGACTTAATCAGAAATGATTGAGTCTTTTTTTTGTTTATATACATGCTATATGCAGCCAGCAGAGACGGCAGAGTTACACAATAGAAATATTTTTGTTTTTCTAATTATTAATAGTAACTTTGACTCAGTTTAAAGTAATAAAGATAAAGGGCAAACACGCATGTTCAATTTTAAGAAAGAAGCCGATACCGAATACATTGACCTGACCGATATTGATGTCTTTCAGCAACAGTACAACGAAAATTTCAGCAGATTGAAGTATTTTGGCTTGCAATACTTGCCCGATGAAGAAGCTGTACTCGATATTATACAGGATTTATGGCTGAAGATTTGGGAACGGAAAGAAACTCTCATAAGCCAGTCGGCATTCAGAAGCTATCTGTACCAGGCGCTCTATCGCTCCATATTAAACTACCTAAAGCACGATGCCGTAGTTAAAGAATATGCGGGTAAAGACCCGTACGACCTGGAAGAACAAGAGAAAGAACAAGAGGCTACACATAAAATCATAGAAGCCGAAATATATCAGGCGCTGAACAGGGTATTCGAAGAATTGCCCGACGCATGCCGACGGGTTTATGCCGCCAGCCTGGAAGGTAAGTCGCAAAAAGAAATTGCCGAAGAGTTCTCTATATCTATCAATACTGTTAAGAAACACATTAACAACGCCAATCATTACATGAAAAAGCGCCTGAAGAACTTCTGGAATTTCATTATTATGCTTCAAGCTCATCCGTAAAATTCATCCTTCCGTTTTTAACAAAATTAGGTCTGTTAAGTCTATAACAAAAAACATTTGTCTAAATTCTATGCACATCATTGTTTTTTTGCTTCAAAACATCACTTATACCCTTTCAACTTATCGCCAAAACCTATAAAATCTAATATTTTTCGATAAAATTAAAAAAAGTTCCATTTTCGTATTACACCAAACAGTAGCTCGGTTGTCTTGTATGAAAAAAGGTTAATATATGCCAACAGGACAAAACATAAACGAAGTGAAAATTTGGTTGCTGAAAGAGCTGGACGGCACTATCAGCCAAGAGGAAAAGGCTCAATTGGAGGCATGGAAGAAAGAATCTACCGCCAACGAAGAGTTGGCTCAGCGCATTCACTCCGCACAATTTCTGCGGAAAGCTATACTTGACTCTAATAAACAGATACGCCAAAAGCAATGGAACGCGTTATGGAAAGAGATAGGATATACACGTTTTCAACGCATAGAATGGCACAAGACTACAAGAATAGCCGCTGTCATAGCTTTGCTTATAGCGTGCGGATGGATGTTTGTATACTATTTGCAGCTACGCGAAGAAGACCGGTTGGCCAACATCACCATTCCAGCAGGCTCTACCAAAGCCATACTCTATGACTATGCCAACGACTCGGTATGTAACCTGCCAGAAACTGCCGGCTATGTGTTCGAACTTGATTCATATAACCGCCTGGCATCTATCCCCAAAGACAAAATGAATGCCGCCACTCATCGCAGCATCGTGGTGCCTCGTGGCGGAGAATATAAAATACGTCTTACCGACAGCACCTTTATACACTTAGGTCCGGAGTCTACGCTCGATATTCCGATATGCTACTCTCCACAGAACCGAAACATCAGAATAAGCGGTCAAGCTTATCTGGCTGTGCACAAAGATGCCTCTCACCCATTTATTATAGAAACCCCACATACACACATACGTGTTACTGGTACCCGACTGAACGTAGAAGCTTATCCGGATGAACCGCAAGCATGGGTAGCTCTGGAAGAAGGAAAAGTGGAACTGCTGGCAGGCAATAACTCAATGAAGCTACCCGTAGGCAGAACAGCGGCTATTGACAGCGACAGCCGCATCATCCTTACCCCCGACAGTTTGATAGAACACACGGCATGGCATAACGACCGAATGGTATTCTATAACCGTAGCATAGAAGAGATTATGAAGCATTTTTCCAGATGGTATAACATAGACATCGGCTTCAAGAATAAAGAAGCCCGACAATCGCGAATTACTATGGACGTGAACAAATACGATACATTTAATCAACTAAAAGAAGATCTAGAAAGGATGAATGAGCTACAAATTAAAATTAAGAGAGGAAACAGAGTATTAATATCCGAAAGGAATTTAGAGTAAGCAATATTATGTATAGAAAAAACACATGCCAAGGAGCAAAGTGGGTATTCCTACTGGTGCTCTTATGCCTCGGACTAACCGCCGGAGCACAGACTAGTAAGAAGGTCACGCTGCAACTTACCAACGCTTCACTTAAAGAGGTGTTCTTAGAAATTAAGAGTCAAGCGAATGTAGGATTTATGTATAGCGAAAAAGCTATGGCAAACTTGCCACGCAAGGACTATCATTTTAAACAAGAAAGCATTTCTAAAATACTTAATTATGCGCTGGCAGGAAGTGACTATACTTTCGAGATGGAAAATAACCGAAACATAATTATTTATAAGAAAAGCACTGATAATATTACCGGAAAGGTTATAGACGGCAACGGTGAACCTATGGTGGGGGTATCTGTATTACCTATAGGTACTACTAAAGTTCAGGGCGCCGCAACCGACTTGGAAGGAAAATTCTCGTTTCCAGCCAACGGACTGAAATCGGTAAAGCTGCGTTTTTCATTCATCGGAGCTAAGTCGCAAGACGCTACATGGAATGGAAAGGCTTTAAAAATTGTACTCGACGACGATGTACGCGCCATTGATGAGGTTGTAGTAACAGGTTATCAAACCATAGACCGTAGAAAAGTTACCGCTTCTATCACTTCAGTAAAAATGGATGATGTGCTGATGCCTAACATGACCACTGTAGACCAGGCGCTTGAAGGCCATATCCCCGACTTGCTTTTCATTCAGAACTCTGGCGAAGCAGGTTCTACCGCACGTCTGCGTGTTCGTGGTACTTCTACCATCGTAGGTAACCGTGAGCCGCTGTGGGTACTTGATGGTTTCCCTTTGTCGGACCCGGTAAACGTTACTCCGGAACAATTGAACGACCCCGACTATATAAACTACGTAGGTAACGCTATTTCGGGTATCAACCCACAGGATATCGAACGTATAGACGTACTGAAAGACGCTGCCGCTACCGCATTGTATGGTACACGCGCCTCTAACGGTGTAATCGTGGTAACTACAAAGAAAGGTCATGAGGGTAAGCCTACCATCCGCTACAATACTAACGTAAAATATACGCGCCGTCCGCGATATACCGATCACGCCATCAACCTTATGAACTCGCAAGAACGTGTTCAGTTTGGTAAAGACTTGTGCGACCTTCACTATGTATTTCCGCAATATATGCCTATGGTGGGATATGAAGGTGCGCTGTATCGCTACCAAACAGGACAGACAGGATATAACGAATTCCTGAACGAAGTTCAGAACTACGAAACCGTAAATACCGACTGGTTCGACTTGCTGTGCGAAGATGCCATAACACACTCTCACACACTGAGTATTTCTGGAGGTTCTAAAAGTACACGATACTATACTTCTGTAGGTTACACACGTGAAGGTGGTACTGTGAAAACTGAATTTGTAGACAGATACACTGCCTCAATGAACCTTAACACCGAGATTAACAAGAATCTGAAAGCCAACATCCGTGTCAACGCTAACATTCAGAAGAAGAACCACTTGCCAAGCGATGTAAAGGTACTGAACTACGCATACGAAACAACACGTGCACTGCCGGCATATAACGCCGACGGTTCTCTTTATTATTACAAGAAACATGGCTACAGCGTAGGAAACGGACGAAAGACCAACAATCTGTACGACTATAACATACTGAACGAGGTCAATAATACATCCGACGATTATTCGGGTAATACTTTCTCTACCAACGGTGAATTGGTATATAACCTGAAGAATATAGTAAACTTTACGCTTGGCGCATCGTATAGCCGCAGTGCAACCAACCAAAGCACATGGTATGGCGAGAACTCTAACTACGTGGCAATCTTAAAAAATGGCGAAGCAACAGATATTCCACAAACAGGAACAAGCGGATATTGCGAATTGCCTTACGGCGGTGTATATAACACAACAAACACCACTACCGAAAGTTTTACGGGACGTTTACAGGCTAACGCTCACTATGCATTTGGCGAGGATAGAAAACACTTGATTTCATCTACTGTGGGTTACGAAGTAAGTACTTATCGCTCCAACGGCATTACCGACCAAACAAGAGGTTACTATAAAGAAAGAGGTATGCAGTATTCTACAATGGAAGGTGCCGACCTTGACAACTATCCGCTGTATAAGAACTGGTTGGCCGAAGGACATCGTTCTCTATCGGCCGCTAAGACCAATACCCTTTCGGGCTACCTTACTTTAGCTTACGATTACAAAAGATATTTCACAGTCAGCCTTAACGGACGTTTCGACGCTTCGAACAAATTCGGTAGCCGAAGCAACGAGAAGTTCTTGCCCGTATGGTCTATCTCTGGAAGATGGAGTATAAAAGATACTTTCTTCAATGAGTCTAGAGCGGTGAACAACTGGATTATACGTATGTCGTATGGTAAAACTGGTAATATGCTTGACAATGAAACTCCTAACATGTTGATTCGCCAAGGTACCATGGATGCTTACTACGGTGAAAACGTATCGACTGTATCGGCATTCCCTAACCCTAATCTGCGTTGGGAACAGACTTCGACCACTAACTTCGGTACCGAACTGAGCATGTTTGACGACCGTCTGCAATTTACCGGTGAGCTGTGGTTTAAGCATACTACTGATGCTTTCTCTACCATCAATATCGCTTCTACCAACGGACGTACTTCTTATAAGATGAATAATGGTACTATCAATAACTACGGTTATTCTCTATGGATTTCGGGTTATCCTATTCGTACTCAAGACTGGGAGTTGTACTTATCTACCACTTATTCATGGGCAAGCAACACCGTAAAATCGGGAACCAACGAGAATTATAGCTTGAACGACTACCTGAACGGTACAGCCGTAGTAGACGGCGAGGCCATCGGTACTTTCTATTCTTATAAGTATCTGGGATTGAATCCTAACACCGGTATTCCGATGTTCGATGATTATCAAGACCGCCGTCATTTGCTGATGAACCAAAAGTTGGCAGACATAATTCCGCTGGTTATGACAGCAAGCGGAAACCGTGACCCTAAACTTACGGGTTCGTTTTATGCTACGCTGAAATGGAAACAGCTCTCGCTGAACATGAACTTCAACTACAGAATTGGCTGTAAAGTGCGTTTGTTCGACCTCTATACCCCTATCGTATCGGGTATTTCATCGGACAAAAACGTACGTAAAGAATTTGTAGACCGCTGGATGAAGCCGGGTGACGAAAGATACACCGACATACCTGCACTTATCAGTCCGAGCGACGATAACTACAGCTCTACAATGAGCCACTGGTCAAACGGAGAATCGGCTAAAGTGGTTGAAAAGGTTCCTACCTTCGCCGAAAACGTATGGAAAATGTACGACCGCTCTGACCTGCGTGTTGTATCGGGCGATTATCTGCGCATGAGCAACTTACGATTGACATACAGATTTAAGCACAGACAGCTTAAGAATACTCCGCTGAAATCGTTGGATTTAAGTTTGGCGATGACGAATGTGTTTACCATAGCATCTGGAAAGCTGAAAGGACAAGACCCTACACAGGCTAACTCTACCACAATCAACATGTCGCTCCGTCCGGCTTATACGTTTGCATTGAATGTTTCATTTTAATAAAGCAGTTATATCATGAAGAAATATATATACTTATTTTTATCGGCAGTACTGTTTGCCAGCACATCTTGCAGCGACTTCTTGAGCGCATACTCGCAAGATATGATTGTAGCCAAATCGTGCAGCGACCTTGACGAGGTGCTATTGGGCGATGTGTATATTAAGAGTTACCAAGTATCTACAGGTCCTTCGGGAGGTAGATGCGCAGGCTTTTTCAATGTGTTAGACGATGACTTAAGCACAGGTAGCGTAGGTAGCGAAACAAGTAAGACATGGGGCGACTGCTTGGCAAGCATCTTTGGTTACTACGCTTGGCAGTTGCGCGTGGGCAGTAACTATAACGCATCGTACTTTCAGAATGATAACGTAACATACGATGATTTATATGCGCGTATCAATACCATCAATGTTATTCTGGATGAAATAGTAGACCTGCCACACGAATCTGAAAAAGATTATGCCACTTATTTAAGAGTGCAGGGCGAAGCTTGTTTTCTACGTGCTTATTTCTACTTTACCCTGGCAAACCTTTATGGCGATGCATACGAGCCTACCACATGTAGCCAGAAACTATGTGTGCCTCTGAAACTTACTCCGTATGTAGAACACGATAAAGACAAGGACACTCAGTTTAAAAGAGCTACCGTAAAAGAAGTGTACGATCAAATAATCAGCGATTTGACATTGGCAGAAGACTACCTGACCAAGAGTCCGCAAAACACCGCTCATCGTTTACACCGTGCATCGGTAGAAGCTGTAGATTTATTGTTTAGCCGCGTATATCTGTTTATGCAGAATTGGGAGATGGCAGAACAGAAAGCTGATGCCGTTATCAATAGCTCGTATTTCCAATTGGCAGAGCTGAACGCGTTTGAAGACGGCAAGATATTCCTTACTCGCGAAAATGCAGAGGTATTGTTCTCACAAGGTCCCAACAACTTATCGAGCGAAAATCTGTTCACTGCGCGTCCAGGCGACTTCTGTGTATCAAGAGAACTATACGATTTGTACGATGAAAACGACCGCCGTAAAAGCTGCTTCTTCGGAACACATGCCCTGAGCGACAGTATCACGCTGCAAAACAAGTTTGAACGAGGAAGTATCGTTTCGCATATCTCGGACGTATTTACACTGAGAGCATCGGAAGCTTATCTGAATAAAGCGGAAGCTTGTGCCATGCAGAAGAGTCAGGACAAAGAAACCGAAGCGTGCAAACTTCTGAACGCTTTGCGTAAGAAACGTATCATAGGATACAATGATAATATTTATAGCGGCGAAGAATTGGTTCAGCAAATACGCGATGAACGCCGCCGTGAATTCTGCTTCGAAGCTCACCGCTGGTTCGACCTTCGCCGATATGCCGTATGCGAAGCTTACCAGTATTCTAAGAGCATTATTCATGTATACAGCGCATGCGGAAACAACGGAGTATCTTATACAGAAGAGTATAAACTGGAAGAGCACGATAAAGCATATACATTTGCATTGCCCGAATCGGTCATCAAGTTCGATGTAGTGCCTATGGAGGATAATCCACGCGAAGCCAGAAAAGCTCTCAGCAAAAAGAAACCTGGCGAAGAAGGCGAATAACCGAAAACAATGGATATCAAATATAAAAAGATAAGATTATGAGAACCAATATATATTATATCATACTTTGTCTATGTGCCCTATGCGTATCTTCTTGCGGAAAGGAAGACGTGTTGGAAAATAAGATAGACTTTTCATCGGATTACGAGATTAAAGACGATCCCAACGATCCGATTCAGCATCACAAATATCTGATTTACCAAAAATATGGAATTCCTGTATTCTTTAATGATACAGTATCGGCTACTGTTACCGGAACCAACTACGACGGAAAACCTATATACAGATATGAAACACTCGACTTGAACTGGAGTTTCTCATCGCACAATAAGAATAAGGTGAGCTATGAGTATGAGTACATAAAAGATATTGATAAGCAAGAAAAGGCATTGGAGTTTGTAGAAGCGTTCTTGCAGAGAGCTTCTAAACCTATGCGACCGTTTTCTATCTTCTTGCCAGAAACCTTAGTAATCAAGTCGGATAAAGGTACAGAGACACCAGAATACTATTCTGGCTTCCGCACTCTTATTGTTCCTAATGTGCAAGACCTAACGGAAGAAGAGATTCCTGAATTCTCTGATAACATTCTCCGCTCTATGGTACGCGCTAAGGTATTACAGGCCGAGGCTGTAGTAAACAGCTTCTCGGATGTATCGAGCACAAACAAGTACTACAACAAGCCTTGGGTTATTAGCGGAAACAATGGCGGATTGGGTTGCCAATGGGGCGTAGCACACAAAGGTAGTTACTGGAAACCGGAAATATTGTTCGACGAAGATACAATGAAAAAATACATCGCTACATATTGGTCTACCAACGTAAATAACGAAGAAGAATTTATAGCAGAACGTACTCTTATATTCCAGCAAATTGGTCAGTATGGCTTTATCAGCGGCAACACGAAAGATAAAATCAGCCAGACTACCAGCCCAAGCAATGCCAGCGAGGATTTGGAATATTATCTTGATACTATGCTAGAAATAGGTAGCGCTACTTTCTTGGAACGATATGGAGCGAGTCCGCTGGTATTGAAGAAATACAATATCTTGGCAGACTATATTAAAGGAGAATTGGGTGTTGAATTTTAATTAGACAAGAAGATTTATGAAACTACATAATTTAATTATAGGAACCCTATTGGGAGCCTTCACGGCTACAAGTTGCAACAAAGAAGATGTTGCCTCAATAGATGAGTCTAGAATAAAGAGCGTGAGCGATTTTACCGACTCGCGCGACGGTAAGACATATCGCTGCGTACAGATAGGCGACCAAATATGGATGGTGGATAACTTGGCTTATTTCCTTCCGGGTGGCGTAACAGAAGGATGTTATACTTGGGAACAAGAATACTTTGATCTTACAGACTTTGAGTTCTCTAAAGCTGCTTTCAGCGAAGTATATAATAAAGTAACCGATAATCCAGATTACGCGGGCTACAAAGGTTATCTTTCTTACTACACTTCGGGCAGATATACACAGCAGCAGTTCGTCGATATGTTGGCTTATTGGCCCGATTTCCAAAAGGCTCTGAAAGACGAAATGGAGGCATACAAGGCTAACCTGCCAGTAACCAACTTTGAGAAGTATGAGGCATCTAACGGACAGTATTCAAAGAAATACGGTTATCTGTATTCTTTAGAAGGTGCCCGGAAAGCAGCGCCCGAAGGTTGGCGAATTCCGTCGGATAATGACTGGAAGAAACTGGAGTCTGTATTAGGCATGTCGGATTCTGAAATCAACGAAACCAACGCTTGGCGTGGAGAGGGTTGCGGAACATATCTGAAAGAAGGTGGAGCGGCACTCTTTAACGCACAGATGGGTGGTTGCGACGCTTATTCAGCCGTTAGCTACGAATGGATTCGTCAGGGCGAATGCGGTTATTACTGGACTAACGAAGAATGGGAAACCGAAGTTGCCGGATCAAGTTCTAGCTCAAGCTCTGATTCTAGTTCAAGTTCAAACGGAAGTTCAAGCGAAAGCGGTAGCGATAAAGAGACAGCGCAATCTATAGTAAAAGAAGGTATAGTACGACAAATAGCCATTTTCTCATCAAAGATATGGAGAGGAACTACATTACTAGGCAATAAGGACAGAGATGTAGCTTACAGCGTACGCTGCGTAAAAGATGCAAACTAAAATATGAAAAAGACAATGAATAAAATTCTAACAATTATCACCTTGCTACTTCTGGGTTCTCTGGGATGCGGTTATACCCTGCATGCACAAGAAAATGCAACCGAAGTTGCAACCGAAACATCGAAAGTTAATTATGTGTACTCTATGGAGGAGGCGCAGAAATTGGCATATCAGAAAAAGAAACTGATATTCGTGAATTGCTATGCCAAATGGGCTTTGCCTTGCGTAGGCATGAATCAGTATGTATTCGGTAATCAGGAGTTTGCCGACTATATGAACAAGACATTCATCAATTTGTTTGTCGACATGAAATCGGCAGACGGCAAAAAACTTGCCAAAGAGTATAATGTACACAGCTATGCGCATTATCTGATTCTAAATTATAAAGGCGAAATAATACAACGCATCAGCGGAGGTAGTAAGTTGCCCGAGTTTAAAGATAAAGTGCGTATCGCTCTCAGCCCTAAGACTTCTCTTAAAGGTACCAGAGAGAAGTATGAAAGCGACAAGTATTCTAAAAAAGATCTTTATAATTACTTGTACGCTCTGAATGTGGCAGGAGAAGATTCTTTATTCCAAAAACTTGGAAAAGAATACATGGCCATGCTTTCTGACAAAGAGTATAGTGAAAAGAAAAACTGGATTTTCGCTCGTATACACCGCGACAGAAAGAGTTTGTACTACAAGTATCTTGTATCGCACAAGGATTTGTTCGTGAAAGAGAATGGCGAAAAGGCTGTAGATAATTATCTCAGCTCATTATTCTCGTCGGAAGTATTGAGTTTGGCTACAGAAGATACTGATTACGATGCCGCACGAATGGATAAGCTGGAACAAGAAATGAAAGAGGCAGGTTTGCCCGATACATGCTTGGTTTCTATAGTATATGGAATAGGAAAGCTAAGAGGACAAAAAAAGTATCATGAAATGCTTCAATACATTGAGAAGAACGAACGTTACTTCGCTCAACAGCTGGGTGTACGTCCGCTCATTGAGGCCAGCTTCTATTTCCCTCAGTTGAAAGGAAACGAAAAGACCGAACTTCTTACTTATTTAAGAAAGGCGGCTAGTCGCGAAACAGGAGCCGACGCCAACCGTCTGAACAAGTTGATTGCCTTAATGGAAGAAGGATATAAAGGTATAGAATTCGACCAACTCACCTTTGCAGAACTATTGAAGAAAGCTAAAGATGAAGGCAAACTGGTATTCATAGATTGCTACACATCATGGTGCGGACCGTGTAGAGCGATGGCCAACTCTGTATTCCCAAAGGAAGAAGTAGGCAACTACTTCAACACGCGTTTCATCAATGCGAAAATGGATATGGAGAAAGGAGAAGGAAAAGAAGTGGCAAAGAAATATAAGATTAACGCTTTCCCTACTTTACTGTTTCTTGATTCTGACGGTAACTTAATAGAGCGCCTCATCGGTTATAAAAGCCCAGAAGCTTTATTAAAAGCTGTTTCTGATATTAAAGCCAAGTAAAAAGAGTGTTTTGCCACCATCCTGTATTGGATATTACATGCAGCGATGGTGGTTTTTTACTATATCGGCAAAACTTAAATCAACTTATGCAACACACTAAATTATTTATCATATTTCTCATTTTCTCTATAGGATGCCCTGTTTCTTTATTCTCGCAGTTTAAGGTTGAAGTGCCTTATACCGAAGAAAACGGGAAACTTATAGTAGAAGCTAAGATAAACGGATGTACCGGACATTTCATAGTAGACACGGGTGCACCTTGCGCACTATCACATTCTTTCATAGAACGGGCAGGAAAAGCTAAAGGACAAGAAGCTACTTTTCAAGACGCCAACGGAAACATCATGAATAGCCAAGTCATTACACTCGATTATCTTAAACTGGGAGCTATAGAGTTTACGGGACTGCAAGCGGTGGTTTTACCAGCCAACAACATTATCGAAACATTCCACATAGACGGTGTTATAGGATATAACTTATTCAGAATGGGCTGTATCCGACTGAATGGAAAGAAACATACACTCACCTTCAGCAGTAAGCCTATGGTAGAAGCTGCGGATTCTGTTTATTCAACTCCTTTGGTTAAAGACCGCTATCTTACGCTACTGCCAATTACCTTAGGGAAGAACGTTAAAGACACGGTGATGTTCGATAGTGGAGCTTCTGATTATTACACCATGTCGATTCACCAATATCATCGTATAAAACACGCCAAAGCCCGACTGAAAGTATTAGGTAGCGGAAGCGGAACATTATCGGCAGGAGCTGCAGGAGTGGAGCAAAGCACAAAGAAATATCGCCTGTGCGTACCACAATTCAGCTTATGCCAAAACAGCTTTAAGGATGTTACAACCATAACCACATCAGCACCTTCTTCGCGCATAGGCACAGGATTCCTAGCCTTTGGCGACATAGCGATAGACTATAAAAAAGGATTGTTTTACTTCATACCATACGAAGCAAATAAAGTACCCAACCTATACCAACCAGAATGGGATGTAGTAATAGTAGTATCTCAAAACAAGCTTGTAGCTGGCATGGTGTGGGATACAAAACACTCTCCGCTGCGAGGTGGAGAACAGATAGTAGAAATAAACGGAGTATCGTATGCCGGAGATGTGGATATGTATAAGGCTATAACAAAAGGTGTAATACCGGCATCTACAAATAAACTTTCCATCAAATACATCGACCCAAACACAGCAGAGACACGCTCAACCGTTATACGGTGCAAATAACACAAGAACATAATTATAAAAAACAAATAGAGGGATTCCATCCAAACAGGACAGAACCCCTCTATTATTTTTATACTCTAAACTTAATTACTTCAAGTTAGGATTCAAAGTGCTCCATTCAGAGATAGCCGGGATAATACCAAGGCTGATGCACTCGTCGCGCATAGCAGCAACGTGTTCGTAGCTCTTCTGCAAAGCAGCCATTTCTTCTTCGTTACCTACTACTTCTTCGTAAGCAGAACCCTTTTCAGTGATAGTTACTTCCATAGCCATCATGATGTGGTCGATGCCAGCGAATGATACGTAACGACCAGCAGGCCACTGGAATTCTGCACCACCCATAGCAGCTTCAATCATACGTACAGATACGTAAGCCGGGCTCTGGAATGAAGAACGTCCACGCAACTTGATGATGTTAGAACCACCCTGGATAGTTTTCTGTTTGATTTCTTCCCACTGTTCAGCAGTAAGCTTATCAGTACCGATCAAGCTAGTAAGAGGAGTACCCTGAATCATTACGCTTGATGCGAACGGAGCCATAGATTCACCGTGACCACCATAAGTGCGGCAACCAGTTACTTCGCTCTGAGCTACGCCGAAGTGCTTAGCCAATTCGCTCTGCAAACGGATAGAGTCAAGAGCAGCCAAAGTAGATACCTGAGAAGGTTTCAAACCAGACCAGATCAAAGTAACCAAACCTGTTACATCGGCAGGGTTGAAGATGATAACTACGTGCTTAACATCAGGGCAGTATGCTTTGATGTCCTTACCCAACTGTTCTGCTACACCAGCGTTACCTTTCAACAAGTCTTCACGAGTCATACCTTGTTTACGAGGTGCACCACCTGAAGAGATAATATATTTAGCATCTGTAAAAGCTACTTTCACATCAGTAGTGTATGTAAAGTTAACACCTTCGAAACCGCAGTGACGCATTTCTTCGCACACGCCTTCAAGACCCGGTTCGTATACATCGTAAAGACAGATGTTCGGTGTAAGACGAAGCATTGCTGCAGTTTGAGCCATGTTAGAACCAATCATACCAGCAGCACCTACAATGACGAGTTTTTCGTTTGTTACAAATTCCATAATTCTTGTTCTTTTAAGTTATTTATATAAATATGTATATTTAATTCTTTTTTCACACTGCAAATATAGAAAAGTTCTTTGGCAATAGCTCAACTCATTAAACGGAAAAATGGGGGTGCAGACGAATATTTAGTTGAATTACGGAAATATTTCACTATTTTTAAATATGACCGCTCCGTTTTGCTATCGGGACTTATCAAATGAGTATGTTATAGAGAAAATAATCTACCTATATCTTATTTAATTTGGCTATTTTAAAAGAATGAGGTACATTCACCGCAAATTTAATCGGACTATGAAAGAAAGACTCGGACTTTATCATTTTACAGCCATCGCTATTGTGGCTGTTTGGGGACTTACATATATATCTACAAAGGTTTTAATGCAGAACGGACTTCAGCCACAAGAGATATTTTTCTACCGTTTTCTTATCGCCTTTATAGGCAGTTGGTTCATTGCGCCACGCAAATTCTTTTCTAAGAGTTGGAAAGACGAGGCGTTTATGCTCTTGGCTGGTTTGTCGGGTGGTTCCATGTATTTCTACACCGAGAATACGGCCATAGGCATGACTCAGGTATCGAATGTAGCTTTCTTGCTGTGTATGGCTCCGCTGTTCACCACGCTTTTGTCTATCATGTTCCATAAAGAAGAGAAGGCTACCCTTGGCATTATCTGCGGATCACTGCTTGCTTTGGTGGGAGTAGCCATGATTGTATTCGATGGTTCTACCACACTGAAGGTTTCTCCGGTGGGCGACTTCCTTACTCTGGCTGCCACTTTGCTATGGGCATGTTATAGCCTCATCATACGCCGACTTTCAAGACGATACTCTACAGTATTCATCACCCGAAAAGTGTTCTTCTACGGGGTATTAACCATATTGCCGGTATTCATCTTTCATCCGTTCAGTCCTAATTACGAAATTCTTTCGCAACCGGCGGTGTTTACCAACTTGCTGTTTCTGGCAGTAGTAGCTTCATTGGGATGCTTTGTACTGTGGAATGTAACGCTCAAGAAATTAGGCACCATGCGAGCATCAAACTATCTATACCTCACCCCTATCGTATCGCTCACCGGCTCTCTTATTATATTAGATGAGCGAATGACGATTATGGCGTTGGTGGGAGCCGCCCTCATCATGGCAGGAGTGTATTGGGCAGAAACGAAGTAAACAGCATACTCAAATGTTAAATTAAACAATAATTCACAAGAAAATATACTTCTTTATATTTTCTTATGACCCTTTTTATACGGTATTTAGATTTGTTTCTTACTTTTGCTTTTGTACAATAACAACCTAATAATATTTTAGAGCGTTGAAGATTACTAACCACAAAAACTAAGAAGTTATGAAAAAGAGTTTAAAGATTTGGAGTGTATTCCTGAGCATGTTAGTTTTGGTATTTGTATTTACCGCTTGTAGTGATGACAATATCAATAATGATCAGGATAATGTGAACGTACCTACTTCTGTAAAAGAAGCATTTGATCAGGGCTTCCCCGAAGCTACCGATGTATCGTGGAAAGAAAGCAACGGTTTCTGGGTAGCATCTTTCAATTTGGGCAACAGTCGTGCAGAGGCTACTACACAAAATAAGGCGTGGTATCAATACGACGGTAAGTTTAACATGAGTAAGTTGGAGTTGTCTGTTTACGAACTTGAGATGAAATACTCCAAAGTAAATGATGGCTGGAAAGCATCGGCTTACTTCAAGGCTGGCTTCAAGATTGAAGATATCGACTTACTGCAGCGTGCCGGATCGTTAGAAGCAGTTATAAAGATTGAAGTAGAAAAAGGTAAAGAAGAGTTCGATTTATACTTCACCCTTGACGGAAAGCTTATTAAGGAAGTTCCCGACACCGACGATGACATAGACGAAGAATTTATGCCTTGCCCGACACAGTTGCTCAAGTATCTGCAAGAAAAATACCCCAATGCCATTGTAGTAGAATTTGAAGCAGAATACGATGACAATACCATGCTTTATGAATTAAGCATAGTTACTAAGATTGGATCATTGAAGGTAGAAAAGGAATTGGTATTCGATTCAGACTATACTTTCCTTTATGCCAAAATAGAAATTGAAGATGAGATCTTGGCAAAACTAATCGAGAAATTCTATACCCCTGAATTAATAGCTAAATTGAAGGAGATAACCGGAGAAAACGACCCAGAAGAATGGGATTTTGAAATAATAGAAAACGTTAAAGGATTATATTCTATCTACGTAGAAGACAAGAACGATAAGCTGGTAGAATTGAAAAAGGATTTAAATCCCAACGATTTTATAAAGTAATGACACAAAATCCATAACACGTTTATAATTCCATAGAAGAGTAATAGCTCTGAAGTTTTGCCTTCAGAGCTATTTTTTTCTGCGTATATAACTCAGTTTTTTCAGTTTGCTCTTAATCCAATCTAACTGGGTATGTTCTGTAGTTTCCGAAACCCAATGCTCGTTTATCGGGGTGATAAGAGCTTCTTTTGGACAAGTCAATGTATTATATACGATATAACTTGTAGTAGGCGGACATGTATTATCATTATATCCCCAGGTTAAATAAACCGGGATATTGATTTGACGGGCGAAGTTCACCACATCATAATACGCCATAGTCTGCAACTTCTCCGGAGTATCGGTACGATAGTCATTAAGCTTAGTGAAGAAATGCGGATAACCATCGGCACGTCCTGCTTTATATCCCGCCATATCGCTCAGCGCCGGATGATTGGCAACACAGAGTGTTACGCGCGAATCAAGTCCGGCAGTAATCAAAGCCAAGGCTCCACCCTGACTGCCTCCTTGCACAATGACGTTCTTTCCATCCCACTCATCAAGCGAAGTCAGATAGTCGATGGCACGAACGCAAGCCAGATACACCTTTTTCATATAGTAATTGTCGCGGTCGTCCAGTCCCTTCAGCAGATAATCGCCGAAAGAAGCAGATAAGTCTTTGAAAGTCTCGGGCGACAACTCAGGGTTCAATCCGTGTATCTCCATCTCCAAACGAATGAAACCCTGTTCGGCATAAAAACGATGGCGCATAGGCTCCTTAAGAGTCTTCACTCCAGCTCCCGGAGGACAAAGTACTACCGGATATTTTCCTTTTGCCTTAGGGCGGGTAAGGTATCCATACACGTGCTGACCTTTCTTATAGCATTGCAACTTAACGAGATAACAGTCTACCTTTTCGTTCGAATATTCGGGCACATACTTAGTGGTGAACGACATTGGGCACTGTTCCGCTTCACTTTTCGCCTTGTTCCAGAACTCAACGAAATCGGCTGGTTGCTGTGTGTATGGGCGAAGCTTCTCGGGCGAGAAACCTATCTTTACGTGATGAGTGCAACTCTTTCCGGCTATATCAGCCTTAAGCACGCAGTCGAGGAAACCCGGATTACGCATAGTTCCTACAGATATCACGGCGCGTCCGTTCTTCAGCTTCACGCTACCCTGTCGTTCAGAAGGAAGCAACTCTTGTCCTAACGCATAACTTACCTCCACCCCATCCTGCGGAATGCCGTAACGATACAGCTGGATTTCTATCTTAGCTTGTTCGCCCGTACGGTATAGCCAGTCGGCATGGTCGGGCACAGTTACCCACAAGATGTCGCTACGGTAAGGGTAATTCTCAGCCTGTGCTGAAAGAAAAGCTATCAGCACAAACATAAATGATACAAACAGTTTTTTCAAATCCATGCTCGTTTAGTGTTAGATTTAAATGTATTTAGTCTTGGAAATAAATTCGTTTCACTCGGTTTGACACGCTGGTCAGTATTTCGTAAGGTATTGTATCTAGCAAATCCGACAGCACCGTAACAGGCAAGTGATCTCCGAAGATTTCAACCTTATCGCCTTCTTTACAGTCGATGTCAGTAACGTCTATCATGCATACATCCATGCAGATATTACCAACGTACGGAGCCTTCTTTCCGTTCACCAAGCAATAGCCGTGTCCGTTGCCAAGGTGTCTATTCAGTCCGTCGGCATAACCGATAGGAATAGCCGCAATACGAGAGTCACGTTCCAACACTCCTTTTCTACTGTATCCCACGGTTTCGTCGGCAGGCACATCGTGTATCTGAAGTATTGTGCTGGTTAGCGTACTTACATTATTAATAATATGATTATCGTACGGATCTATTCCATAGAGTCCGATACCCAGACGCACCATATCGAACTGCGCTCCCGAGTAGCGTTCTATACCTGCGGTATTGCAGATGTGGCGTAATATCTTATGCTTGAATCCGCTTTGCAATTCTTCGGATGCTTTCTCGAACAACTCTATCTGTCGGCGCGTAAACGAGTCGAACTTATCGGCATCGCTTCCCACCAAGTGTGAGAATACAGAACGAGGGATAACAGCCGACTGGCGATGCAGACGCTCTATAAGCTGCGGCATATCTTTATGCGGATCGAAGCCCAAGCGATGCATACCTGTATCGAGCTTGATATGGATAGGCACATTACTTACACCCTCTCGCTCGGCAGCCTTAATCAGTTCCTCCAATATACGGAAACTATAGATATTAGGTTCCAGACGATAGTCGAACATAGTGCGGAAAGCCGTTTCTTCCGGGTCCATTATAATTATAGGACAAGTAACACCCGCCTTTCGTAAATCGGCCCCCTCGTCGGCAACGGCTACCGCCAGATAATCCACCTGATGATCTTGCAGTGTCTTTGCTATTTCCAGTGCTCCCGCACCATATCCCGAAGCCTTGACCATACATACCACCTTAGTTTCAGGCTTCAGCTTATTGCGATAATGGTTCAGGTTATCCACCAACGCATTCAGGTTGATAGACAATATAGTCTCGTGTACCTTCAATTCCAACAAATCGGTGATAGTATCGAAGTGGAAAGCACGCGCTCCCTTAATCAACACCACCTCATTACGCATAGTTTCGAGCACATCCGATGCCAACAACTCTTTTGTAGTGGTGAAGAACTGTTTTTCTTCCACCTCAAAACGAGACGCCTCCTTGGTAATTTCTTCTCCCACACCGATAATGCGGTTAATGCCACGGCTATGCACCAACTCCGCCACTTGGCGGTAGAGCAAGCGCGACGGCTGTCCGCTTTCAAGTATATCAGAGAGAATCAATGTACGCTTACGTCCTTTGTTTTCAGAACGACGCACCATAAAATCTAGAGCTATATCGAGCGAAGCATAATCAGAGTTATAACTATCGTTTATAAGCACACATCCGTTCTTACCCTCTTTCACCTCCATACGCATGGCCACCGGTTCCAGACGAGCCATTCTTTCTGCTATTTTTTCGGGCGAAACCATCAGATAGAGAGCTACAGCCAAACAGTTCAGAGAGTTCTCTATAGAAGCATCGTCAATGAACGGAATACGATATTCCTTAAAGAAACCAAGATAGCGATACTTAACTGTAGTGCCAGTATCGTCTTTGGTAATGCTTTTTATAAACAGCGGACGCTCATTGTCTTTCTTAGACCAAGCAATTTCGCGCGAAGTGAAGAGCGACTTCATTACGCAACTGCTTATCAGCTCATCGTCACCATTATATATAATGACATCGCAGTCTTTAAAGAGCTGCAGTTTCTCCATACACTTTTCCTGCAACGACGAGAAATTCTCCTGATGCGCTCCGCCTATGTTGGTAAGCACACCTATAGTAGGACGAATTATAGGTTGCAACGATTCCATCTCGCCCTGTTCTGAGATACCTGCCTCGAATATACCAAGCTCGGTATGCTCATTCATAAGCCATACAGACAACGGAACGCCTATCTGTGAGTTGTAGCTACGCGGCGAACGGGTAATAACTCTTTCGGGTGAAAGCAGTTGGTACAACCATTCCTTTACAACCGTCTTTCCGTTACTACCCGTAATGCCCACCACAGGCACCTGATAGCGTTCTCTGTGCTTCGAAGCCAAGCGTTGCAAAGCCTTCAGTACATTGGTTACAATCAGAAAGTTACAATTGTTATAGTGAACTACATTCTCGGGCAAATCATTTACGACAAAGTTTCTCACCCCACGGCTATATAAGTCAGGGATGTATTTATGTCCGTCGTTTCGTTTAGTTCTTAAAGCAAAAAACAATGTCTCTTCGGGGAAACAAAGAGAGCGACTGTCAGTAAGAATCCAGTCGATGTTGGCTGGATGGTTTCCTACACGTTTAGCTCCGATAACAGAAGCTATTTCTTCAATCGAGTTTGGCATAGTGATATTTCGTTTTGTAGGTCTAAGTACGGAAATTTTTCTTTCAGTTTTTCTATCTTTAACAGAATTTGACTTAAAAAACGCCGATACGCATCCGATTCGGCATTAAACGGGCGGTGTTCTATCCCCTTCCGGATATCCTCCCATTGGCGCATTATCTGTAAAGTGTCTTGTTTAAAATATGTATCGCAAAAGCATTGCCATATGTATTCTACCGCTAATGGCGACGGGTGAAGCATATCGTCGGCATAGAAACGATAGTCGCGCAGCTCGTCCATCATTATTTCGTACGACGGGAAATAATGACAGCAGGGCAACTGCTCGCATATCTTATGCAAGGCTATCAGCAACGTAGCCTTGTTGAGCTGGTTTCCGTGAAAGCCATCCTTGGCATGACGTATCGGACTTACGGTGAACAAGAAATGCAAGTCGGGATTACAGTTGAGGATTTCGGATATCAACGAAACATATTTCTCAACAATCTCGTCTACTTCGAGCAAACGGCGACGGAACATTTTCTCGGGCAACTTATGGCAATTGCCAACAATACTTCCGTCGGCACTCCACTCATACACTCTTGCCGTACCCCATGTAATGATGGCTATGCGTGCCTTTCTCAGATTGGCAGCCCCTAAACGGATGCGTTCATTAATACCGTTAAGGCACTCATCCTTATCGGCCGAAGAGAACGAGCCGTGATGCATCAGGCTGAACCATTGACCGTTGGCATATTGCAAATCATTTTCAGTATAATAACGTTCGTGCAAGAGGGTTTGTAGCGACTGTGCTACCGACAGCGGATTATATAAGACACCGAAAGGATTGGCATCGCAAGAGAATTTATTATCGATAAGTTTCCTGCTGATATTGTCGGCGAAACAAGACCCCCACGACATTATTAAAGAGTCGTGCCTTATTTCGCATTCTCCTATAGGCAATTCTACTTTTGTTCTAAACTCCATGAAAAGGAAATTTTTGTGCAAATTTAAACACAATACATATATTTATCGTATTTTTGTGAAATTAATGTTTTATAAAAATCAGGATGGAACAACCTGCTTCTTACGAATTACTGAATAAAATAGATAGTCCGAAGGACTTGCGCCAACTTCCGGTGAGCGATTTACCGGAGGTGTGCGAAGAACTGAGGAACAAGATAATAGATGAGCTTTCACGTAACCCCGGCCACTTCGGTTCGAGCTTGGGAGTGGTGGAACTTACTGTTGCCTTACACTATTCATTTAATACTCCATACGACCGAATTGTGTGGGATGTCGGTCATCAAGCTTACGGACATAAGATATTGACAGGGCGAAGAGACCGCTTTTACACTAATCGTAAGCTGAACGGATTATGTCCTTTCCCGTCGCCGGCAGAAAGCGAATACGACACGTTTACATGCGGTCATGCTTCCAACTCTATATCGGCTGCGCTTGGTATGGCTGTAGCCGCCGAAAAGAAAGGCGAAACAGACAGACACGTGGTAGCAGTTATAGGTGATGGTTCTATGAGCGGCGGCTTGGCGTTCGAAGGACTGAACAACGCATCTTCTACACCAAATAATCTTCTTATTGTATTGAACGACAACAATATGGCCATAGACCGAAGTGTAGGCGGAATGAAGCAATATCTGCTTAATCTGCAAACATCGGAAGGCTATAACCGCATTCGTAACAAGATAGCGCAGCAACTCAACAAGTGGGGCATTCTTAATGAGGAAAGACGCAAAAGCCTGATTCGGTTTAACAATAGCTTAAAGTCGGTATTAGCTCAGCAACAAAATATATTCGAGGGGATGAATATCCGTTATTTCGGACCGGTAGACGGGCACGATATCAATGCGTTGACCCGTGTGCTGAAAGAAATAAAGAATATGAAAGGTCCTAAACTGTTACACATCCACACAGTAAAAGGCCGAGGATATGCTCCAGCCGAAAAAGCGGCAACCATATGGCACGCTCCGGGACGTTTCGACAAGGAGACTGGCGAGCGCATTGTGCCCGACACTACAGGTATGCCTCCTTTGTTTCAGGATGTATTTGGCAATACATTACTCGAACTGGCTAAGCAGAACGATAAAATCATAGGCGTTACTCCGGCCATGCCTACCGGCTGCTCTATGAATATCCTGATGAAGGCAATGCCCGACCGTGCTTTCGACGTAGGCATAGCCGAAGAACATGCGGTAACATTCTCCGGAGGTATGGCTGCCGAAGGAATGCAACCTTTCTGCAATATCTATTCGTCGTTCATGCAGCGTGCATACGATAATATCATACACGATGTAGCTATACAAAAGCTTAACGTAGTGCTCTGCCTTGACCGCGCCGGTTTGGTGGGCGAAGACGGACCTACTCATCACGGCGCTTTCGACTTGACTTACCTGCGCCCGATACCTAACCTTACTATAGCTTCGCCTTACGACGAACATGAGTTGCGCAAGATGATGTACACTGCTCAACTACCAGATATGGGACCGTTCGTAATACGCTACCCTCGCGGAAGAGGCGTGCTTACCGACTGGCAATGCCCACTGGAAGCCATCACCGTAGGCAAGGGACGGAAAATGAAAGACGGAAAAGACGTAGCTGTAATAACCATAGGTCCGATAGGTAATGATGCCGAAAAAGCGATACGCGACGTAGAGAACGAAAGCGGATGCAGCGTAGCTCATTACGACCTTCGTTTCCTTAAACCCATAGACGAAGATATGCTGCACGAGGTAGGACGAAACTTCAAGAAGGTACTTACCATAGAAGACGGCATACTGAAAGGCGGCATGGGAAGCGCCGTGCTTGAATTCTTGTCGGACAACGACTACTACCCCATCGTGAAACGATTGGGAATACCCGATCATTTCATACAGCACGGACCGGTGCAAGACTTACGCGCCATTTGTGGATATGATAGCAAAGGAATATATCAAACATTAATGCAGTTGGTAAAATCATGAAAATCATCATAGCGGGAGCCGGAGCCGTAGGTACCCATCTGGCAAAGCTCCTTTCAAGAGAAAAACAAGATATCATTTTGATGGACGAAGACGAGGAGAAGTTGGGCCGAATGGGTAACAACTTCGACCTGATGACGGTCAATGTATCGCCTACTTCTATCTCCGGTCTTAAAGAGGCTGGCGTAGCTGGAGCTGATCTGTTCATCGCCGTAACTCCAAACGAGAGCCAGAATATGACAGCCTGCATGTTGGCTACTAATCTTGGAGCCAAGAAGACTGTAGCCCGCATAGATAATTACGAGTATCTGCTACCTAAGAATAAGGAGTTCTTCGCCAAGCTGGGAGTAGACTCGCTTATTTATCCGGAAATGCTTGCGGCTAAAGATATAGTAGATGCCGTAAAGATGAGTTGGATTAGACAGTGGTGGGAGTTTGCCGGAGGTGCATTGGTACTGCTTGGTACCAAGATGCGCGAGACTGCCGAGATTCTCGACGTACCTCTGTATGAGTTGGGTGGCAGAAACATTCCTTTTCACATAGTAGCCATAAAGCGAGGCAACGAAACCATTATTCCGCGTGGTGACGATACTATCCGCCTGCACGACATAGTGTACTTTACTACAACTAAAAAATACATTCCTTATATCCGAAAGATAGCCGGAAAAGAGAATTATGCCGACATCCGTAACATCATCATTATGGGAGGAAGCCGCATAGCGGTGCGCACCGTACAGATTCTACCGGAGTATATGCGCACTAAGATTATAGAAAACGACATCAACCGCTGCAACCGCTTGTCGGAATTGGTAGACGATGACGTAATGATTATCAACGGCGACGGACGAGACATGGAGTTGCTTACCGAAGAAGGTATCAAGAACACCGAAGCGTTTGTAGCTCTGACCGGAAGTTCAGAAACAAACATCCTGGCTTGCTTGGCAGCCAAACGTATGGGAGTAACCAAGACTGTGGCCGAAGTAGAGAACATCGACTATATCAGCATGGCCGAGAGCCTTGATATCGGTACGGTTATCAACAAGAAGTTCATCGCTGCGAGCCATATCTACCAGATGATGCTTGATGCCGATGTTTCGAACGTTAAATGTCTTACATTCGCCAACGCCGATGTAGCGGAGTTCACCGTAAAGCAAGGCGCACGCATCACACGCTCTCAGATAAAAGATATGGGACTGCCCAAGGGTGCCACTATAGGTGGATTGACAAGAAACGGTGAAGGTATATTGGTAACCGGTAACACTCTGATTCAGGAAAACGACCATGTAGTAGTGTTCTGCTTAGGAATGATGATAAAGAAGCTGGAGCGTTTTTTCAACTAAGAGCAAAGAACATAACGCAAACACTGCGTTTTTACTCAGTATCTATTTAACTTTTGTAATATAATATCGCCATTTCTTGTCATAAGGCAAGAAATGGCGATATTTCTGTATTAATATGTGTAAAAACAGAAAAATTACACACTTTAATTCGTTACTTTGTGGGTGAGGGAATTATAGTATAACGGAGATAAGAGAGAGAGAGATGGAAACTGATTTTTCAAAAATGGGCTTAGTGCTCGAAGGTGGAGGCATGCGAGGTGTATTCACTTGTGGCGTGCTAGATTATTTCATGAAGCATGGAATAGAATTTCCTTATGTCGTGGGCGTATCGGCTGGGGCGTGCAACGGACTGTCGTACATGTCGCATCAAATGGGACGCGCCAAATACAGCAACATCGACATGATGGACGAGTATCACTATATAGGGCTGAAGTATCTCTGGCATCAGCATAGCATAATAGACCAACATTTATTATATGATCTATTCCCCAACGAACTAGTGCCGTTCGATTATGACGCTTGCTTCGCCAATCCCACTCGTTTCGAGATGGTAACTACCAACTGTGTAACCGGCCATGCGTGTTATTTGGAAGAACATGCCGACAAAGACCGTCTCGTTGCCATAGCAAAGGCTTCCAGCAGTTTGCCGTATGTATGCCCCATAGCGTATGTAGACGGACGCCCTATGCTGGATGGCGGTATAGTAGACTCCATCCCCGTACTGCGTGCCATCAGTCAGGGCTATAAACGCAATGTGGTAGTACTCACCCGCAACAGAGGCTATCGTAAATCAGAAAGCGACATCCGCGTTCCTCGTTTCATATATACCCGTTACCCACGCCTACGTGTGGTACTGAGCCGCCGTTGCCTTGTGTACAACAAACAGCTCGAAATGGTAGAACGCATGGAAGACGAAGGCAGCATCATAGTAATACGCCCCGAAGCTCCGGTACGTGTAAACCGCATCGAAAAAGACCTTACTAAATTACAAGCATTATACGAAGAAGGTTTAGCCTGCGCAGAAAAGGTGATGAGCCCCTATCTATCGGCTAAAGAGAATTAATAATACGCGCAAGTTACAATACAAGACTACAAACGAGATTATTATCTAAACGAATCACTAAAAATGTTGTCTTAAAAGTGAGTTAGTGGTGGAGTAAAGCAGCTCCGAGAACCACCGGAAGGTAGTCCTTGAAAGTCTGTTGCAGTACTTCCATCACTTTCTGTTTGTATCTACCCACGGTTTTTACGCTAAGATTCATGCTTTCGGCTATTTCGGCCTGCGTCTTTTCAGCAAAGAAACTCTGCTTGAACACCTCTCTGTAATCATCGGGCAGTTTCTCTAAGGTATCGTAAAGCATGTGGTACAATTCGTCCAGCGTGAACACACTGTCGTAGTTCTCATCATATATGGGAGCATATTTCTGCATCTTCTCGGCATAGTTCCACTCATACTCCTGATGCTTCAGATAGTTTAGGCAACTATTCTTTACGCACATCTTGATATACCCCAATGTAGTATCCGAAGTAAGGTCGAGCAAATCCTGGTCCGCCCACAGTCGGGCGAATACATCCGAAACAATATCCTCCCTCTCAGCCTCATCATCTATGAACCTTTTGGCGTACAGGCAAAATGGCGCATAATACCTGTCGAAAAGCTCCCTAAAGGCCTTTTTTCTATCCGATACGCTAAGTTTCATAGTCATTGAGTTTCCCGTTGTTTTCAGATTTTCAAAGGCAAAGATAATTCTTTTTGATGCAGGTTTTAAATTACCACATAATTTTCTTATGTTTTCACTCTAAAAGTCCGGACTCACTCTCAAAGCGAATCCGAGCTTTCCGTTATCCATAAATCAATCTTTCTATGGCTATCCCTAATGCCCCTAAGACATTTTTGCACCGTTGTAGTGACGAAAAACGGTAATCTTACCACTTTTTGATAATAGAGTGAGGGCGTATCTTATATCATCAGTAAATAGAGATATTCAGTAATATGTCCATAGAAAATACAATGGCATATGAAGTGATTATGGTCTATCATCTTCGTATGCCATTTTTTTAACTATCCAGGAGGGCTTTCCCCCGTCTTTAGGCAGGTGATGATAGCGCAGTATTAGAGGAAAAAGGTTGAAGAAACAGGAAAAGAGATGGGACATCAGTCTCCGAAGCCGCTAAATCTTTAGTTTAACGATAGTTCACACAGTACCGCAAAAACACCCAACATCTTGTTGATTCCACAAGGAACCTGTATCTTTGCAACATAATTATATAGCTAACAATATGGAATATCTCAAAAGAACAGCCGATGAGCACTTGAGCGTTTGTTTGTCATTCAAGACATTGAGGCATGGAGTCCTGCAATCCGTTCCGCATCAGCCATACGACGAGGTTTGAAGCGTGAGTTTGTTGATCCATCCATTGCAGTTGCAGCATTAGGTTTGTCACCAGAAGCCCTTTATACAGATTTGAAAACATTTGGTTTCTTGTTCGAGTGTATGGCAATCCGTGACCTGAAGGCTTATTCATTATCACTTGGCGGTTCCATTTCATATTATCATGACAGATATGATTTGGAAGCAGATGCCGTTCTGCATCTTGATGATGGACGATACGCTCTGATTGAATTCAAATTAGGTAGCCGAGAAATAGAAGAAGGAGCGGAACACTTGAAGGAAATCAAAAGGCTGGTGCAAGAACATAATATTACAGAAAAGCAAATCAAACTACGTGAACCCGACTTGCTGATGGTTATCACCGGAGGGGAAATGGCATACACTCGTCCTGATGATGTCAAAATCATTCCGTTGGCTTGCTTAAAGGACTAACATGTGATGCAGTTAAGATTTAAGCGGGAATTTCCCCGTCTTTAGGCAGGTGATGATAGCGCAGTATTAGAGGAAAAAGGTTGAAGAAACAGAAAAAAGAAGAGACATCAGCCTCAGAAGCTCATGCCTTTAGGCGTGGGTAGCACACTTTGATTGTGACGGATATAGTGAAGCATTTTACTTTTGCACTTTCAGTGCGTTTTTATTGATATTACATTACCCACAGGGCCGCTGCCCTGGGCTGTGGAGTTTGCGGACTTTCAGTCCGCATTATTTGAGTTTTGACATCCCCTCGGTCATTAGAAAATGATAACAAGACCATTTTAATGACCGATTTAGTTTGTAAAAAGTGGCTTAATTTTGTTTATATACTGAAAATCTTCTGCTGAAATTGATGCATCCAATCTTGATTGACAATCCAATTAAAAGTTAGATTATGTTGTACAATACTTCGG
>OJKP01000252.1_pt1 | contig 42944 bp, 27 predicted proteins | sample 1596521 | NCBI WGS metagenome assembly OJKP01 (sample SAMEA4350130, study PRJEB24818) | metagenome | biome: human; feature: gut; material: faeces | place: Denmark | collected 2013-09
ATTTATACCATGACAGATATCAAAACCATTTCCAATTATATACAATATCTTCATTTTACAGTTATTCTATTACAATATAAGGCAAACTAAATGTATACTTATTTGAAGTTTATTCTATGGGAAAGGAAACGGTTCTGGAGTAATTGGACTCTCAAGAGTACTTTTTCCAAACTTATCCATTATAACTTTTCGAGTTAAACTATTTAAATTTTTACAATTTTCAAATACACCTTTACCTACATTTTTCAATGATTTTGGTAATTTGATATTTTCAAGGGCACTCCAAGAAAATGCCGACTCTTCTATGCATTCTATGCCCTCGGAAATTACTACTTTAGTCAGTCTTTTACATCCATAAAAAGCATTTTTCTTTATAACTTTAACACTTGCAGGTATTATAATTTCACTCAGTTTTTCACAATCCTCAAAAGCACTTATTCCTATAGATTCTATACCATATGGAATGTATACTGTCATTAAGTTTAAACATCCCAAAAATAGTCTATCTTCTATTAATTTCATTTTTGGTGACAATCGTACAGCCTTGAGACATGAATGTCCATAATAAGGACCTTCCCAACAATAATTGGTAGTTTCCAAATTATCTTCATAACGATTTAAAAATGCACATTTCCCCACATACTCTATACTCGTTGGCATCGAAACTGTTTCAAAACTGCAACCACAAAAAGCAAAATCGCCAATTACTGATACTGAAGAAGGAATTTTGATGCTCTTTTCTGTAGATAGACATGCTAATATTTTAGTTTTTGAGATATCATAGAGAATAGATTGTTCATAAACAAAACTATCAGAAACAATTTGTAAATTACCATGCCAATTAAAGAACGGATTACCACTAATTACAGAAAGCGATTTCGGCAAAACTAATTTTTCCAACCTTCGACAATTATCAAAAACACCTATTCCCAAATAAACTAAATTATCTGAAATCGAAATATTTTGAAGATCAGTACAGTTATTAAACGCTTTAGAGCCAATGCCTAAAACTGTATTAGGCATTAGAACTTCCGTCAAACTACAATTTCTAAAAGCATTAGCACCTATATATTTTAGACCAGCAGGTAATTTCACTTGAGTCAAACTATAGCACCCATCAAATGCGCCATCGCAAATAATCTCAACTCCTGCATCAACCACGAAATTACTAATATTGAATTCTATTCCCCAATCACAACGAGCAGACACAAGTTTTTTCCCATCTGCACTATATGCAACATTAAATAATACAACACTTTTTTTTCTATCTTCATCTGTTATTGAAGTTATAGACTCAATTTTTTTTCTTATTTGTTCATCATTACATCTACCTTTCATTAACGATAGTTCTTGTATATCATTATTTGGCTTATACAAATTAAACAACCTAAAGGAACACAATCCAAGATTTTTCTTTGCATTAGCCAACAAAAACATTGAAAGAAACATATTTACTTCTTCATCATTCATCAATTCTTGCAAAGCAGCCAACACCTTGCTTTTACTCAAATCACGATAATCATCAGCAGAGAAAAGTAATCTATCTGCTGCACCATATTCATCAAGCAAAGAAGGTTCCAAAGAAATAGCCTTTAATGACAAAGCAACACTTGCCAAAGCAAAGTCATCAATACTTTCATCAAAATCATCGACGGTTCTCAAAGGATGAGAAAAGTCCTTTGTACCAATTGTTGGAGACTTCTGTCCCTTCATCGCAGGAACAAACATACCATCATAATCTATCAATGTCAAGCTTCCATCAGGACGAACCATGATGTTGTCTGGCTTGATGTCACCATGTGCAAATGGTTGAGAGCGAAGCCACGTTGCCATTTTACAGAAGCGGTAACAAAGCATAGCCATAGTATAATTGTCTTGATAGTTTTCGGCAATGTAACTTTCCATCGTTTCGCCATCAATCCAATCCATCAAAAGGACAGGAAACGCGTCTTCCTCACAACTGCTATCTACGAAGATTTCTTTGTCTAAGTACTTCACGGAAGTAATATAAGAGGAATCTACGAACTCCAACTCATCTGCGATCTGGCGATAAGCCTCGGCTCTACCTTCTTGCTCCTCTGTGAAGCACTTTAAGGCATAGCATTTCCCTGTCTGTTCATCTTTCATTTTGAACACGACGGCAAAGGCACCACTGCTACGATATGGCTCACCATGATCATCGAGCACTGGTACCAAATGAGCCAATTTATCAAGATTGCTACTTGCATCTTGTATGGCTCTCACATATTCTGATATTAATGGATATTGCATAGGCTTACCTTGTCAGTTATTTTCGCCCTCAAAGTTACAAAAGATAATTAAAACGCCAAAAGCTTCACTCAACTTTTCGCCTTATTTGATATCGATTGCTATTTTACGCCTTCATTATTATCTCAAATCAAAATTCTTTTGTCCCCAATTTTCAAATGCCATTTTTGAGCAGGAATATTCCCTATAGAGCACTTCCCCCTTAGAGGAAACTGGTTTGATTTTGAAGTTCATAAATGATGTGGCTTTTTACCGTCACTTAGTCACAATCCAATTCTTTCCTAAAGCATTGTTTTGTCTCAAAGAAATTTGAAAAAATTACAGACAAATAAGCCTTGGGATTTGGAATTTCTGGTATTAACAAATGATAAGACTTAGATGCTACATTCAAAGTATTAGCCTTTCTATCCTCATAATAGAGGACTATATTACTGTTTATACTGTTTAGACGATTGACTGCTTCTTTCACCTGTTCAACCTCCTCTTGATTTTCCAAACTTATCTTGTACCAACAAAGATCCCAGACTACAATAAAATGGCACTCATTCGAAGCCTCCGTCATAAAATGTTCATTCTGATAGGTGAAGTATATATCATCACCCTCCAGCTCCACCTCGCAATTCAACTGTCGAAGCAAATCCAAGCACAAGTCCCTTGCGCCCAATGATGAATGTTCTTTATTAACAGAAGGAAGGGAACTTACTATCTCATCCATCTCTTTCTCTGCCTTTCTCTGACGAATGTAGTACATCAAACTGATGCCTGCCAATACTGATATAAAAGGAATTATCATAGCTATAACATTAAAAAAATAATACTTATGAGATAGCAAAGTTAGTTCTTTTCCTGTAAACAGATGTCATTATTAGGAAAAATCATACCTCCACAAGGCTTGTGGAGCAAACACACTTGTCCCAACCCAAACCTATCACTATATTTGCGACAAAATTCAAAAATAAACAAATAAAGTAAAATATGGACACTCTTTTTTATAGTAATTGCTGTTGCATTGGCATACGGCGTAGGTTGCCTCGGAAGAAACAGAAAGATTGGTTTCGGATGGGCCTTTGGTATTTCACTTATCAATGTGATTATTGGTCTCATTGTCGTATTATGTTCAGAAAAGAAAACACCAGAAGAACTTGAAGAAAAAAGGCAACCCTAACCTCGAACCGAGCGTCTGGGTTGCCATCGGAATTTACCTATTATATAGGAAACATGTATAAGAAACATCACTTCCACTCCACCAGTTTTCTATCAAGTGCTATCTTCTTAGGCTCTCCCCACAAACCATCAATTGCATAACTCTTGGCTAAACTTTCATCAAATTGCAGGGTGAAAACTTGGCGAATACGAGCACATTTCTCATTGATGGAATTAGACAGCGGATTCGTCAAAGCTTCAATGCTCTGGCGAATCTTCTCTTCGGAGAAATGTGCGCCAGTATTCGATTTTCTACGAACATCCACATAAATGTCGTATAGCTCTTCTCGATAATCAGACAAACACTTGAAGAGAATGCCTTTCTCATGGCGCAAGAAGAGGATATACACCGCCTTTACCAATGGCTCCATCTTGATAACCATATCATGATAATCGGGCAAAACGATGTCGTAGTTCTCCGTGATAACCATTCGGCTCAACTCCTTTGGAGGAAAGAGATATTGCTTCAATACCCAATCGCTTACACCACTAAGACGCAAGTCCTGTACTTGCTTATAGACCTCTTTCATTTTCTGACGAATATCATAACTGAAAGTATCGTCGGCTGTTAGAGGTGTCGGATCAAAAGGATTGTAAGGACTCTTACCTATAGAGCTGTACAATACTTTGTAATTCGACAACTTATCATACACCACTTGCATCAAGGGCATAAAATCCTCATCACGCTCTATTGTCAAAGAATAGGCATTGACATAATATACGCCATTTTCCTCATGATCTAACTGCAAGATGCTTGGACGGAACTTCTCTCTATCCTTATCTTCTACCAATAGAGGCAACAGCAAATCGGAAGAAACAGAAAAACTCAAGTCTCCTTGATTCAGCATTGGATAACTATACAGGGCAACCTTATTAATATGCGAACCTAAAAATGGAAAGTAATTAAAATGTATGGACTTTCCGTCAAATAACTTTTGTATATCCACAAGATGATTGATGATGGAAAGGTTCAACTCTTCATCATACCCACACTCCACGAAGAACACATCATCATGGTAACATGCTGGGAAGTCGCGAAACTTCAACACCTTCTTTCTTCCAATCTTTCCTGTCATAGCTTATCTATTTAAATGGTTGGTTTAAAACCATATTCTTTAAAGCTTATATTGTTGGCATTTAATCTCTCAAGCATCCTATAGGAACAACATAAACACCATCTTTACGTCGATAAGCGAAATCACCTGTACCTGTAAGTACCATCATAAAAGAAGGGTCGTTCATCTTCTCTGTATTGATTTTACCAGCTAAATTCAATAGATTCTCCGCACCTTCGTTGATAAGCTTATCACCTCCTAACTTGATTTCAACCAAGCCATACTTACCATTCCGTAAATGTATCACTGCATCACACTCCAAGCCATTCTTATCACGATAATGATAAACCTCACCATCTAAAACCTCAGCAAATACTCGCAAGTCTCTAACACAAAGTGTCTCAAAGAAGAGTCCCATGGTATTGAGATCGTTAATCAAATCTTTTGGACCAAGTCCAAGCACCGCAGTGCCTATTGATGGATCTATGAAATAACGAGTGTTTGCTGTTCTAATAGCTGTTTTAGAGCGCAAGTTAGGATTCCAAGCCACAGAATCTTCGATGACAAAAATCTTACGCAAAGCCTCCAGGTAATTTCCTGCTGTCTTCACACTAATTTCATTTTCATCATTTGTCATCATATCAGCCACTATGGTTCCTATTGTCGCTTGTGAAGCTTGGTTACGAGCGTAAGAGCGCAACAGCAACCTTATTGTGGTGGTATTGCGATTTACCCCATCTACCCTTGCGACATCTTTTTTAATGACAGCATCCACATAGTCAAAAGCCTGACTCAACGCAGCATCTCCTTGCAAATTACAAGCAAAAGGCCACCCTCCACGACATATCAAATAGGCTAAGTCTTCTATTTTCAACTGATTAGTCGCAACTATCTTGCTTGGCGTTTCAAACAAAGAAGCCAAACTCACCTTTCCATTCGATTCTCCAGATTCATATAAGCTCATTGGGCGCATCGTGAGCCAACAAAACCTTCCCGTTCCAGAATGATGCATATCTTTCTCATCTGCAGGAACAGCAGACCCCGTTAATATAAATTGCCCCACTTCACGGCGATGGTCAACCTCAAATCGGATTGCATCCCAAAGCTTTGGAGCCAATTGCCACTCATCCACAAGTCGCGGAGCCTTTCCTTCGAGGAGTACAGAAGGGTCTATCTCCGCCATCTGTAGGTTCGTTTCCAGTGAAGCAGGATTATCCATATACAAGATACTGGCAGCTTGTTGCTCAGCTGTAGTTGTCTTACCACACCATTTTGGACCTTCTATAAGGATGGCGCCTTTACTTTCTATTTTTTTTGCAAGCAGTTTGTCTGCTATTCTATGTTTATATTCCATTTCCCAAATAATCTGATTTACAGGTGCAAAGATACAATATTATTTTTAAATTTCCTCAGTTGGCGCATTTTTATTTCCTCAGTTGGCGCATTTTTGCTTCCTCAGTTGGCGAACTTTTGTTTCCTCAGTTGGCGAAACAACATAGAATTAAATTACAGAACTTTCGCAAGTAAGCACCACACGCCCTGAAGGGCAGAAGCTCTTAGCCCCTTCAGGGCGTGCTTGAACCACTTGTGAAAATTGAGAAAATAAAAGAATAATTATACCGTATATTTATTCCATAATTACCAAAAAAACACGCACCAACAGGGAAAAGGAATCTGCCCAACTGGAAAAAAATTTTTTCCCAACTGGGAAATTATTTTTTCACAGTTAAGTCCTGTTAGGCAATGAATATTTATACAGAAGGATTATGACTGCAATTTTAGCCCTTTCCAATATAGAAAAAGGCTAAAATTCAGTACTTTTACATGCGAGTTCTGTCGCTAAGTCGACTACTTCTTCTTAGGGCGGCGGCGTGCCCAGCCTTCTTCCTCGAAGTTGGGTTCCTCGCCCTTGAACTTAACGTTGTCGTTGTGCTGGAAGAACTGACGCCAGTCGCCTATCTCCTCTTCTCTGCGAGGCTTACGGCTACGACTCTCTGCACGACTGCCCTTGCCCTTGCCTCCCTTGCGGCTCTCACGACTCTCGCTACGACTGCCACGGGCACTACGTCCATGACCCTCTTCGTCGGCATCGTTGCAACGAACGGTGCGGCCCTTGTACTCTGTACCGTTGAGAGCTTTCATCACACGCTTGGCATCCTCCTCGGGAACCTCGATGTAGGCAAACTTAGAGAGCAAGTCGATATGTCCTACCTCCTGGCGACCCTTCACATGCTTGTTCAGATACTGCATGATCTCGCCTGGATAGAAGCCGTCGGCCTTACCTAAGTTGATGAAGAGACGCTTGTATCCAGCCTCTGCCTCGTGCTTGCGGCGACCGTTAGACACCTTTCCACGACCCTCTGAGCCTCTACCCTCACCACGAGAGCCACGAGAGCCCTTGCCGGTTTCGGGCTTGACTATCTCAGGAGCGTTCTTATAATAGTCGAGGAACTTACCAAAGGTGATGGTAACCATCTTCTTGATGATGTCTTCCTTGTCGATGTAGTCGAACTGGCGGTTGATCTCTGCCATGTAAGGAGCTATCTGATCCTCGTCAACATCGGTCTTCATGATGTCGTCCATGGTCTTGAAGAGCTGTTTCTTACAAATCTCCTCGGGAGTAGGAAGGGTGCCGTCAATAAAATCTTTGCCTATCTGTTTCTCAATCTGTCTCACCTTAAACTTCTCGCGGGTGTGGATGATAGAGATCGAGGTACCCTTCTTTCCGGCACGACCTGTTCGTCCACTACGATGGGTGTAGCTGGCAATATCATCGGGGAGTCCATAGTTGATGACATGAGTAAGGTCTTCGACATCAAGTCCTCGGGCAGCAACATCGGTGGCCACAAGGAACTGCACATTGTGATTACGGAACTTCTGCATGGTGAGGTCGCGCTGCTGCTGACTCAAGTCACCATGAAGAGCCTCTGCATTATAACCATCGCGGATGAGTTTGTCGGCAATATCCTGTGTCTCCAACTTGGTGCGACAGAAGATAATGGCGAAGATGCGGGGATAAAAGTCTACGACACGCTTCAGGGCAAGATACTTGTCCTTGGCGTTCACCAGATAGTAGATGTGATTGACGTGCTCGGCACCCTCGTTGCGTGAGCCTACAACTATCTCCTTATGGTCGTGGAGATAGTGGAGCGCTATTTTCTCTATCTCCTTGCTCATAGTAGCAGAGAAGAGAAGTGTATTTCTATCCGCTGGTACATTCTCGAAGATGGCATTGATGCTCTCGGAGAAACCCATATTGAGCATCTCGTCAGCCTCATCCAATACAACATTGTTCACATGCTCCAACTGAGCCACGCCACGGTTGATGAGGTCGAGAAGACGACCAGGTGTGGCTACGATGATCTGTACACCATGCTTGAGGGTGCGTATCTGACTGCCTATATCAGTTCCGCCATAGACTGCAGCAATGTGGAGTCCGTCGATGTACTTGGCGAAACTGTTGAGGTCATCGGCTATCTGGAGACAAAGCTCACGGGTAGGACTCAGGATAATGGCCTGTGTCTGCTTGTTCTGAGCATCGGTCTTCTGAATGACAGGAATGCCATAGGATGCAGTCTTACCAGTTCCTGTCTGCGCCAACGCGATGACATCGTTTTTGTTGCCTAAGAGATAAGGGATTACTTCTTCTTGTACGGGCATTGGATTCTCGAATCCAAGCTCCTCAATAGCGCGGCGAATGTCCTCGCTGACGCCTAATTCTAAAAATGTTTTCAAATCTTTTTTACCTTATTAATGTATTCAATGCAGAAGGCTGAATTCACCCTCCCAGCCATTAATAGGGTGCAATATCCTTCCGAAAACGCTTGCGACAAGGCTGTCCTGTCCTACTCTAATAGGCGACAGGCTGCCTGATACTTGTCTAAATTCGGGTGCAAAGTTAGTAAAAAGTTCTTGATAATCAAAAAGTTTTCGTACTTTTGCACACAAAATAGACTTTTTATACATTCAAAATGATGATGGATTTATCAGTTCTTTTGCCTTCGTGCCTACGGCGGAGGGTTCTGCTGGGACTTGTTTGCTGGTGCTGTTGCAACTCTGTGCTGTGGGCGCAGGATTCTGCCATGGTGTCGGTGGACTCGTTGGAAACAACGGAAACAGTACAGACCGACTCTATTGTAGCCGCAACAAGACCATTGCCCGCCCCCATGATGACGGCAGACTGCAAACCCGTGCTGCGACCGAAGGACGTACTGGTACCTGTAGTCATAACAGGACTGGCTGCGCTGTATGTTCAGAACCATGGTTGGTTTGCGCAACAGAAGCGCGAGGTTCAGAAAGGGCTGTCGGCTGAGGGAAGGCATCATCTGAGGGCTGACGAAGTATTGCAGTTTGCACCCATGGCAACGGTCTGGGGCTTGAGGTTAGCAGGCGTAAAGGGGAAAAACGAACCTAAAGAACGTCTGGGCATCATAGCGCTGTCGTACGCTTCATTGGGACTCATTACGTTCGGCATGAAGGCGGCTGTAAACGAGGAAAGACCCGACGGCAGAGACTACAGGTCATTTCCATCGGGTCATACGGCGAGGGCATTCATGGGTGCAGAGATGCTGTATCAAGAATATAAGGACGTGTCGCCATGGATAGGATATTCGGGCTACGCCATGGCTGCGTTGACAGGCTATCTGCGAGTCTACAACAACCGGCATTATCTGAACGATGTCGTGGCGGGAGCCTGCATCGGAATTCTGTGTACCAAATTGGGATATTGGCTGCAACCGAAATTGTTTAAGAAGAAAAAGAAGGCTTTCAAATTACAATATTGAGAAATTTGAAAGCCTTCTTCGCTTCATCCGAAAAAACTTCGACCTGTTCAGTTGGAACGCCATGTAAGGGAAGAAACTCCTAACCCAGGGCGTACTGCTTATAGGAGATTTTGGCGTGCTCATTTACAGGAAGCCCCTTTCATTCCTTCATCAAAGGTTTTGGTCAAGGAATTGGAGAATCTTCTGCTGTATGCGAAGTCCGCAGGAATGAGGCACGTCCCAAAGCTCGGTGGTAAGGAGAGAGTCAGCATGTTGGCTGTTCCATACAGCATGCATCTGCGCGAAAGCCTTCTTGACTCCGGGGACGGGGAAAAGATGGTCAAGGGTGCCACTAATAAAGAGAGAAGGATGAGGACAAGCCAAGGAGGCGATGTGAGGATAGTCGAGGTACTGACGGAGTGCAGGAATGCAGTTGGCAAACCCTCCGTTCTCCTTTCGTCCATAACGCAGGGTAAGCTGATCGTCGGTAGTGATCATCCAGCAGATATTGGCACTCGCCTTGATCTTGTCGGAGAGGGCAGCAAGCATCCAGGAACGGTATGCGCCCATAGAACATCCCACACATCCTATCCTGTCCTTATCGACCATAGGGAGAGTAGACAGGAAATCGGTTCCAGCCATATCGTCGTAGGTCATAAAGGCAGAAAGGTCGCGTCCAAGCATCATCATGTTGCCGGCGATAATATCATACTTGTTGCGGTCGATACCTTCCTTACGGCTACGCTCGCCCCAAAGAGGTGCGTCGGCAGAGAAGACTACATAGCCGTGACGGGCAAGATAGTCGCCAAGATACTGACCTTCGTACAACTTCTTTGCCCATGCATCAGCGTCGGCGACAACGGCGGTGTCGACATCAAAGGGACGTATCATCTTCTCCTTGCCGATGTAGAGGTGGGCTCCATGGTCATGGAGGGCATTGATGGCAGGGAAAGGTCCCTTGCCGTCGGGTATAAGAAGATAGGCTGTGATGCGGGCATAGGCGTTGACACAGAAGCTGATTTTCTGTGCACGATAACCATCTCGTTGTTCTTCGGCTATCACCTTCATGTCCCACGACTTGGCTCGGCGAGGTGGTGCCATCATACATTCAAATATCTTCTGACGGGCAGCCTTCTTCCATTTTGCAAAGTTTTTGTTAGGACTGTTACCCCATGCCATAGGGTATGTGAGTTCCTGTTTGAGTTGTTCGACGTAAACGGGCAACTCACCTTGCCACTCGTAATTCTCTCGCACTGGCAGTTGTTTCGCATTCGGTTTCTGGGCGAAAGATGGCTGAGAGAATATCAGCAAGGCAAAAAATGTGAAGAGTGAAAAATCCAAATGTTTCATTGTTATTGAGTTTTTAAGTGTTGAATCTTATGCAAAGATGCTGCTTATCTTTTGCAAAGATAAAAAAATAATTTGGAAAACAAATGAAATGCGTACTAAAATATTTGAAAGAAAATTCCCAGTTGGACAGTTTACTGCCTCCAACTGAGGGAAAGTGATTTTTGACGCCTTTTTGCGTCGCAAAGCATCGTTACGACATCTCAAATAGGCAAGAGTTCGATGGGAGATTGCCCTTCATGCCTCATAATTCCTTCCAAATGAGGTCAGGATACATGAATTTGGCTCCAATTACGTGCGCTCCGAGAACAGGGAAAATCATCGGAACGATAGGTTCGTGCATGGATTTTGATGCCTGTGAGAGTAAAAATGGCACTATTTTCGTTCATTTTTTCCTGTTTTAGCACCTTTGGAGCTGTCTTTTTTGAGATGTCATACTTCATATTTACCTTTTCGTTTCTTGGTAAACAACTGATTATTAGCCTTTTAGAGAAGTAACTAAGTTATCTACTGTCTCAGTTTCAGTTGTCTCAGTTATTTTTAAGAGGGTTGTGTGTTTTCATTTTTTCAATTTTTATTATATTATATATATATTATAACTATATATATATTAAATAGTTATATAATAATATAGTAAAGAAAAAAGAACAAAAACGGAAGTTGGAACCCCTCTTAAAAATAACTGAAACAACTGAAACTGAGACGCTTTTCAGCCCTCAGTCAGCTTTCCTCTCCCAGGCTGTTGGTCTCTTTTCCGCTGCATTCCACGAGCACTTGTCGGGCGAGGATGGCTTCTAAATTCCTTACGTCGATAACAGGAATCTTGATACTGCGTTTAGTCCTGGATAACGACCCTTCCCTTTGCCAACGCAAGAAGATCGGGAATGTCGTAACAGCGCAAGACACCAGGAATGACGTTCGACATCATGTCGTGCTGCACGGGGTGCTGAATGTAATTGCGCCAGGTCTTCAATGTGCGGGTGAGTGTGGCACCAGCCAATCGCTCGTCGAGCACAGCAGCGTGCATCACTACGACTGCGTTCATTCCGTCAGCCTTGACTGTTATCTGGCGACCCTTCAACTTTTCGTCAGCAGAACAGAAGTTGAGAATGGTGCGCAAATCCTGCACACGCTGACCTATGAGCGGTTTGCCTGCATGCAGGGATGTTACTGCAGAACGATACTGAGTATTCCAATACTTGGAAAGGTTGTACTCGAAAATGTCGCTCGTCTCACCAAAACCTCGCAGATCGGCGTAAACATGAATCGTGCCGTCGGAGAATACATCACGACGATCGATCTCTATCAGCAGACTTGCCTTTCCTGCATCAGCAAGATGGATGCAAACCTTCGACTGCTGATTGGCAACCGACGGAATCCTGACGATGACAGGAACAGGATACTGACCTTCGCAATCGAGCTGATAACGATATTCCTCCACGTCGCGCTGCGATTCGTGGCGAGTCTCAATAGCATTCCAATGATCGTTCAGTCCAGGAAGTCCCAACAGCTTTAGAATGCCATCCTTCACCTTGTCGGCCGACTGCGAACAGAAAGCCTGGCGCTGGGCTGACAGCCTGTCCATCTGTGCCTCACACTCCTGCATGGAGCTGAGCGCATCCTTGTATTCCAAGTTTACCTGTCCTGTCTTGGTGCAACGCATGTCGTCACTACGCCAGTAAGTATAAGGCTTCACCTCGCCCTGTGCGTCGCCCAAGAGAGCCTTGCGGAAGAAGCTTACCATCTTGTCCTGGCTGGGCTTGGGAATGGCGTGTCCGTCGTCGTAATAAAACTGTTCGGCAGCATCAGGCGCTCCCAGCAGACTGTAGCAACGATTCACCTCTTCATAGCCACGCAAGGCTCCCCAATGGTCAACAAAGTCGAAACGTCCGTCAAGAATCAGGAAAGGCTTTGGCGCATTCATCATCGCCATGTCGGCTATCTCGATGTGCTCGCGTCCTTCGCCCGGAATCCACTGACATCCGTCGCTTGGGCCTTGAGTCTCCAGGGTTCTTTCGCGCGACGAGAAGAACAATCCCACACAACTTGCCTTCACCCTGTCGTCGAGAGCAGCCAGATAAGACGACTGCGTGCCGCCTCCCGAGAAGCCATAACAACCAATCTTGTCGCCATCAATGTCCTTACGACTGAGCAGATAGTCGATGGCGCGGCTGTTGTCGAAAAACTCCTGTGCGGCAAGGCTGCTGCCAAGGAGGATGAAGCCCGGAGCAATGAGTGTATGCTCGGTAGTTACGCCACGGGTAAGATTCTTGCCCTGCGCATCGATGGTTTGCTGGCGCTCACCCTGTGAGAAGGGGTCGACCACCATGGAAGCAATACCATTGACAGCCAACTGCTCAGCACTTCCCGAACCCGTGCCCTTTCCGTCGAGTCCATGTCCGCACATCTCGATACAGGCAGGAATCTTGCCCTGCACCTTCTCGGGCAGATAAAGATGGGCTGTGACGTAACGGCCTGGCGTACTCTGAAAGACAATCTTCTCGACTATAAAGCCTTTGCCCTTCAACGAGCCCACTACCTTGGCATTGAGTTTGTCACGCTGTGGCATTTCGCCAGCCAACTGACTAAAACGACTGCGCAACTGGCTCACGTATTGCTGCATGGCTTCCTTCGACTGGCAAGCCTTTTCGAAAGCCTGCTGGCGCTCATAGTTCTGAGCGTGTACTGGCAGCATCTCGTAGTTGTAGAGCGAGGTGGCTGTCTTGAACTTCAGAGCCTTGTAAGAGCCCTGAGCCATTGCCACCGTACCTGCAAGCACGGCGGCAACCGATAAGAAGAATCTGTTTCTATACATAGTAATATCTTTATAAATGCAAATGAAGAAGTTAGAGTAGTTGGAGAAGTTAAAGCCATATGCTTTATGGCAAAGTATTCAACCCCAAAAGTCTTGATTTTACATCTTGACAACCACTTCCATATCGCCCTCGCCTGCATCGAAGGTAAGTAAGCGCAACTTCTCGTCGTACTTCCATCCATCGACAAACTTGCCGGCTACAGTAACGAGTTTAGGCTTCTTGTCAAGGTAAACACTTACGCTGTAGTAGTGTGAAACAGGCTTGTAGTCGCCCTTAGGAGTCGTGATGTTGAGTATCCACTCGTTCTGTGCCAGTCGGCTCTCCATCTTGGTAACGGCATAAACTCCCTTCTGATAATCGAGCGATTTGCCGTCGTCCTCGTACATTTCATACACCGAATGCTCGGAGGGATAAATGAGCAGCGAGATGTTGGTGTTGGGGCGCTCGTCCACGTACTGCATGGCTTCCTGACGGGGAATGATGGCTCCACGGCGCAGGAAGATAGGCATGATCTCGATAGGTGTGAGGAACGACTTGTACTGGCGTCCACTGATGCGCTCACCTGTCCAGAAGTCGAGCCAGTCGCCACCGGGGAAGTAAACAGGACGCGAGAGTGCATTCTTCACCGTTACAGGACACACCATCATGTCGCGGCCAAACATATACTGGTCTGAAATCTGATAGGTATTGACATCCTGCAGATGATCGTAGAACAAAGGTGTCATCAGCGGACGGCTGGTCTTGTACATATCCCAGGCGCTGGTGTAGATGTAAGGCAGGAGCGCATAACGCAGCGAGTCGTACTGGATGAATATTTTCTGTGCTTCCTCGCCATAAGTCCATGGCGCATGATAACGAGGATGATCCATACCGAAGAGGATGGACACAGGCGAGAACATTCCCATCTGCACCCAGCGTAGATAGAGGTCGGTGTCGTAGGCAGAATACTGCTCGAATCCACCCATACAGTGGCTCCAATAGCCGACACCAGAGAGTCCTATATTAATACCGCCGCGGATGATAGGTTCAAGCCACTGCCACTCCGAGCCCCAGTCGCCAGCCCAGATGAAAGGATAGCGCTGAATACCTGCATAGCCCTCGCGTGTGTGGTCGAAGCCACGCTGTCCGTTGAGCTTGGCAAAGTTCTCATAAGGTGCCTTGGCATAGGCTATAGGGAAGAGGTTGTGGGCAGCCTTCTGTTCGATGTTTGGATTGTTATAGTTCAGAGCGCTTCCCACATCAGTCTTGAAGAACTTGGCTCCCAGGTCGGTCACTTTCTTGGCTGCATTCTTCCACCACCAGTCCACAGCCTTGTCGTCGAAGAAGTTGATGATGGCGTTGGTTCCACCGTCCTGAATGGTGAGTCCCTTCTTCTGTGCTGTGGTGAGCAGATTGTTGCGCTTGCCGTTGTCGACCAGCGAACGAATGTGCAGACCAAACATTGCCACATGATTCTTATAGGCATGGTCGATCATGCCCTTTGGGTCTTTAAACTGATCCTGGAACTCGAAGGTACAGCCTCCGTTGCCCAACTTGGCAAAGAGGCGCCAGGTAGAGTCGAGCCACATCATGTCGAACGGAATCTTTTCCTGACGCAGACGGTCGATGAGATTGACCACATACGTATCGTTGGCCTTGCTCTCATGATGCCATGTTCCACCGCTGTACGAGCCGATGTGCAGACCATAGGCAGCACGTGGCATAAGAGGCGCCACGCCCGTGAGCTGCTGATAGCTGTGAATCAGAGTTTCCAACTGTTCGCCATAGATGAAATAATAGTCGTTGTCGCCACCAGGTGCCGAGAAACTGTACTTGTCGTTGTTGGTCCATCCCATGTCCCAGTCGTTGGGCACAGCAGTATGGAAGAACACGGCGTAGCCCTTGTTGCTGAGCATCAAAGGCACAGGACAGTAGTTGGCTCTCAGAATGTCCTTGCCGCCTACCGCAGGCTTTGAGCCCCGTCCCAGTTCCACATTGAGGTGAACACGCTGTCCACGCTGGTCGATGCGGTCCATGCGCTCACCGAAGCCGAAGAAGTGCTCGTCGGGATTCATCTTCACCTCATTATATATGCTGTCCTTGCAGCCCGATGTCAACTCCTCGTAGAGCACCTTACCCGAAGCATCAGCCACCTGTATGCGCCAGGGAGCTTCCTGAATGCTTACCTGCAGCTTACTGGTCTTTATCTGTTTGCCGTCCACGCTGAAATTCACCTGTGGGAAGTTGTAGTTGACCACCATCCACTTCTCATTATCAGGCATCTGCTGTGCAGGCACCTTGGTTACACGGAACATGCTTTCCGAACACATCTCGATGCGCATGTTGCCTTGTGACGATGTGTAGAGTACGCTGTTTCCTTTCACTTGCTGTGCATGAGCCGCTGTAGCAAAGGCGCACAGCGACAGGAATGTGAGTTTTAGCTTTAAGTTTTTCATATCTATTCTGTTGTTTTTGTTGTTACGTTATTGATTTCTATTCCTGCCTGCACCACGGCTCCCAGTCCGTGGGCATCGTTGAGCGGAGCCGGTCGGTTGTAATAGAAAGGCAAGTCGCGGCTGATGCCTGTTCCCATGCACACATTCTTCACCTGTCCTTCAGGGGTTATCTGACTGCAGACAGCCTTCCATCCCTGCAGTGCCACAGAGGCGAACGAGCTGTCGAGCCAGCCCTTGTTCACACCATGCGCAATGGCTGCGACAAACATGGCTGTGCAGGAAGTTTCGGGATAAGAGTCAGGCTTGTCGAGCAACTGATGCCACATGCCCTGTGCGTCCTGATAGGCGATGATGTTTTCTACTCTTTTTCGGAACAGCTGCAGCAATCTGTCTCGCAGAGGATGCTCTTCGGGCAATCTGTCGAGCACGAGAGCCTGTGCCAGAAACGCCCATCCGTTGGCTCTTCCCCAATGGGCGGTGCCGTGGGCATGGGTCGTGTCATAATAGAAACAATGCCAATAGAGATGCTTGTCGTTGTCGAAGAGCAGACTGTCGAAGAGCAATACCTGCTCTGCCGCTCTCTGCAACAAGTCGGACGATGCACCCTTGCGACTTCCCTGATGAGCCAGGAAAGAAGTACACATATACAGGTCGTCGAGCCAGAGAGTTCGCTCTCCCACCCTTCCCCGGCAGTAAATGCCTGTTTCGGGAATACGCTCCTGCTGAGTAAGAATGTAATGGCTTATTTTGTCGAGATAATTCTCGTAACGTTGGTCTTTGTATCGTCGTGCCAGTTCGGAGAGGGCTGCGCCCATAGCTCCGCAGTCGTCAAGGCTCGACATGGAGAAGAATCTGCGCCACGCATTGTCGCGCACGCCCGATCCGTATTCTTTCCTGAGTTGTCGCTGTATTTTTGGTTCGAAATAAAAGTCAAAGTTCTCTTTGACAAACTGCTCATACTTCTTTTCACCTGCCGCATCGGCAAGATTGAGCATTGCCACTCCGAGCACACCATTCACGTATCTCCATTCCTGATAATAGCTGTCGATGTGAGTGTGTCCGTCCTGTGCTTTTAACACGTTGTGGTTGTGATGGCTCAGCAGATAATCAGCCACCCGCTTCGAGACATCGAGCGGAGCATCCTGCGCCATAACCCCTGCTGCAAAGACAAGACTGCAAATAAGAGTAAAGACTGCTTTCTTCATGAGGCTTCCCGGTTTTTAAGTGGTTTGAAAAATGTTGGGAATATTGCTGTTGGAACAAATTGTTGTCCCTGGAACAATTCCTGCGAAAGTAGATTTTAAGAAAAAAGCCTCTCCACTTCTCACGAGGCAGAGAGGCCTGCATGTTGTTTTAATATATAACTAAAAACCTACCGTTAATTCATTATTTGAATTCAAGTTTCGCAAGCGAGGAAATTGATAGAAGCTAAAGCTGTTATCACTCCCGTCGGTCGTTCGGAAAGTTAAGAAATAATAGTCTTATAGTTTAAACTTAGGACATTTGTCCCTTAACTTCCCTCTAACTTCACTAACTACCCTCTAACTTCCCCACATGCAAAAGTTCAGTTATTTTAATATCCGTAGTTATTGATCAATGCGTTGTTCGACGCGTTGATGTCTGAGTCGAATATAGGCCAGTACTGACGGGAGTCTGGATCGTTGGCAAAATAGTTGGCCAGCATGTTGTCCTTCACTGTGGCAGACACGAAGTCGTAGTCAAGTTGTGTCCAGCCTTCGCCAGCAGGAACTGCTGTCTCACCCTTAGCCAAGCCATAGTACTCCAACTTGCCAGCAGCATTGGTGCGTGTGTAAACCACTGTAGGCACGTCTGCATACTTGCCTGTGCGGTCGCGCAGCGCTCTCATGTCGGTCACGGTCTGTCTTACGGCTGTTCCGAGCAAGTTCCAGCGAATGAGGTCCTGCTTGCGCAGCATCTCGCCAGGGAATTCGAGAAGGCGCTCCTTCTGGATGGCCTTCAGCATGTCGGCCTTCGAGCTGATGGCGTTGACATAAGCCTCTACGTTTGCAGGGCGGTCGGCTACGGCAAAGGCGCGGTTGCGAACCTCCTTGAGGTAAGGCTTGGCTGCATCAGGACCTTCCAGCTCGTTGGCCAACTCAGCTGCCATCAACAGGATGTCGGCGTAGCGGAGCACGGGCAGGTTCACACCGTCGTCGTTGGAAGTCACCTGGCGTGTCATGCGCTCATAGTCGTACTTGCCGAAGTTGAAGCTTGGTGCAGAGGCATCGTTGTCACCCAACTTGGCCATTGTGTAGCCGTTGTCGTACTTGTAAGGCACGCAGTTCACGTCGCGGCGCTGGTCAGCATTGTCGTACTCATAGTAGAGTGTAGGAGCAGGAATGTTCTGTCCGCCATAGTTGGTCTTGGTCAAGTGTGGACTCTTCGACTTGTGGTAAACACCAAAGTGATAGAAGAATCGTCCACGTCCGTCGTTGAATGGAATCTCGAAGATAGACTCTTTGTGTGAGCCTTCGATGGTGATGACGTCAGTAGCGAGGTCGTTCCAGAACTGCTCGTAAGTGGCGTCGAGTGCGAGTCCACTCTCTCTGATGACGAGTTTCAGGTCGTCGTAAGCCTCCTGCAGCAGGGCTGTGCTTGTAAGCTCAGGATCGTTGCTGCGGCGCACCTCATAAGTAGTAGGATTGTCGAGCGATGTAGGACGCTGGCTGTAACCCTCGGCCATGAGGATGAGGCGTGCACGCAGACCCAAGGCAAAAGCCTTGTTCACTCGCTCTGTCGTCTTGGTACGCTCAGCCTTTCCTGGCCATGGCAGATAGCCTGCAGCCTCTTTCAGGTCGGCAATAATCTGCTTGTAGATGACGTCGCGGTCTGACTTGGGAAGGTAGATGGTGCTCTGCTTCACCGATGTGAATCGGGCAGGCACGTCGCCCCAGGCACGAATGAGGTCATAGTAGTACTGCGCACGCAGGGTGAGCGACTCGCCTAAGAGATAAGCCATGTCGGCATTGCTCTCAGGATTGCCATAGGCACGTATTCCCTCGATGCAGCAGTTGGCAGCCTCAATGCCGTTGAAGAAGCCTGTGAAGGCGTTAGGGTCTTTTCCTGAAGCCATCCAGTTGTTGGCAGAGAAGGCGCTGTAAGTGCAGAGCGAGGTCTTGTTGTCCGACGAAGGCTGCGCCATGTCGAAGTAGCACTCGGCATCGGTATTCATACCATAGTAAGGCATGTAGCGCGCACGGTGAGAATTGGTGGCGGCAAACCAGCTGTAGATGCTGATGACCGTATTCTCGGCAAGCGGGGTGTTAGAGAACACCACCTTGTCGTTGTATTGTGACTCGCTTTCTACGTCTAAATAGTCGTTGCACGACATGAGTGTAGCGCCAGCCAACAGGGCTGTAAATACATATTTTATTTTCATAACGATGTTTCCTTTAAGTGTTTTTTTAGAATGTAAGATTAAGACCGAAGATGAACTGGCGGCTTCTTGGATAAGCCGAGTAGTCTACGCCTGGACAAACCAGCACGTTGCGGCAGCAGTCCACCTCTGGATCCATACCACTGTAACCGGTGATACAGAAAAGATTTGAAGCGGTAAAGTATAGACGCAGGTTCTGAACATAGATTTTCTGCATCCATGTCTTAGGCAGTGTGTAACCCAAGGTAAGTGTAGAGAGGCGGAGGAATGATCCGTCCTCGATAGCCCAGTCGGTGAGCACAGCCTTTGTTGTGTAAGGCGACCACATAGTGGTGTTCTTGTTCATCTCGGCGAGCTTGGCTGCATCGTTGATGAAGTTGCCGTTCTCGTCTACGTTGGTCCAGCGCTTGCCGCTTGCCATCGTGGTGTTGAGGTTGCGCCAGATACCGCCACGTGTAGAGGTCTGGTCTATCTTGTCGGCGTTGTAAACATCGTTGCCGATGCTGTAAGAGAAGTCGGCGTTGAAGTCGAATCCGTAGGCACGTGCACCGATAGAGAATCCACCTATAGCCCATGCGTTGGCGTCGCCGATCTCGAACTTGTCGTCATCGTTGATGGTTCCTGAACCGTCCTTGTCGAGGAGTTTCATGGTACCAGGACGTACTGTGCCCACAATACCGCTGGCATCAGCCACACCTTCCTTCAACTTCCACTTTCCTGCAGCAGCATCGTAACCCTCAAAGTCGTCCACCTCGTAGCGTCCTGTTCCTGCCAGTTTGTAGCCAACGATGGTTCCTACAGGCTTTCCTGGCTTCACTAAGTAGTCGGAGCCAATTTCTGTACTTGCCCAGTAAGAAGGCTTACTGTATGAGTCCATGCTTCCGAGGCTCACTACCTCATTGGTGTTATGACCGAGTGTGAACGAGAAGTTCAGACCGTAGTTCTTGGTGTTGATGGCATCGTAGTTCAATGTCAACTCGAAACCAGAGTTCTTGGTCTCGCCCACGTTCTGGTACTGTGTGTTGTAGCCGCTACCTGTGATCTGCATCTCCATGAGCAGGTCTTTCACGTTGTTCTTGTACACCTCGAACGAACCGTTGAGCTTGTTGTTGAAGAAACCGAAGTCAATACCCAGGTTGAGCGAGTGTGTTGTTTCCCACTTCAGGTCGGGGTTGCTCATTGCGTTGCCCGTGGTGAGCCATGAGTTCTGCAGGTGCAGCCAAGAGCTCTCCTTGATAGAATAGGTACGGCTGGTCTGTCCAGAAGGAATGTTGTTGTTACCCGACACACCGTAGCTCAAGCGCAACTTCAGGTTGCTCAGCCAGTCTTGTGTCGACTTCATCCAAGGCTCCTCGATAATGCGCCATCCGGCTGCCACTGATGGGAAGTAGCCCCAGCGGTTGTCCTTAGAGAACTTGCTTGAACCATCGGCACGCAGAGTGGCGGTAAGCAGATAGCGGTCCAAGAAACTGTAGTTGGCACGTCCGAAGAACGACACCATCTTGTCGTCTGGATAGTAGAACTCGTTGGCACGTGTAGGAGTGCCCTGTGCAGAGAGGTGGAAAGCCATGTCGGCATCGTAGAATGAAGGGAATCCCTCTATGCGTGTCGTTGCCAGTGTCTCGCGGCTTACGATGCTCTCCTGTCCCACCATGAGGTTCAGGCTGTGAGCCTTGGGCAGAATCTTAGAGAAGTCGTACTGCAGAGTGTTGGAGTTGCGCACGGTGCGGCGGTTCACCTGGGTACGTGTAGTAAGCGGCATGTTCTTGTATTCTGCCAGGGTGTTGTTCTGCGACTCATAGGTAGTAGAGCCGGAGAAGTAACGGAAGTCGTTGTTGTAGATGTCGAGACCTACGTCTGTGCGGAAAGTAAGCTCGGGCAATATCTTCCATGTGAAAGCTCCGTTCATGTTGAAGTTCTCACGAACACGTTTCTTGTAGTTGTCGTTGAGGGCTGTGATTGGGTCTTCCAGTCCGTCGTCGATGTTGCTCTCATCGAAGAGAAGGCTTCCTGAGCCCGTCAGAGGCGACTGCACCACAGCATGGCGGATACGGCCGAAAGAGCCTGAAGGCACAGAATTCTGGTCGCCGGTAGCATCGCTCTGTCCGTCGCCGTTCACCTTGGTGCGTGAGTAACGGGTAGAGAACTCGAGCTTGGTCTTCTTGTTGGGCTCATAGTTGAGTTTGAAGTTCAGGTTGCTGCGATAGAAGTCAGAGGTGAGCAGGATGGCTTTCTCCTTCATGTAGTTGTATCCTGCTGTGAAGCGCAACTTCTCCGAACCTCCCGAGATGTTGACATTATGGCTGAACACGTTGCCGGTGCGTCCGTACACCTCGTCCTGCCAGTCGGTAGTCTTCATCGAGTTCATAATGTTGGGTATGTTGTCCCATCCGCCGAGTACCTGCTGGTACTTGCCGGCATTGGCACCAGTAGAGAGGCTTGACAATTCGTACTGCCACTTCAGATAGTCTTCCACTCCCAGCACGTCTACCTTGTCCTCAGCCTTCTTGAAGCCCACATAGGCATTGTAGTTCACAGTCACCTTACCAGCCTTACCACTCTTGGTGGTTACAAGCACGATACCGTTGGAACCACGGCTACCATAGATGGCGGTAGAGGAAGCGTCCTTCAGCACGTCGATGCTCTCGATGTCGCTGGTAGGAATGTCGGAGATGCTGCTGACGGGGAAACCGTCTACTATATAAAGAGGTGTGTTGTCGCGGGTGATAGAACCACCACCACGCACGCGGATGATGACCTCGGCGTCGGGGTTGCCCTCAGGCATGGTGACGCGCACACCAGCCAGCTTACCCTGCATGGCCTCAACAGGCGAAGCCACAGGCACCGACACGAGTTCAGTGTTGCCTACCGAAGAAACCGAACCTGTCACGTCCTTGCGCTTTACGGTTCCGTATCCGATAGCCACCACTTCGTTAAGCATGTTGGAATCTTCCTTCAACTGGACAGTCATCTTGCCTTCCTTGGCAATAATCACTTCCTTCTTATAACCCACATAAGTGATTTCGAGTTGTTTTCCTTTCGGAACAGAGATAGAGTAATTGCCGTCCATATCGGTCACCACTCCCACCGATGTGCCAGGAATCCTCACACTTGCGCCAATGATAGGTTCACCAGCCTCGTCAGTTACTTGTCCGCTAACGGTGACGCTTTGCGCCAACACTCCTAACGGGAAAAGAAGCATCAGCAATAGTACTGAACACTTCTTCATAAAAATAATCGCTACTTTTCTCATAGTTTTTATTATTAGTTTTTAAAATGAAGTAGATTGTCGGGGGCAAAAGTAGCTAAAAACCCCTATCATGAATGGTAAAAAACTCCCAAAAGTTCGGTAAAAACGTTTCAAAGCCCGTTTTTCTGCCTATATTCCGACGGACTGATGCCCATAGCAGCCTTGAAACATTTGCCAAAGTAGTTTTGGTCGCAGAAACCGCAGCGATAGGCGATTTCCTTCACAGGAAGGTCGCTGTGAAGCAACAGCGCCACGGCACGGTTCATGCGTGCCTTGTTGATAAACTCCTTGGGCGCCACACCCAACAGGCTCTTCAGTTTGCGGTTCAGTCCCGACTTGCTGACGTTCAGCTCGGCTGCCAGCTCGGTCACACTGAGGTCGGAATTGTCGATGTGCAGTTCCACAAACTCCACCACGCATTGCATGAAGCGCTGGTCTTCCTCGTTCAGGCTCTCCTCGCCTACGCTGCGGCTGTCGGCTTGCAAGGGCTGTTGGCCGTCGGCAACAACCGTTTCCTCAGCAGCCTTTTCTGCCACCTCAACAGCAGTTTTGTCTGCCCCAGCATCCTTGACAGCCACGACGAGGTGTTTCTCCTTGTCGTATTTCTCCATCAGGTCGAGATACTGCCCCAAGAGTTCCCTCTGCTTGCGGCGGGAGGTGCGAATAGTCCTCGTCACGTACACCATAGTATAGATAAACAACAGCGCCAGCAGCACATACAGCACCTTGGCAGTAGTGGTCTGCCAGATGGTTGGTTTCACGAAGATTGTCACCACTTTCACGTTGCCCGCCCATTGTCCTGTGGGCAGTTTCGACTCCACCCGCAACGTGTGCGTACCGGGCGAAAGGTTGAGCAGCGTCACCGTGTGGCTGTTCTCTAAGGTGTTCCATACACCGTCATCCAACTGGAATCTATAGCTTATCGACTGGGTGTTGGCATAGTCGATGGCAGCAAACTCAATCTTCACATTGCGCTCTGTCTCATCGAGGCAGATGGTGTCGTGGGCGCTCACCGCCTCCATCATCTCGCCTTCTTCCACCGACACCCTTGTCAGTACGATGCGCGGCGCCTTGGTGCGCTTCGTCAGCCGGTCCATATCCATCAGCACCAGACCGTCCATCAGACCCATGAGCCATTTGCCGCCTTTCCATCTCAGGGGCTGCGCATCCGAGAAAATCAGTTCATCGGTCCATGTGCGGTGGTTGAAATAGAGCGATAGTCCATGTTCCACGTCCACGCCCGTCAAATCGTTGGTGCCCACAAACCACATATATTGTCCATACGCGAAAGCCGACAAGAGGAAGTCCTCCGGCAAATCGCGCCTGTCGAAGTGTCTGAAGTCCACATCTTTGCTGAGCAGCGAAATGCCGGGCTCCACCATGTTCAGTCCGCTGCCCTCGGTGCAGATATAGAGTCTGTTGGCCCTGTCCTCCGCCATAAACATGACAGCTGAGCAGCTAAGGCTGCCGTCTCTTCCGCCCTCACGCTCATGCTGGATAAAGCGCAGCGAGGCTGGATTGGCGGCAGTAAGCTTCGTGGCGAAAAGTCCAAGCGTTGTGCCCGCCAGCAGCTCGTCACGATGGCTGATATATATCATTCGCACCCCCAAGTACTTGCCTGTCTTGTCGTCATGAGAGAGGACGATGGGCTGACACCTCCAACTCTTTCCCGTACGGGTAAAACAAAACAGTCCATGGTTCAGCGTTGACACCCACAATCTGCCCCATCGGTCTTTCTGCATTGAGTAAACATGATGTTCTTTCTCCCTACCACGGATTACAAGCGCTATTCGGCTGATGTCGTAGCTGCCGTCGGCACGGGGTGACAGATGCAACAGTCCACCAGGTTTGCATCCCAACCATAGGCTGCCGTCCTCGTCTTGCAACATCGTGTACACAGCCGACCGGAAAGGAGTCTTTCCGCCATGCAGTCGGCCGTCGGCTCCAAGAAATCCCAAAAGATTCAGATTGGCGTCGTAGATTCTCACAGAGGCATCGTCGCGCGAGCACACCCATATCCGTCCCTCGCGGTCGCGGAAGAGTGCCCTCACCTGACATCCTGATTGCCTCAACAGCCACGTAGCATAACACGGCTTGCGGTAGCTCATCCTCACGCCCAGAGAGTCCACTGCCCACTCCACTCCGTCGGCTGTCTTCAGCCGTTTCGTTCCCTGACCGGAGAAGCCCCATTTGCGCAGCGCCTTGTTCCAGGAGAGATGGCTGTCATCAAACCGCCCCGTGCGGATATCGAAGACAAAGCAGTAGCCTTCCGCATTACAATATATATAAGGATCGCGAATACGAATATCCTTGATGCGGTTCACACCCATCGAGCATCCATCGCCCGCCTTCGGCTTGAACGACACGAAGCGATAGCCGTCGTATCGGCTCAGTCCATTCCATGTCGCCACCCAGATCATTCCCTGTCTGTCCTGCACAAGACCCGTTGCGTGATGGTGCGCCAGTCCGTCGAGCTCGTTGAGCCTTCTCTCTGTAACGCCCTGTTTCGCCCAAGCCCCTCCGTCCCGAAGGGTCGGCACAGCCTCAGCGACGTGGCTCAACAAACAGCAAATCCACATCAAAAAATATCTTATTATTCTGTTTTTAGTCATCTGTGCAATGGTAGATTAGTTATATTGTTTGCAAAAGTAAGAAATAATAGTCAGAAAAAGAAATCTAATCCAAAGTTTTTATTTAACTTTGCATAAGATTAGCTGCACTCGGCAATTTGAAAGCAAGCTTTCATTGCGCTCGTTGGTGCAATCTTTGCATAAGATTAGCTGCACTCGGCAATCTGAAAGCAAGCTTTCATTGCGCTCGTTGGTGCTATCTTTGCATAAGATTAGCTGCACTCGGCAAAACATAAAAAACATAATAACAATGAAAATAGCAGTATTCTGTTCAGCAAACGCCCATATTGACAGCGACTACTTCCGTCTCACAGAGGAGATGGGCAAGTGGATGGCAGAGCAAGGGCACGACTTAGTTTTCGGCGGCTGCAACATCGGCCTGATGAACACCATCGGCAAGGCAGTCAAGGCGCATGGCGGCAGAGCCATAGGCGTAGTTCCCACCATCGTAGAGCGAGGCGGCAAGACTTTTCCCGACCTCGACGTAGAGATTCCTTGCGACAATCTCAGCGACCGCAAGGACTTGCTGCTCTCGCAGAGCGACATCGTCGTGGCGCTCCCTGGCGGCATCGGCACTCTCGACGAAATCTTCACTGTGGCAGCCTCCCACACCATTGGCTATCACAGCAAAAAGGTGATTCTCTACAACATGAAGGGCTTCTGGAACTCCACCATTGCCCTTCTCGATGACATGGCTTCGCAGGGCATGATTCGTGGCAACTGGCACGACTATATCGAAGTGGCAACCTCCCTCAGTGAGTTGCAGCAGATGGTGGAGCGCTAAAATCGTTAAACCACAAATGCAATAGGCTTCAACTGCTTACGAAGCCGCTTTCATTGCTCTACGAAATAGGCTTCATTGACTATCGAAGCCGCTTTCATTTTTTCGAGGCTTTTCTATTCAATGTTTTCAATAGAGGTACTGAGTTAGCGATTTAAATTCAACAGCAAAAAAAATAAAATGCGGGATTGAGTGAATTCTTCAATCCCGCATTTCCTTTATAATAAGTAAGTCTTAATCCCAAGATGTCCAGGGGTTATAAGGCTTAGCATCGCCCCACACTGTGCCGCCTTCACCTTCCGTACCGCCGGAAGAGGTGTCGGAACCCAACGTGCCCTGTGTTTCGCCTTGGTAGGTGACTGCGGAGCCGCCATTCAACAGAGATTCATTTTCTACACGTAGAACTTTTATGAGAGGTTGTTGATATTTTTTCTTCATGATTGCAATGATTTACTTTTTAACGAATTTCTTGCCCTTAACGATATAAACGCCCTTGGCAAGAGTGGAAAGAGAATTGCCAACCTGCTGGCCACTGAGGTTGTAGACTGCGACAGGAGCAACGGATGCTGACGTAAGCGATGCTCCGTCCACCTGATGAATGGAAGAAACTACGCCATTGCGGTCAACGAGACAGATGCCGATATTGCCCTTGGCAGATGAACCTGATGGCTTCTGCTTGAAATAACCACGGAATCCCTTGAGTCCGTACTTCTTGCTTGAGAGACACTTCACGAAGGTATTGTTCTGAATGATGTAGTCGCCAGGAGCGATGAAAGCTGGGTTTTTATTCGTATCCTGTTTATACAGCGTTCCTGTGAAATAGAAATCATCGTAGCTGCACTTCTTGAACTTGTCGTTGGCTTCTGTATCATAGCTGCCGTCGAAATAATCGCCATGTTCCCTTTTTCCCATACGTTCTTTCGCTTCTGCTGCTGTGTATTCTTTGTATATCTTGATCTTGTCGTTGTTGGGGTCCTTGAAGTCGCCATCGAAATTGAGTTCGACATTCTTGAAAATATAGACTCCATTGGCGTCGTTGATGTCTTTCTGCGTCATTCTGATGAGGAGAGGCTCAAACTCATCGAGCGGATCTTTGTCGTAGTTGGCGTACTTCAGGAAATAGAAGGTACTGTTGTCGGGCTGTGCCTCATTCTTTGCCAAACCACGATAGGCAGCAATCATAAAACCCTCGGTATTAGATGCATTGAGGGCTTTCTGGAAAATACGCGAACAGTCGTCTGCTTCAGTATCTCCTTCTAAATAGCGAGCACCAAAAGGCAGCACGAGCGTATTCCAACCTTCCTTAAATGTGCGTTTGAGGAGGACGTCGGCATGGCGCTGGGCTACGACCGTATAGTCATCATCATTCTCGTCGAGAGTCTTGGTGAGAAGATACATAAAGGCGTTCTTATAAACATTATTGCCCACATTGATGTCGTTGCGATAGTTCTTGTAATTATACTCAGCGGCATCCTTAAATACAACCTGCACCTTGTTGGGATCCATGCTATAGAAGATGTTGTCTACGCCATCATAACTCCGAGCGTCGATCTGTGTACCACCGTACACGGTAACCTTTGTCACCGCAGAATTGCCGGCAAAGGCGCCGTAGCCGATTTTGGTGACAGAGGCAGGGATAGAAATTTCGGTAAGAGCGCAGTTTTTGAACGCACACAGTCCTATCTCGGTCATGTTGCTGAAGTCTACTTTCTGCAGATTCTTGCAGTTCTGGAAGATATTGTCGGGCACTTTCTTGCCTGTACTCATAAAAGTGGCTTCAAAAAGATTGAGCGATTCCAGTTTGCCTGTACCTTCTCTTCCCGCCATCTTCTGCAGCAGACTGATGTCTGCATCGTTAAGATAGCCTTTCACGCTGAGCTGCGTGACATCCATGGCTTTGCCTCCAAGAAGTGTGGCAAGACTGCCTTCAGTACTGACTCCAGAAGTGACGGCAGTAGCGTTACCAATCTGATAGGTTACTTGTAACTCGGGTACCGTTATGGTAAATGTTTTGCTGGCGCCTTGTGCAAAATCGTCTGCTGGTGTGGCGATGGTGATCTTGCAGGTGCCATTTTTCTCAGCTTTAAGCGTATTGCCGTTTACTGAGATGATAGAGGGGTCCCATGAGTTGATGGTAATGGGGCGGTTGAGCGCCGATGTGGCGGTAACGGTAACGGTTTGCCCTAATGTTATGATGCCGGGCAACCCCGATATAGAAACGGCATCGGATATGTTGGGAAACTGTCTCAGTCGAGGCGATTTGCCATCTTCGAGTATCCATGTGACGTCGTTGAAACCTATGTTTGTGTAGGTGGCTTTTTGTTTCAGCTCTTCGGTAGAGGTGACTTTGCCATGTATGCCGCTGTCATCAGAAATGTCGTTGGCCTTCTTCTCGTTTCCGCCTACATAATATACGGTGTTAGCCCATGAGAGGTTGTCGCTGCCAGTGTTTGAGCAATTGGTGTTACACCAACCATTTATGCCGTGTGTGTGGCCGTCTGATCCTTTAATGTAAGGCGCAGCCGAAATGTTGCTTTTATACTCTGTTTTACCTTTATCGTCAACCATGCCCGTGATGCCGCCAGCGCCATTGACGGGAGCGGTTACGGCGCCATAGGCAATGTTGTAGCTAAAGATGCTGTTGTTTGTCCAGCCAGCAATGCCGCCACCTTGGTGTTCGGTGCTGAGGGCTGCTGCTGTCGACACGCAGTTGGTAATGGTGGTACGGTTACCGGTGGTGCCACGTGCATCGCCAGCAATGGTGCCCACGTGGTCGCGACCCGTTACTACGCCAGACACATAAATATTGCTCAGCGTAGAAGAGGTGGCCTGTGCTACAACAATGGCAGCCTGATTATGGCCTTCACCACAGCGTTGGTAAAGGCAATGTTTTTAACGGTGGCCCCATTAGTAAAGCCGAAGAATGCTTTGTCGTCGTTGGCCCCATTGCCCACAGTAAGGCCCTTAATGGTTTTACCGTTTCCGTCGAGCGTGCCTTTAAACGGACTGTCCTTTGTTCCGATGGGGGTCCATTCGTTGTCTGATAGTGTGATGTCATTTTTCAGGACATAAGTGCCACTCAGGTCATTAGCAATGGCTTTGAGTTGTGCTTCGGTGCGGATTTCGGTCTGTGCAAAGGCCGATACCGAGGTCAACAACGCTGTAGCCAGAACCAATGGCATTCTGTGCATAATGCGAAGTTTGTAAATTCTTCTATTCATAAGCATAGTTCTTTTAATTACACAATTAAGTTATTAAGTTTTCGCTTGCAAAATTACACTTTTTATAGTTACGTTTTTCGGCTGTGAGAAAAAAAGTGGATTCACGAAGCAATAGAAATAGCACAAGTAACTGATTATCTATTGTTTACAGATTTTCTTCGTTTTGAAAAATATAAAGACAACAGGGGCATTCCATCTTGATGAAACGCCCCCTTGTACCTGATTTATTGAACTTTCTCAGTGCGGAAGTTAGAGAAGTTATCTTAACTTCCCCATTTGAGAAAGTTGTTTTTACTTTTTTACCCTTTTACTTTTTTACCTTTAAATATTACTTTTTCACCTTAAAGTTTCCCTTGTTGGTTCGTACGATGTAAATGCCACCAGCATTCATATCACTGTGTGCAGGATTTTTGAGAAATTATCATTTCTGAAAAATCAGTTACCATAAACATTAAATGAACTATTCAGTTCTCAGATATTTATAAGATTATGATTTTTTTCCCATTACATAAATAAACACCAGCTTTATGTGGCCGTTCGATCTTTATACCTGAAAGTGTGAACCACTCGTGGGAAAGACCATCAGCAGATACTTCAGGATGTTTTATGCCCGTAGATATATCATCAACAGACATTACTGGCTGCGAGGGAACCGACATGTCAACGATAAAACGAAAGGTTCTTCCTTCTTGTAGCGTCACACCGTCAGCCACATACACATTGCCATCACTATGCCCATTCACTGCCTGATGCCCTATGAGAAACACATCACTCCTGGAAGAGATGCGGTATTCACCTGTAGGATTCAATTCAACACCCCATCCTGCCTGTCCGAAAAATTTAAAGTCAACATGATTTACATTCAGTTGACGACCTGCAGTAAGTGTCAGTTGGTATCTCTTGTTGCCCACGGGTGCCATACATGTAGCATGGTCGGTATCAGTCCACCAGCTCTGATTGCTTATGATACTATAATACGGTTTATGCAATCCATCACTGCCAATAGCCCATAAGGCACCGGTGCCATCTGCATTAAGACTCAATGGATTCCCATTCTCATGAGAGGCGTATATACGAAAACTCTTCGTTGCGGGGACAAACTTGATGTTATAATAACCACTGAGAGCCGTAAACTTGAAACGACCATTTCCTAACTTGATGAAAAAATCAGGATCTTCATAGAAGTCAGGTGAACTGAAGGCATCATCGCCTACAGCAGTGTAAGTTTTGCCCTTTTCAAGATAGGTATTGATAGAAAAACTATTTCGGTTATCTGACGGAATCATCTCCATACCACCAAAGGTCACGGCATTTTGTTCTGTATCTCCCAAAAGGACAGAAACAACACTTTTGGCAGGTATATCTACGTTCACATATTCGCTATTCGAAGCAAGGTTGATATGCTTTTCGACCGATGTCTTATTACTAATGACAAAAGCTGTGGTGCCATCCGAGTTTCTTAGTGCGACATAATTGAAGTCCCAGTCATCTCTTGGTACACCATTCTCTATATAGTCACATCTTACCGCACCAGGTCGGATGACAGAAGAAAGATGGCAAATGATATAATAATCGCGATTGTAGCGTACCGTAGAGAGCGCATAACTACTTGGATCTATTTCTATATTGCCATACACAGTACTATTAGATAAGGTGGTAGGATGACCATTATAGTCGAGAAGCAGGTTCCATGCTATAAATGCACTACTCTGGTTTTGCAACGCACGCAAACCCGACCAGTTGAATTCTCCGCATAGCTTGCCATTTAGATTACGTCCATCGTTCCACGAGCCTATACTTGTCTCAGTATAGATTGACTTCAGACCCGTGTTATTATAAAACGTAGCCATGGCTGTAGGGTCACCCCCATAGTTATGAAAAGCGGCACCTTCCACAAGATCGTCACCAAGAAACGATGATGACCGCAAGGACTTTGCTACCTGTTCGGCATATTGTTCGTTATCAAAATTGTGGTCAAAAAGATATATCTTGGTACTCAGTCCTGCATTGTGAAAGGCTGTGGCAAGAACCTTAACAAAAGCTATTTCCTCTTCAACATCCATGAGCATAGCTCCTCCTTCGTTGTTTCCGTTTCCAGGTTCATTTTGTGGAGTCACCGCATGGATTGTTATTCCGTTGTCTTTCATCGCTTTCAGAAACCTTACGAAATAGTCCGCATAGTCCGAATAACAAGTTTTATTCAGATGTCCGCCTACATAGTTCTCATACGGTACATCCCCATTTTTCTGACTCACCTTCATCCATTTAGGAGCAGTCCATGGTGCGGCAATGATTTTCACCTTGGGGTTGATGGCTTGCACTTCTTTTAGAATGGGAATCACATACGCAATTTCTTCACTTTGAAGGGCAAAATTTTCTATGCCTTTTACATCGCAAAGAGTATAGCGTGAAAGAGAAAAGTCACTACATCCTATGCTTATGCGCACATAACTGGCACCATAACCCTGGCGCTCTGAAAATATTTTCTTAAGAAGTGCAACACGTTCTCCTACGCTCATTCGCATTAGATTGTAACACGTCCCTCCGGTAAGAGCGAAGCCAAAACCATCTACCGTCTGATATTGACGGTCTGTATTGATACGCACATAGTTGGATGCAGGACTACCTTTTGTGGTTTTCAGTATTGTCTCTGACAAGAGTTTACTGTTGTTTTCCGTAGTGATCATCACACGGGCTTTTTGCGCTATGACTTGTAAAGAAGTTAATAGCAATAAACCTACAAGGAAAAAGTTTTTTGCAAAAAGAATTCGTCTCTTCATATTTTTAATTATTTGACCACATACTGGACTCATGTCACTGATCTGGTTATCACTCATGCGGAAGAATCTTCCGCATGAGTTTTTATTATTTTATGTTATTTCACAAAAATCTTCTTTCCGTTATGTATGTACACTCCCTTTGGCAATGAGCCTGCACCATCGTTCATACGCTGACCTTGCAAGTTGTACCACGCATGATTATCCTGTGTGTGGGTCTCTATGCTACTTATTCCGCTAGAAGAACCATTCTTGTAGAAATACAGATTGTCGAGATAGAAGGTCTCTCCTTTACCGTTATCAAACTTGAACTGGAAGATCCTGGAAGCGTTGAGTCCAACAAAATCACTCATAGGGATATCTATGCTATTCCATTGATTAGCTATGAGATTAATCGGTTTTTTCAATTGGTCGTTGACACTCCCATCGTTGTTACGACATATTGGGTATACATTGATCGTAAAAGAAGATAGAGGATAGATATCCAAATGGAGATATTCCATATCTGTTGCGTCTATCTCAGGACCACCAAACTCAATTCCGACATAATTAAAGTTGGAACACTTGAGTGTATTGTTGCCGTCAAGGCTGACACTCTGTGTAGCTGTCTGTTGATGCCAAGAGCCAATAAACATACGCGGAACAAGCGAAGTGTAAGTATCACTATAAACCGATTTCACATTGTCAGTTGTGTGATGAGGGATAGGAGCAGCAGTAACTTCTGGTATAGGATGATCTGTCCCAGACTGTCCTTTAAATCCACCAATAGTTACCACGGCACGTTCTGGATGACTGGTGACACATGTTGCACTTTGGTCAAATGTGTCATCGTATGCAAAGGCATAGGTATAACCGTCGTAACTGATGTCTTTCTGATGGAAGAATTTCACATAAGGGTTACATACATCGGTGTTGAAGAAGCTTCCTGTATCTCCCCAATCCTGCAGTTCGCCATCTGCAAGATTTGTTCTTATCACTCCACGATTCATCGCTCCACAGAACATGGCTTGTACTGGAAGATCTGCACTGTTGCCATGGGATCTTGCAAACTCTCCTGCACCTTCTATCACATCAATGGAGGTAGGCTTGCCTACAATGGCCGTCTGCCCTTGACGAGGTCCTGACTCACTTTTTAAGACGAAGTCGTTGCCATTCACACGTCCACGCCAAACACCTAATTGGTTGCCCATGTTTACGTGTATGTCTTTAGTGCGAAACTCGCTCCAGATACGGTTGATGTAGCCATCGAAATATCCAGTATTCTTCACCTCTGCCACTTTAGATGGTTGCATAATAATACCTCCCAAATGATCATGGGTTATATTGTTCTTCAGACAGTTAGAGAAGATATTACCTTCGTTTTGTGCCTTCCAGCGATTGATAATCTCCTCATAGGTATTCACCTCTCCACGCTTGGTGTATGGATTATTGGCACCTGCCGAAGCATTTCCATATAGTTCCAATCCCATGGGATATTGGAATGCATCAACACGTGTGGTATTGATAAACATCACACCAAACCTATCATAAGTAAATTCAATAAGTTCCCATCGCAGATCGATATTCGGGTCGGAAGGGTTTTGCATGTCAGCTCCTGCATACCCACCATTATTATCGTTTACGTGTAGGTAAAGCGGTGAATTGAAACCAAAAAACATACGGCAAGCATGGGTTTTATCTACGTAAATGGTTTTGTTTTTTATCTGATTCAGCGGCGTAAACACATTGGCATAACCTCTATCTCCGTTGAACTTATGCAGAGTGTTTGTATTGACAGTAAGGGCCCTGAGTGCAGCATCATTTGCATTGTTGGCAATGAGGTCATAATAAATAGGAGCATCATTACTCACTTTCTTACCAATGATAGCCACATATACCTTGTCGTCAGGAAAAACAGAATTGTTCACTATCTCAATAGGAATGTTTTGTGCATGGACTTTCAGAATTGCCACGCAGAATAACGTTAAAAACAATAAAACACGATTTTTTTTCATAATAGTTAATTTTGAATTATTATTAGATTATAGAATATAGCAATGTTACAGCTCGACCCGTATCTTTTTAGCAATGGAATCTATTTTCATGATGTAGATACCTGCCTTCATTTTATCCAAAGACATGGAATATTTGGCAGAATCTATTGTCTCGCAACGTATCAGTCTTCCGCTTACATCATAGATAGTCAATTCTTTGCCTTTTGCACCTGTCACGATGATGGTATTGCCCTCTTTTCTGAGGTTCATCCCAGAGAGACTTTCGGTGTTTGCGATGCCAGAATAGACTGACGGACTAACGAATTTCCACTGTTGCGTATTGGTGCCATTGTTGTCATATAGCTTTATCCACTCGCCATTGTCCTTGCTCGAGCTCGGTATCTCTATCACTTTACCACTAAGACGTGAAACAAATTGATAATAACCATCACCCTTTTCGACAACGATGAACTGTTGATTCCTGTGGCCGTTATATTCATAGAGTTGCACCTGGGCGCCATCGTTTTTCGACCAATCGGCTACATCCATACCTTGCCTTTTGTTGGCTGAAGTACATATAGAATAAACACCTTTTTCACCACCAATCTCTGTCAATGTCCATATCTGCGTTGCATCCATGTACTCATCATCATATTGAACGATGGCTGTTTTATTGTCTGTGTTGTTGTTGTCCAAATCAAGAAACTTACCACTGTTGCGGTTTTGCAACTTATAGTCACCTGATAGTCCACTCTTTCCGTATGCCTCAACCTTCAACGAAGACATCTTATCATTCCATTCTTCACCAACGAAACTCTCAGAGGCTGTGTATGACTTACTTTTGCCATTGAAATTGTCATCCTCATAGATTGTAACCTTGAAACCAGGAGTGACCTTCAAAGAACTCATATCATTGTCCTTCAGATTGTAAAGCCCCATTCGACTGAGGTTATATTCGCCTTCAGAAAGGGTCACAGCTTTACCCTTATAGTCTGCATCGGTATACAATGTAACTGCAGAAGCCTCGTCGTATCGGTTCTCAACCACGGCCCACTGTTGTGTGTGGGTGCCATTGTTGTCGAAGATTTTTATCCATTCACCATTTCCTTTGCTTGATTGTGGAATCTCTACCACTTTACCACTGTTACGAGCTACAAGTTGATAATAGCCTTCACCACAGTCGTAGAGAATAAATTGTTGATGAGGATTACCCAAATAGTCGTATAGTTGCACCTGAGCTCCGTTATCCTTAGAAAAATCAACGACATCCATACCTCGGTTCTTATTACCATAGGAGCAGATGGAGTAGACACCCTTACCTTTCATCACCTCTGTAAATGTCCACGTCTGAGAGGCATCTACACCCTCGTCATCAAACTGGACGATTGCGGTATTGTTATCAGTCTTGTTATTATCCAAGTCAAGATACTTACCACTGTTGCGGTTCATGATTTTGAAGTTACCCGACAGACCGCTCTTACCATTTGGTTCGATCTTTATTGATGATACTTGCTTGTTCCACTCAGAACCCATATTAGCAGTAGAAGCTGTGTAAGATTTGCTCTTCCCGCCGAATCCATCATTCTCATAGACAACGACTTTGAAACCACTCTTCACCTTCAACGACGATATATCATCGTTTGTTATCCCATATGACTGTAATAAGGACAGCAAAAACTCTCCTTCTGGTAAGTCCACAGCCTTACCATTGTAGTCGATATCAGAATAAAATGTTGCCACAGGATTATCGGCGTGTTTCGATGGAGGTTGTATCCCAACGAGCACATCTTGATTCATGGAATAGCCGTCACTTGAACTACTTGCACCCAGGCCACTATTGTCGTCAGGGTTCAAAACGGATAGTTTGAAGTAGCCGTTGCACATTCCTCCCCATCCCCAATTAATATGAAAAAGACCGTTTCCATCATATCCATCACATACAAATGCATGTGCTCCACCACGTGATGTGCCTGCATAGAGGACCGGCCGGCGCTCTGCCAATTCTCGATATATCAAACTTTCCCATGCTTCGTCACTATAATTGTTACGAAAAAGATGTTGAATATTTCCATCGTAACCGAAGTTGTTCTTTAAGGCATTCTCCACTTCTGTAAAACCTGATCCAGTTCCATCAGGTCCATAGCCAGACTTAATGGCCTGCCCTACATATTGCATGAGTACAGCGACAGCAGTTGCCGATTGATCTGATTGACCATCACGATAACTGTCATTCATGCTTTTCCAATCGAAGACAACAGGTGTTAGTTCGTTTTCCGTGTATCTCCTATTATTACATATAAACGAATGCTCTGAAATATTAGTGGTAGCAGATTTAGGCCATTGATGATAATACATCACTTGTGCAGCAGCTGTACATACGCAACCTGTTAAGCATCTGCGCCCTTCAACTAACGGACAGCGATCATAATAGGGACTACCTTGATTCCAGGTGCAAGATAGAAGGGGAGAGATAGCGCTATTGGCTTCACGTAGTCCATTATCATATAATGTGGTACTTGACGCTTTGACAGACGATGTGTGTTCCAACGTACCTATCACATGGGCATAATAACGAAGCCATTCGCGCATATTATCTGGTATTTCATCTGCATTAAAACGACCTTTATCCGAGTAAGCAAGAATCTCCGCTGTTCGGTCATCTCCCGAAACAATAACAAAACCGTTATCATCATTGGTATTAAATACATAATACGGCATTGCTTGTGCTTTAGTCTTGCCTCTCACTTTAAAAAGGTTTTTTACATCTTCAGCTATAGTCTTACCATGCTTACTTGCAAAGTTTACTGCTTTCTTTCGCGCAGTACTCTGTGTTATAGGCTCTGCCCAAAGCAATGTAGCAACGAAGAGTAATAAAATAGTTAATAAGTTTTTAAATCTCATAAGTCTTTAGTTTTTGTATTAAACAATTATAAGCGTCTTTATTAGCATCAAAATCTAATTTTGAATATTTCTTGAGCTACCTTTATCACATAAATTCCTGAAGGTTGGTCATAGATGGATATTGAGTCTACGTTCGATAGAACCCTCTCACGACGTATCAGTCTTCCGCTTACATCATAGATAGTCAATTCTTTGCCTTTTGCACCTGTCACGATGATGGTATTGCCCTCTTTTCTGAGGTTCATCCCAGAGAGACTTTCGGTGTTTACGATGCCAGAATAGACTGACGGACTAACGAATTTCCACTGTTGCGTATTGGTGCCATTGTTGTCAAATAGCTTTATCCACTCGCCATTGTCCTTGCTCGAGCTCGGTATCTCTATCACTTTACCACTAAGACGTGAAACAAATTGATAATAACCATCACCCTTTTCGACAACGATGAACTGTTGATTCCTGTGGCCGTTATATTCATAGAGTTGCACCTGGGCGCCATCGTTTTTCGACCAATCGGCTACATCCATACCTTGCCTTTTGTTGGCTGAAGTACATATAGAATAAACACCTTTTTCACCACCAATCTCTGTCAATGTCCATATCTGCGTTGCATCCATGTACTCATCATCATATTGAACGATGGCTGTTTTATTGTCTGTGTTGTTGTTGTCCAAATCAAGAAACTTACCACTGTTGCGGTTTTGCAACTTATAGTCACCTGATAGTCCACTCTTTCCGTATGCCTCAACCTTCAACGAAGACATCTTATCATTCCATTCTTCACCAACGAAACTCTCAGAGGCTGTGTATGACTTACTTTTGCCATTGAAATTGTCATCCTCATAGATTGTAACCTTGAAACCAGGAGTGACCTTCAAAGAACTCATATCATTGTCCTTCAGATTGTAAAGCCCCATTCGACTGAGGTTATATTCGCCTTCAGAAAGGGTCACAGCTTTACCCTTATAGTCTGCATCGGTATACAATGTAACTGCAGAAGCCTCGTCGTATCGGTTCTCAACCACGGCCCACTGTTGTGTGTGGGTGCCATTGTTGTCGAAGATTTTTATCCATTCACCATTTCCTTTGCTTGATTGTGGAATCTCTACCACTTTACCACTGTTACGAGCTACAAGTTGATAATAGCCTTCACCACAGTCGTAGAGAATAAATTGTTGATGAGGATTACCCAAATAGTCGTATAGTTGCACCTGAGCTCCGTTATCCTTAGAAAAATCAACGACATCCATACCTCGGTTCTTATTACCATAGGAGCAGATGGAGTAGACACCCTTACCTTTCATCACCTCTGTAAATGTCCACGTCTGAGAGGCATCTACACCCTCGTCATCAAACTGGACGATTGCGGTATTGTTATCAGTCTTGTTATTATCCAAGTCAAGATACTTACCACTGTTGCGGTTCATGATTTTGAAGTTACCCGACAGACCGCTCTTACCATTTGGTTCGATTCGCACCGAACAAGCCTTATCGTTCCAATCCCCACCAACAAAAGAAGCGTCTGTTGTCCAACTCTTTGAATTACCAGTGAAATCAGCATTCTCATAGAGTGTAATCTTGAAGCCTTTTGTGACCTTCAACGATGATATATCCTTAGCACTAATGCCATACATGGCGAGTTCTGCCTGAGTGTAGCTACCCTCGCCCAATGATTTTGAATAACCACGATAGTCGGAATCTGCATAAAGAATTGCTATACTGTCATCGCACTTTTTTGTACCAAACACACGTAGCATCCTCGTTGCCCACTGATTAAGATTCCATGTTTCATCGTTATAAAGCCAAATAAAACCTCCGCTCACTCCATTATTTTTCTTCCATGACTCCATCTGAGCTACGCATGCATCTACACCACCTTCTTGGTAATTCATTCTTCCTGCATGGACAGCTCTGTTACCTAAATGCCAGTCGGATGGATTGTTTCCTGCTCCGCCATCATAACACTGTATAAGTACCCTATCACATCTATCGCCCAACTGAGAAACAAGATTTTCCCAAAAACTACGGTTCGTATATGGCGCGATAGTTGTTTTATACCCCAATTCATACATCATCTGGTGGAATTTAACAGCCGTTGCGACATCGTAGCAATGCTCATCATCGTTGTTTACAGCATCAATCTCTGGAATGGCATTTTTAAGCGCTTTAAAATTCTTATACAAGATGGTACCACTTCCTACACCATGACTATTAATAAGTTCCTTGATGCGACTAAAAGACTCGTTACCCCAACCACCTATACATATTTCTATTCTACTTATGGTTGTTGGTGCCTGTTTTAGTTTTTTTATGTCAGAGACATAGTTGGGTTGCGTGTTACCAAACACATACTTTCCATCTTTGCATACCGTCTCGCCATCTGTAGTCAGTGTACCATCGGGCTCAACGTTGATATTGAAGAGAATGATGTATGTGAAACCAGAATTGCGTAATTTCTCGATGGTACCGGGACGTTCACGTCGGATATGTCCACCTACATACACGCCAGTGGATTGGGCAATAGTTTTGCTCACTCCCGAAAATACGAGAATGAGCAATAAAAACAGAGTTTGTTTCAATGTATTCATGCTTTGTACTTTTTTGAATAACGTGAAATAAAGTTGTTAGTCATTCCAAATGTTTCCATCATCGCCGGTGATCGGTCCGTCTTCGCCACCTTCGCCGGCAATATTTTCAACAGAATCGCTTTTGTTGAAATCATGAAGCGATGCTGAGACCATTTGGCACAAAGCATCATCATTATATATTTTTATATTAATGATTATCGGTTTTATATATTCCTTTTTCATTGTTGCTTTTTTTATTTGACTACATATTTTTTTCCATTCACGACATAAATGCCCTTTGACAGATTATTCAGATCGGCGGCATTGTTTTTCATAAGCACTCCGCTGATGCTATAAACTTTGCCAAAAGTGTCTCTATTCAAGTCATCTTCCTTTATTGTTTCTATAGGAGTGGTAGAACTATCATCAAACAAACTTAAAGAAAGTTCATGAGCATTCGTGGTACTATTATTTATTTTATGAAACCACCCACTGAACCCACGGATACCGTATTTTTTATCAGCTGTATAGGGATAGAGTTTCATCGTGCCGTTTTGGGACTGCTGAAAGAAATAATCATCGGTTGTTATTATACCTTGTGAATCCCCCACAGTGCCCGTGCGCTGAACAAGAGAACCTCTAAGCACATAATCATCATAGGTTGCCTTACCTTTAAATGGTATCGCATCAGTATTCACACTACCATCAAAATCCTTTACCTGCTGTAACATTTCCTCAGCAGAATATGTTTTTACAAGCGTCCAATCCCCATCATTTCCACTTACTCCAGATGCAGACCAGCGGTAGTTCAAATCAACATTTCTAAACGTATAAATACCATCGTTTGCAATATCTTTTTTTCTCATCTTAACAAGGAATGTCTCACATAAATCAAGCGGATAAGCATCAAAATCGGTGTAATGGAGAAACATGAAAGTCTTACCCACTTTCCAATAGCCGCGGTATACACCCATTGTGAAATTATTACTATTAGCCTCGCTATCATTATTGGTAAGCCCATTCACTACGATGCGTGCATTGTGAGCCTGTTTCTTTCTATAATCTTCACCCCACTTACTACAATATCTGTAATTCACTCCAAAAGGCAGACAAATGGTGTTCCAACCCACCTTAAGTGTTCTGTGCAATCTTACTATCGCATGTTGCTGCGGCACATTAATATATTCTGTATGATTACTATATAGGTCTTTTGTGAGAAGACGCTGAAACTCAGACCCATCATTCATATAGGTCAAAAAACCAGTTGTCTCACCAGTTGTCTCATTTTCATACCAGTTTTGTGCAGCATTCTCAAAGTTTACAGTTGTCATATTTGGATCCAGCCCATCAAACACGCTTTTATTTTTAATATTTGCATATTCGTCCGTTTCCCCTTGTAGGCACGTAGGAGCCTTTACACTGTTCACTGTGATAGTTTTCAACTTTATTTTAGCATCACCAGTAGAAGCAAATGCACCATCTCCTATTTCAGAAAACTGTGCAGGAATATTCAATTCGGTAAAAGAACAAACATTTTTATTCTTATCCGTTCCATCATGTCCATCTTGTCCGTTGCAGCCAAAAAACAGATAAGCAGGAATCTTCGTTCCCCCATTGTCTGCATAATTCTTTAACACACCATTAACAAATTCGTTGGTCATGGATCGACAGTCACCAAATACACCAGTTCCAAGATAGGTTATCTTAGCTGTATTCATGTTTTCAAAGGCTTTCAACTGTTTGCAGCCCCTAAATGCATTTTTATATATTCTAAGTTCTTTATTATCCGGAGTTATATTTGCCAGAGTTATATTTGCCAGTTCATCACATCCTCTGAATGCTTCAAAACCAATCTCCAAGCCACCATTTCCGTGAATATTCAGTCCGGTAACTTTCACTCGATTATAAAAAGCCTGATTTCCTATTTTCGTTACTGAGTTGGGTATCTCAATAGCCATTTTATGGTCTGCTACTAAGTCAGAGAATTTATCACGATTTCCTTCATCTGCGCGAAAAGCATTGTCTTTTATCTCTGTAACATCCTTTATCAATCGGTTTATATATTTGGTACTCAAGCCATAACAATTGGCAAACATATATTTCCCAACTATATTCAGCAACTTTTTATCCGTTACCGCATTATCTGTTATTTCTACGGGGGCATTCGTCTTATCGTTCCATATAGTTATTCTTTTCAGATTCCAAGCATTAGCGAAATAATATTGACAATCTTCATCACCATTTCCTACATTCATACCACCTTTAGGCAATTCCAACTTTTCAAGTTTAAACATATCCATGAAATAGCCCTTATCAGTATATATATCACGTTGATACTCGCGCAATTCGAGATATTTGATGTGCTCACGTATCTCCTTCCACGCTTCATATTCATCTCCCTCCATTATGCTTAATTGTCCACCTTTACCTCTTCCTTTCCCATTGGCAAATACAATACCATAAATTCTATCCAGCTTATTATCGGCTTGGGGCAATGTATAATTCCCTTTACTTTCATCCATTACAGACTTTCCATCAATAAGATCCCTCAGTCCGTTATGATAAACTTTTTTCTGATCATCATAGCTTACCTCAATATAATTAGACCATCCTTCCAACTCACCTTTATCATTGTAAAGCTGGATTTTGTAGAAATAATTGTCCGCTGAAGCCTGTATCAAGCACAAAGCGAGCAAGATCATTGATAAAAGTATATTTTTTTTCATATCCATAATTCCGCAACACTATTATTAATTAAACTTTTAAAAGACCTTAGCAACAAAAAGTTGCCCAGGATTATGTCATGTCAGAAGTTTCACTTATCTTAGTGTTGCATTTAAAAAACAAATAAAACTCTGAATGACATTGCAAAAATTCAAATAAAATCTGAGAAACTCACTCCTTTCTTTTTAGTTATTATTTACTGAAGTTTCGCAAGTTTTGCCCCACACGCCTGAAGGGGCAGAAGCTCTTAGCCCGTACTTAAACCACTTGCGAAACTTGAGTTATTTAAATTTGTACACAAAGTTATAATGTATGTATGTGTTGTTATTCCTAATCTGTGCCAATGATGTTCTGAAAGAACTAAAAGCTACGATATATTTTTACGCGTTCATCTTTTATAACGACGGCCATAGACAAGTGACTTTTTGGGTGTTACCAATCTGATAAGTTACTTCCAGCGTATTGGCAGCATGCACAAAAACAGAAAGCATGCTAACCATACAGAAAAGTAACAATTTGTAAATTCTCCTATTCATAAGCATTGTTTTTTAATTATACAATTAAGTTATTAAGTTTTCGCTTGCAAAATTACACTTTTTATCTTTTCGCTTTTCGGCTGTGGGTAAAAAAGTGGCTTCACGAAGCAACAAAAAGAGCACAAGTAACTGATTATCTATTGTTTATCTTTTTCTTCGTTTTGAAAAATATTAAGATAAAAGGGGCATTTCATCTTGATGAAACGCCCCCTTGTACCTGATTTATAGAACTTTCTCATGTGCAGAAGTTAGAGAAGTTATCTTAACTTCCCCATTTGAGAAAGTTGTTTTTACTTTTTTACC
>OJKP01000253.1_pt1 | contig 42889 bp, 34 predicted proteins | sample 1596521 | NCBI WGS metagenome assembly OJKP01 (sample SAMEA4350130, study PRJEB24818) | metagenome | biome: human; feature: gut; material: faeces | place: Denmark | collected 2013-09
AGTCTATCAATCCATTTCTTTAATACGACAAAAGTAATAAATTGACATCTAACTGCAATTATATTATGTTTGCATTTTAGCGGCTCAGCTTCGCTTCGCCGCTTTCATCTGCAAACTTAGTGCTATGTGCACCATTGGGCTTTCAGCCCGTCCTTGCTAAATCCGAAACTTCAGTATGGAAAAACATTTTTATTCGTAATGATAAAATTGGGGAGGGGCTACGTCGAATCAAATATCAAGAACCGTACAAACAAGCCATTATCCCCCTTTCGCCCATCTTTGATTGTTCTATTATTCCACTTTATTGTTCGTATCGTCGCACAACACTTGCATGGTATCTCATTAAACCCTTATTTTGCGCCTAAAGAACGTTTAACAACCGACGTGGACATTGCTCCATCTCACCACGAGAAATAGCCTCAGCGAACGTCTGCGCCACTAAAAATCACTATCTAACATTATGAAGACAAAAGCATTACTCCTTGGCGGCTTACTCGCATGCTGCGCTCTCACCGCTAACGCACAAGAAGGATTCCGCGCAGGTATCACCGCCGGAATGAACGTAACTAACATTACCGATACAGAGATGGACTGCCGCATCGGCTTCAACGCAGGTGCACGCTTCGAATACAATTTCAATCCTAACCTCTACCTCGGTTGGGGCGTACAATGGTCGATGAAGGGCAATATGAAAGATGTAGAAAAAAACGGTGCCAAAGTGACGGTGAAGAACAACGCTCATTACTTGGAAATTCCAGTAAACATTGGTGGTCGCATCCATCTAAGCGATGACCTTAGTCTCTTCGGAGAGACGGGTCCTTACTTCGCCGTAGGTACTTGTGGTAAGACCAAAGCAGACGCTACTGTACTTGGTCAGTCAGGTTCTGCCGACGCCGATTTCTTTGGCGACAATGGTGCTAACCGCTTCGATGCAGGTTGGGGACTACGCGCTGGTGTGGAAGTAAGCAGTTTCCAAATCCACCTAGGCTATGAATATGGCTTCACCAAGGTATGGGACGACACGAGTGCTCACAATTGGAACTTCAACGTAGGTGTGACCTACATGTTCTAAGAGTTTGAAGTTTTAAGGTTATGAGGTCATAAAGTAAGCTTTCGACTATCTGATCCATATCTACAGATGCCCAAAAGCCTTAACATCGTCCTCTGATCTTCATAACCTTCATAAAGCGCATATTACTCCGCTTCGTTGTTCAATTCAAACAACGAAGCGGTTTCTGTTTACATTCATTCCCTAAGAAGTAGAGCCTATATGACGGTGATATACGCTATTTTAAGCTGAGCGAGTGTACTTTTTCGGCAAAACGCTTGGCAGTAACGACAAAAAACCTTACCTTTGCACCGCTTTAAGCCTCCAACCGAGGCAAGAGAAGCAGCCCAGATGGCGGAATCGGTAGACGCGCTGGTCTCAAACACCAGTGGGGCAACCCGTGCCGGTTCGACCCCGGCTCTGGGTACGCTAAGCGCTCAACAACGAAAAGTTGTTGAGCGCTTTTTTTGTGTTGCTTACACTCAATCTTGGGGCAACGGATATGACATTTCTTTGAACGGGGCAGCAGATCTTTTAGGTTGTAGGATGAAAAAAGTGATTTGTCTTCGCGTCCACAGATGCACGTTTTACCATTCACAGATGCTCATCTACCCTTTCACAGATGCTCATCTTTACGTCTACCGCTGCCGTGCGGTAAAGCTACCACAGGCCTGTGGTAAAGCTACCGCTGCCGAGCGGCAGAGCTACCACAGGCCTGTGGTAGACGTGAAAGTCTTCATTGAGAAACGGAATAACCTAGATTCTAGATTGATAATGACGAAGTTAGGAACACTTCGTTCGCAGTTTATGAAACCCTCCGTTTACAAGGGGGAAATTTCCATCTATGCAGAGAGACAATTCTCGTTCCCTGAAATAAGACTGTATCTTCACGCAACAGCCTTACTACAACATGAAAAATGGAAAAACATACGACATAAGGATAATACCAACTGGGAATATCCGCTGACCCTTTTGAACTGCACTTTAAAGAGCGCTTCATCCCATTTTGAACAAGAGTTGAACAAACGCTCTTGTTTTTGAATCATTCTAGAACGCGAGTTGAACGAATATTAAATGGCGTTGAATAGCAGTTCTTATAATTTTGAAAGGATATTTCGCGATTCCTTATGCTCTGAAACCATTTAAGAGGAATTTGCGTAGACTAAGATGGGTAATACCTTCATAGTCGCTCGCATGAATGAGGGGTGTTGCGGATATAACGTATTTGGGATATGAGTCGGGGATGTTGTGTAATGTGCCAAATTCTCGTTTTCTCGTTTCGTCGTTGGCAATGATGTAAGAAACTTGAACGTAGAGTTTGTTGGGACGTGCAACGTCGCTCTTTGAAGAAGTGCGCGTACATACGAAATCTACTTCTCCTGCTCGCATTTGTCCCACAGAAACGGTGTATCCCAATCGAATGAGGTTTTGGTAGACCACGTTTTCCATCACCTTTTCGACGTCCTTCTCGCGTTCTCCACCTACGATGAAGTTACGTAGTCCAACATCGCCAAAATAGGTTTTACCCGTGTTTTCGAGCAATTTCTTGCCATGAATGTCGTAGCGTTGTACGTTGACTATAAGGAAAGCCTCTGCGAAATAAGACATATAGTTGAGCACGATGTTCGACGATATATCTTCACCTTGGGCTTTCATGTATTTGGCAATACTTGTTGCGGAGTTGAGCTTTCCTATGGTGTCGGCGAGAAAGGCAATCAAATTGTTGAGAAACGGAATGTTGCGAATTTTGTGTCGTTCGATAATATCCTTGAGCATAATTGTATTGAACACACCAGAGAGATATTCCCATATCATGTTATCGTTGTCTATCCCAATGCTTCGCAGTCCGGGCAGTCCGCCGTAAGTAAGGTATTTCCACAGGCTATTGTCGCTATCGGTAAGTTTGTGAAATTGTAGAAATTCGGCATAGTTAAGGCCTTGTATGCGAATTTCCACATACCTTCCAGCAAGCAGAGTGCTCAGCTCTCCAGAAAGCATCTTAGAGTTCGACCCTGTAATGATAATGTCTGTATTTTCTTCAGAGCGAAAACTGCGCACTGTGTGTTCCCATCCCTCGATGTTTTGCACTTCGTCTATCAGAATATAGTTGTGCTTACCGGCTACGAAATGTTGTGTAAGGTAGTTGTCAAGTTCGTTGTGGTTGGTGATAAACTTGAATGCTATTTTCTCTTTGTCAATGTAGATGATGTTGGCGTCGCTTTCGTGCTGATGTCGGTTTATGAAATCCTTCATCACATAGCTTTTTCCTACGCGACGCTGTCCAATGATTACGATAATTTGCTCTTTCCCAATCCATGAATCAATCTGATGGGCATATTCTTCTCGTGTAATTATCTGCATGGGGTATTGTTTTTTCCGAAAATAACGCTTGCTTTCAAATTGCTAAGCCGCAGCTTATCTTATGCAAAGATAATGCAAGGCGAACGCAATGAAAGCTTGCTTTCAAATTGCTGAGCCGCAGCTTATCTTATGCAAAGATAATGTTTTCTTATCATTTGTAGATGATAAAAATACACTCATCTTTGATTTTATTGTCTATAAGTGATAAAATCGCAGATTTATCACTTTTGTTGTTTATAGATGATAGAAAGATTCTTCCGTTAAACGCGTAGACGCTTGTAGTGTAAAGCGTATAGCCTTAACGTGAAGAATTCTTCGTTTCAGAACCCGTATATTTTCCTTTTCAGCTTTACATGATGCAGAAAGTCCCCCACAGCACGCATGCTGCGGGGGACTTTCTACATTAGGATGTCCAAAAAGGGCATTTTACTCGGCTATAAGCGAAAATTCTGCGCCAGAGGCATAATCCTGTCCGTTTTGCTCATTCAAAGCTCTGAAGCGAATATAACGAGCCTTTACGGGCTTGGCAAACATGACACGCTTGAGCTCGGCATTGGCAGCGAAGGCGCCCTTATGGATGGGCTCTCCCCAGTTTTTGCCGTCCTGGCTCACATAGATTTCATAATCCTTCACCCATCCGTTGGTGCCACTCTGACGAGGCAGGAGAGTGAATCCCTTCATGAGTTTGGCTTCGCCAGCGTCGAAATCAACCCAGTGGGGATACTTAGCCAAGGTAATAGAGTACATGGTGTGCCATATCGTAGAAGGATCGCCATCTACAAGGTTGGCAGCATTGCCGCCACCAGGCTCTTGCGACGAGGCGAACACCACTTGCAGGGGCACACTTTCAATCTTCTCGTAGCTCATTGAGGTCTTCATCGAAGGATTGTCCTTATACCATGTGGTGATGGTGCCACCAGCGCGGAGGTCGATGGGCTGGGTATAAGTATGAGCCTTCTTGAGGTTCTGACCGAGGGCATACATGATGGTGCGGCCCTTGGCAGGTGTGCTCAGTGTGACTTTACCCGTGCGACTGTGTTCGATGCTGATGGGCTGTTCGCCCGAGGGCGAAACTTTAGCCACTTGAGAAGCATCGCTTCCTGCTGCGAGCGGACGGATAACGAAACCGAAGTTGTAGTTAGCACTTAAAGCTTGATCTTCCACAAACGGGCCACCCTGTCCGCAGCTTGCACCTCCGAGACCAGTCACTTTGGCATCGAGATGGAGATAGGTGCCATCGCTCTCGGGGAGCTGATAGATGTGGGGAGTCTGAGCGAGCTGTTGCTGGCTCCAAGGCAGTGCTGAAGCAGACATCACGCTATCGGAAATGAATGCGAGACCTGTGCCGTCGGCTTGACGGAGAGCACACCAGCGCACTTCCTCGCGATTGCCCATAGACTGGGGCTTAGGCAAGAGGATATCTTGTTCGCCCACGCGGCCTTGATGCTGCTCAATGAACTGTCCGGTCTTGCGGTCGGCATAGTTGTTGACAGGACCACGGCCGTAATAGGTGAACTGATCGAGCTGCTTGGGCAACTTCATAGAGTAGCCAATGCGGGGCAACACCACGTTGTTGCGATTGGAAGAGATAGCACTCTGGAGTTCTACGGAGCCATCGGGATAGATGGTGTAGACCTCATTGGTGGTAAACTTGAGATCGTCGGCCGTGAGCTTGTGCACGCCCTTGTCGAAGCGGTAAGCGCTCTCGGGGTCGCGATCATGATCGGTGTATACCTGCTGACATCCCTCGCGGCCTTGGCTCTCTACGGTGAAGCTTACCTGCGTGGTGCCGTTCTTCTGATTGCTTACGATGGTGGGAGTGCCTACTACCTTGTGGTCGAGATTGTAGAGTCCGTACTTAAACCATGCGTTGTGATAGCCTATACCGGCATCGTTGTCGGTGGGAGCACGGAAGGCATCGAGCTTAGGACCATTGCCCTCGGCAATGAGCGTCTTGCCGCCATAAGTGAGGCTGGCGATAGAGCCCTGCTTGAGGTCGAAGTTGATGGTATAGTCCTTGCCCTCGAGAGTGAGGCGGTCGGCAGTGCGAGTGGTCTTGACTGCGCCCTGCTTCTGAGCTACGCTCTTCATAGCAGGAGCTTTTACATCGGCTCCCTTCACACGGAGCTGCTCTTCCATCTGTACGTAGCCCTTCTTAGCCCAAGGCATGTCTTTGCCTTGAAGGAACTGCACCTTGACGAAGTATTCGCTCTCGGGCGAAAGCTTGCTATAATCATAGTCGAGCACATACTCTTGACGCTCACGCGGGCCGACGATGTTCTTGGCGCCCATGAGAGGCTTGTTGGCTTCGATGCACTGGCCATCTTTCCAAAGCGACCATACGATTTGATAGCCCTTAAGAGGCTCGAAATAGTTCTTATTGAATATTTCGATGCGACCTTGCTTGAGGTCGACGGCCTTTACACCCACGTTTTGGTATACCTTCTTCACTTCAAAGTATTGAGCCTTAGGAGTGAGGTCGGGACGCATCACACCGTTCATACAGAACATACCATCGTTGGGCTTATTGTCCATGCCGAAATCGCCGCCGTAGCCCCAGTATTTCTGTCCGGTCTTGGCATCGATGCCTTCCATGGCTTGATCTACCCAGTCCCAAATGGCACCTCCCATGAAGAAGTTGGTGCTTTCGATGGCATTCCAATAGTCGATGAGGTTGCCCACGGCATTACCCATGGAATGAGCATACTCTGAGATGTGGTAGGGATACTTCATGTTGTAGTTGCCCTTTACGGCTCCTTGCACCCATGCGATAGAGGGGTATTGGTTGGATCCCATATCCACAATGTCGTTGTTGCGCTCATACTGCACGGGGCGACTTTGGTCGTACTCCTTGATGGCTGCATAACATGCCTTGAAGTTGTCGCCAGGACCAGCTTCGTTGCCAAGGCTCCAGATTACGATAGAGGGATGGTTGACGGTAGCGTGAACCATCTCCATGTTGCGAGCCAAGTGAGCGTTTTTAAATTCGGGTACGTGCGAGAGTGAAGCTTCGCCATAATAGTACTCATGGCTCTCGAGGTTGGCCTCATCTTCAAGATAAATGCCGTATTTGTCGCAGAGGTAGTACCAATAGGGAGCATCGGGATAGTGGCAGTCGCGCACGTGGTTGATGTTACCACGCTTCATGAGGAACACTTCCTTCTCCATCTGCTCACGGGTGATGTAGTGGCCCGTCTGCGGATTATTCTCGTGACGATTTACGCCCTTGAGCTTGATGGGCTTGCCGTTGAGATAATAGTAGCGACCAGCCAATCCAAACTCGTCTTGATTAGCAGGAGTATCCTTGATTTCGACTTTACGGAAGCCAACGATGGTAGAGAAAGTCTCCACGGTGTTGCCCTTCTTATCTTTGAGTTCTCCCACAAGGGTATAGCGGTGGGGAGCTTCTGCGCTCCAAGGCTTCACCTTATTGCCAGGAGAGAGGGTAGCCGTAGCGGTGACTTCACCGTTTTTGCCCACTTCGCCCACTTGAGCCACGGCTTGTACACCGGGAACGAGGGTATTTTCGTCAGAATAGAGCTTATTTTCGTAGAGCGAATACTGGATGGTATAGCCCTTGGCAGCCTTCGTGGTGAGATTGTTGACCTGTGCACTCACATGAAGCGAGGCTTGGGTGTAGGTGGCATCGTAGTCGGGGATAGCCTTGAGGTCGCGCACTTGCACTTTGGGCTTAGCGGTGAGCGACACGTTGCGGAAGATACCCGGCAAGCGGAACATATCCTGGCTCTCGAGCAATGAGGCATCGCTGTTGCGATAGACTTCCACGGCTATAACGTTCTCGCCCTTCTTATTCAGATAAGGCGTGATGTCGAATTGTGCTAGGTTGCGCGAGTTCTTTGAGAATCCCACGTAGTGACCATTGATGTAGAGATAGAAGAAAGAATCTACACCATCGAAGTTGACATAGACTTCCTTACCATTCCAATGTGCGGGGAGACTGAAGGTGCGACGATAAGAGCCTACTTCATTGCGATTCTTATACGTCATCCAGTTCTTGGGCGGTGTGCGCATCACGCCTCCTTTCCAGTCGCCTACCTTCACTTGGTGCTGGAAGATTACGCGCTGGTTGCTATAAAGAGGTTCGCCATACTTGAAAGTGCCATCGGCTTGGCGTCCAGCCATATTCCACGACATGGGCACCTGTATTTGGTCCCAACCCGAAACGTCGAACGTGGGCTTGAAAAAGTCGACGGGACGCTCATCGGGATTCTTTGCCCAATGGAACTTCCATTGTCCGTCGAGGCTCTGCCAGAGTGTACTGTTCTCGGGTAGCACCTTGCGAGCTTGGTCTACTCCCTCGAAGGAGAAGAACCATGCATGAGGTTGCTGCTTGTTGTAGGCCACAGAGTCTGGGCTCTGCCACTCCCACCCTGAGGGGTGAGGCATCTGGCCATAATAAAAGCCACCCAACGGAGCCACTTGTGCCCACATGGGCGACGAGAGTAAGGCTGCGAGCAGGGCAGCAGTAGTTTTCTTGTGCATATAATAGGGATGTTTGTAATGTGTTTTCCTTATTTTTTCAGAGCGGAGCTTTGCATATTCTGAACAAAGCTATGCTTCTTTCTGAACGATTCACGCTTTTTTAGATGCGAATGTACATATTCAAAGGGCTGGATGCATCGTTATGCCCGCCCTGCTAGGTGAATATGATGGGCACAAATTTACGTAAAACCTATCGTTTGCCCAAGGTTTTACAATCTTTTATACAAATACTATCTAAGAAAGCCTAGAATTTTCCAAAGAACTCGTATTTTTCTTGAAATCCATGAGAAGTAGGCTTCGCCTTCAAACCTTCCACACGTTATGCCTTTCTCACAAAGTTTCCAGGCATCCTGACCACGAGTTCTGCGTCTTCAAGGTCGAACAATAGATTGGCCACACGGGCAGAAGTAGTGCCAAGTTGATTCGCAATACTATCCATCGTGATTGCATCTTTCTTTGAGAGCATAGCGAGTATGCGCTCTTGCTCGGGAGAAAACGTGGGAAAAAGCGAAACTTCGCCTTGTACTGGAGCACTCTCCCACCCCATGATGTGCAGGATGTCGGCTGCAGAAGTGATAATCGAGGCTTTCTTCTGGCTAATCAGATGGTTGCATCCAGCGGAATACTCATCAGTGATTCTACCTGGTACGGCCATTACTTCGCGGCCAAGAGAACTCGCTATGGCGGTGGTAATAAGCGAGCCTCCATGGGCGGCACTTTCCACCACAAGAGTGGCGGCCGTCATGCCCGCTACAATGCGATTGCGACGCACAAAGTTGCCTTTATCGGGATTGGTGCCCGTAAAGTATTCGGTGAGCAGACCGCCGTGGCTCAGCATTTCGCGTGCTTCTTTCTCATGCCGACGCGGATAAATACGATCGAGACCATGAGCAAGCACGCCTACCGTGTCGATTCCATATTTCAAGCATGCACGGTGTGTATGAATGTCTACTCCGTATGCCAAGCCACTGACTATCAGAGAGTTTGGCAGCATCTCACGCAAATCTTTTATCAAACTATTACACATCTGCTTGCCATATTCCGTGATGTGTCGTGTGCCCACAATGCTGATACTGTGCGTATGGTTGAGCGCTGTTGTGCCACGATAGAACAGGACAATGGGAGCATCCTTCACTTGCCGCAAGCGCAGCGGATATTTATCGCTACTATAAGGAATCACTTCGATGCGGTGTTCTTGACAGAACTCCATTTCGCGAAGCGCACATTCGCGGGCTTCCTGTATCCCTATTGCATCGCGTAAGATGGCTGCCCAATGAGAATCAATGGATTGAGAATCTGTTAGGGCTGCCATAGCTGTGCCGTAATGGCGTATTGCAGCTAGAGCCTGCGACTGCGTGAGACCACGCAGTCGCAGCATAATGAGTGAAGAAAAGGCTTCGTCGAGCATGAGTGGGGAGAGTTTTCTATTTCTATGAGAAACAGGAGATTTCCTTTTATAAAGATTATTCTTCTGCAAAGAACACTTGGTTGAGTTCTTCGCAGTCGCTCAATTTTCCGTTAATAAGACATACAGCTTCCACGGTCGACTTAAAAGCAGGTTTATTGTCGGGAAGGCGATAGATATCTTGAATGAACACGTACTTAATTCCCTCCTTCTTCAGCGCAAGCTTCGATACAAATTCGTCACCGCTACGCAAGGGCGTTTTGAAGTTGAGTTGCATACGAGCCACTACTGCATCGATACCGCGCTCATGAAGTTCGGCAAAACTCACACCGCGCGAGCGAAGAAATTCATGACGAGTGTGTTCCGTATAGTGTTGATAGTTGGCATTGTTGACAATACCTTGTAGGTCGCACTCATAGTCGCGCACCTTAAAATTGAGAGAGTAGATATAATTCAAAGTGATGAGAATATAAGAGATGTAAATGAAATATGGGCTATAACAACCTAAGAAACATTCCCTAGCGCGAACGCAAGTATTCAGCACCGAAACGGCAACGGAGACAGTCTTTACGATCGCAATAGTTTTGACGGAGCTGAATGAGGGCTTGACTGTCGGCTGCATGAGCCACGTCAAGTCCTGCTCGCTGCCAACAACGCGTAATATAGTTGTGTTCAGCGGGAAGTTGCTCTAAGAGAGAAAAAGCACGTTCGGCCATATCTTCGTCCATACGCTGACGACCATAAGCAAAAAAGAGAGGTGAGGCCGTATTGATAATGACAAGGTTGAGCGAAGTTTTCTGCAACGTTTTATCTGATTCGCGACTTTCTTCTCCAAAGGCATAGTGGGTGCGCCAATAGTCGGTCACACCGATGCGAAATAGGCTTCGCAACTCGTCAATTGACGCACATTCTAACAAACGCGAAAAGTTAGCCTTCCGCTCAGAATAAACTCGTGCTAACTGCGAAAGTCTTACGTGGGGGAAATTTTGCGGACGTAAACGCCCGAACTTCCACATTCGTGCATCCATCGGAGTAAGCCCAAACTTATGCTGAAGAAAAATATATTCCGATTTAAGCTTCATGAAGTAACTGTCGCGACGCTCTGCTTTGACAATTTCATCGGAAAGAAGGCCTGCTTGCCCCATAAAGAACGCCTCGATTTGAAACACATCATCGCGGTGTTTACACACAGCCTGAGGATCTATGGTTTGTGCCCAAAGCTCGAAAGCTTGTGCGTTGGTACCAAAGCCAAAATTGCGTGCTAACGTAATAAAGAATGCTCGTTCCCAATCGCCTCCTGTTTGCTTCAGATAGCCTTCAATACGTTGTGTCTTACTTTCAAGCCTTTCCACCGTAAGTCTACTCATCCAGCTATGTACCATCAACTCATCTACTTGGGGTATGATGCGGTAACAAGGTGGATACGTTTCCTCGTTGAGTAATTCTTCATAGTTCTGTTGCAACTGCGGTGGCACTTTTAGCGCTACTTGTGGAGGTCGTTTGCCATCAGCCGTCTCCACCTCCGCATCGATAGTTTCCACCACATGTAGAATAACATTATTATAAGCCGCATCTGTCTCGTGGTGGTGGCGATACCAATCAGAGGAGCGAGTATGCACCTCCACATTGCCTGCCCACAATACGCCTCCTATCTTCACCTTTGCATTGAAGAAGTCGGGGCCTGAATTTAGCAAGTTGTGCACGCCAGGATCGATCACTTCTATATTTTCGCCGTTTTGCGTCAATAGAGGTGCCGTGCCATATATCCGGTGTTGCCACACATAATGGACCAAGTATTCCATATTGAGGTTGCGTTAAGATTAGCCTACAAAGGTAGTGCAAGGCGAGTGAAATACAAAATAAAAGCGAAAACTTTTATTTTTATTTCCAAGCCGCAGCCTACATTGTGCTTGCAAAAGGTAGTGCAAGGCGAGTGAAATACAAAATAAAAGCGAAGACTTTTATTTTAATTTCCGAGCCGCAGCCTACATTGTGCTTGCAAAAGGTAGTGCAAGGCGAGTGAAATACAAAATAAAAAGGGGAACCCTCATTATCCTCATAATTGTGACGATCATTCGTACATCCCCCACCCTGCAACCTTTCTTTTTAAGAAGAGCAAAGGCATCTGTTAAAATAAAAACTCGTACTTTTGTAGCATCAATACAAAATGCGTAAATGGACACTATTTTTCACTACGACGTCGTTGTGATTGGCGCAGGCCATGCTGGATGCGAAGCCGCAAGCGCTGCAGCTCGCATGGGAGCAAAGACCTGTTTGATCACAATGGACATGAACAAAATAGCACAGATGAGTTGCAATCCAGCCGTGGGCGGCATTGCAAAAGGACAAATCGTGCGAGAAATCGATGCACTCGGTGGACAAATGGGCGAGGTTACAGATGCCACTGCCATCCAATTCCGCATGCTCAATCGATCAAAAGGACCTGCCATGTGGAGTCCTCGTGCACAGTGCGACCGCGCTCGCTTCATCACGGAATGGCGACTGCGCCTCGAAAACACTCCCAATCTCTACATCTGGCAAGACGAAGCTACAGAAATTCTCACTGAAGGCAACATCGTAAAGGGCGTGCGCACCATTTGGGGAGCTACTTTGCTAGCTCGCGCCGTAGTGGTCACCGCAGGAACTTTCCTCAGAGGACTCATGCACATTGGTAGGAAGCAAGTAGCTGGAGGACGCTGCGCAGAGCCCGCAGCAAATTTCCTTACGGAGAGCATCAACAACCTCGGCATTCGTTCAGCCCGCATGAAGACAGGCACTCCCGTTCGCATAGACAAGCGAACGGTACATCTTGATGAAATGGAACTTCAACCAGGCGAAACAGATTTTCACCGCTTCTCCTACATTAGCAAGATGCGTCCCCTGCCCCAACTGCCGTGTTGGACAACAAACACCAATGCCGCTGTTCACGAGACGCTGCGCTCTGGCCTCGCCGACTCACCGCTCTACAACGGACAAATCAAGAGTATCGGCCCACGTTACTGTCCGAGCATAGAAACCAAACTTGTCACTTTCCCTGATCGAGACCACCACCCTCTTTTTCTAGAGCCCGAAGGTGTAGAAACGAATGAGCTCTACTTAAACGGATTCTCTTCCAGTCTACCGATGAATGTGCAGATTGAGGCTCTAAGAAAAATCCCCTGCTTTCGCGACATTGTAGTCTATCGCCCAGGTTACGCTATAGAGTACGATTTCTTCGACCCTACACAACTTCACCATTCACTAGAAGCGAAAAATGTGGACGGACTCTTCTTCGCTGGACAGGTAAACGGCACCACAGGCTACGAAGAAGCAGGAGGTCAAGGTCTCATGGCAGGCATCAACGCCGCACTGAAGTGTAGCGGAAGCGAACCTTTCACTCTTCACCGCGACGAAGGGTATATCGGCGTATTGATCGATGATCTCGTAACAAAAGGAGTGGATGAGCCCTACCGAATGTTTACATCTAGAGCAGAATACCGCATCTTGCTGCGACAAGACAATGCAGACATGCGCCTTACGCCCTACGCTGAGAAATTCGGATTGGCTTCAGAAGAACGATCACGCCGTTTCCATACGAAGAAAGAGAACATCGATGGAATCATACGTTACTGTCAGACATACTCGATTAAACCTTCCACAATTAACACACTTCTCGAAGAACTTGGAACTGCCCCGCTACAGAGAGGTTGCAAACTTTTCGATCTAATCAATCGTCCGCAGCTTTCACTCCAGATCCTCGCTAATCATTTGAGCGATTTTAAGGAGCGCCTTTCCATGATTTCATCGGATACAGAAGAGACCATTGAAGCAGCCGAGATAGAAATGAAATACCATGGATACATCGCTCGCGAACGTGCTATGGCCGAAAAAATGCAACGACTTGAAAACATCAAAATACGCGGTCATTTCGATTATAATAGCATCACTCAGCTCAGCACCGAAGCTCGACAAAAGCTTACAGCTATCGACCCTGAAACGCTAGCTCAAGCCGAGCGCATCCCTGGCGTATCACCAAGTGACATAAGCGTATTACTTGTATTACTTGGACGCTAAAAAACTTACATTTACATCTATCAGTAAGAAAGTCGAATATTATCTAAAGTAAAACTTTAACTTCTTGAGAGAGATTGTAGCCTAAAAAGGAAGATAAAGGCCTTTTTAGCGATATTTCCCTTACGTTCCACGTGAAACAAACCAACCAAAAGTATATCAATATCAAACCTTTTATGAATAAGAAACTGTTATTAGACAATCTAAGAAACGTGCCTGATTTCCCCAAGCCAGGAATCCACTTCAAGGATGTAAGCACACTCTTTAAAAACCACGAATGTATCGAAGAAATGCTCAACGAATTGCTACGCCTTTATAAAGACAAGGGCATCACGAAAGTTGTGGGCATTGAAAGTCGTGGCTTCGTTATGGGTGCTATTTTAGCAGAACGCCTTGGTGCTGGATTTGTAATGGCTCGCAAACCTGGCAAACTACCCGCTGAAACAAGAAAAGCCACTTACTTAAAGGAATACGGCTACGACACCATCGAAATTCACACCGATGCTATCAACGCAGACGATGTAGTGCTTATTCACGACGATCTCCTCGCAACAGGAGGCTCCATGCAAGCTGCCTACGACCTTGTACAAGCGTTCAAACCAAAGAAAACTTACATCAACTTCCTTATAGAATTGCAAATGGAAGGACTTGAAGGACGCAAATTCCTTGGCAACGATCTCGATATAACCACTCTCTTGACCATCAAGGAATGAAAGAAGACATACAAACCTACTTAAAAGGGATTGTAAACAATCTGCCCGAAACACCGGGGTGCTACCAGTACCTCGATGATTCGGGCACAATCATTTATGTGGGCAAAGCTAAAAACCTGAAACGCAGAGTAAGCTCTTATTTTAATAAGGAGCAACAAACGCGCAAAACACGACTTCTAGTGGCTCACATCCGCGACATCCGGTATATTGTGGTGAAAACAGAAGAAGATGCGCTGCTTCTCGAAAACAATCTAATCAAACGCTACAAGCCACACTACAATGTACTTTTAAAGGACGATAAAACCTATCCCTCCATAGCCATCAGCACAGAATATCTCCCCCGCATTTTCAAAACACGTCAACGCGGAAAACGCGGAGCAACATATTTTGGACCTTATAGCCACGTACCTACAATGTATGCATTGCTCAATCTGTGCAGAGAACTATATCAGCCCCGGCCATGCCACAAGGCAATGACAAAAGAAGGCGTTGAAAACGGGAAATATGAGGTATGTCTAGATTATCATATCCATCGATGCAAAGCTCCTTGTGTGGCCAAGCAAAGCCACGAAGACTACATGCGATGCATCGAAGCTTGCAAGGAAATATTAAGGGGTAATACGGCCGAAGTTGCTAGGAAAATGCGCGATGAAATGGTATCTCTTGCCGAAGAAATGCGTTTTGAAGAAGCACAACAAATCAAGCAGCGCTACGATCTAATAGAAAACTATAGAGCAAAAAGCGAGGTAGTATCGTCTGTATTGCACAATATCGACGTATTCAACATTGAGAGCGAGGATAAAGTGGCTTATATCAACTATTTGCACGTGAAGAATGGCTGCATCAATCAAGCTTTTACCTTTGAATACAAGAAACGTCTTGACGAAACCGATGAAGAGCTCCTCACGCTAGGCATCATCGAGATGCGCGAACGCTACGGCAGTCAGAGCCGCGAAGTGGTAGTTCCCTTCCCCGTCGACCTACCTGCCGAAATGCTGGAACAAACCATCCCACAGAAGGGGGATAAGAAAAAACTGCTCGACCTCTCCAAACTAAACGTAAAGCAGTACAAATTCGATCGTCTGAAACAAGCCGAGAAACTCAATCCCGAACAGAAACAGACGCGACTAATGAAGGAAATTCAGACCGACCTCGGTCTACCCAAGCTACCACTTCACATCGAACTCTTTGACAACTCCAATATTAGCGGAGACGATGCGGTAGCAGCCTGCGTAGTGTTTGAGCGACTAAAGCCTTGCAAAAAAGAGTATCGCAAATACAATATTAAGACCGTAGTAGGTCCCGACGACTACGCTTCAATGAAAGAGGTCGTAAGGCGCCGATACACCCGGCTTAGGAATGAATCGCGCCCCCTGCCCGATCTCATCATAGCCGATGGTGGGCGCGGCCAAATGGAGATGATACGCGAGGTGGTAGAGGACGAATTAGGGCTCTGCATCCCCATAGCCGGCCTTGCCAAGGACGATCGTCACCGCACGCGCGAACTCCTTTATGGTTTTCCACCCGCCACAGTGGGTGTAAAGCCAGAAAGTCAACTTTTTCGTACCCTCACCCAGATGCAAGACGAGGTGCATCGCTTCGCCATAAAGTTTCATCGAGAGAAGCGATCAAAGCGCCAAGTCGCCTCCGAACTCGACCAAGTGGAGGGCATAGGCCCCGCCACTAAGCAACTCTTGCTGAAGCAATGGAAAAGCGTAAAACGCATCCGAGAAGCCACGCTTATAGAACTTCAACAACTCTTGGGTACCACTAGAGGCGAAAAAATATACACAAATCTTCACTCCATGGATAATAAATCGTAAATTTGCCATCATGCGAATTGTTATACAGCGTGTGAAACACGCATCCGTCAGCATCGACGGACAAATAAAGTCTGCCATTGAGACAGGATTTCTCATTCTTCTAGGTATAGAAGAAGCCGACACAAAGGAAGATGCCGATTGGCTCTGCCGTAAAGTAGCAGGTCTGCGTGTTTTCGACGACCAAGAAGGAGTAATGAACCGAAGCATCATCGACATTGAAGGCGAAGCCCTCGTAGTGAGTCAATTTACCCTCATGGCCTCTTATAAGAAAGGCAACCGCCCTTCTTATATCCGTGCAGCGGGTCATGCACACGCCATTCCCCTCTATGAATACTTCTGCAAAACTCTCGAGCAGGCCATTGGCAAGCCCATAGGGACAGGCGAATTTGGTGCCGACATGAAGGTAGAATTGCTCAACGATGGCCCAGTAACCATCTGTATGGACACCAAAAACAAAGAATAAATAATGACACTTGAGGAACTTCAGCAGCAAGTAGATGCCTGGATAAAGCAATATGGTGTACGGTATTTCAGCGAACTCACCAATATGACTTGTCTCACCGAAGAAGTGGGCGAGTTGGCTCGCATTATGGCTCGCCGTTATGGCGATCAATCCTTCAAAGCCGGCGAGAACCATGACCCCTCAGAAGAGATGGCCGACATACTATGGGTACTCGTTTGCCTAGCTAATCAGACGGGCGTAGATCTCACCGAAGCCATGCGCAAAAGCTTTGAAAAGAAGACCCAGCGCGACGCTACAAGACATCTCAATAATCCGAAACTTCACTAAAGAAGAGCTCTATTCGCTCTGAAATAAAAAGGAGGTGTCTTATTCTGATGTATGAATAAGACTCTAAAGAGTGATACCATAAAATTCAGAATTTATAGAACCTCCCTAAATGCAGGAGCAAAGTTGAATCCCAACAGTGGAAAAGAAAAGCCATTCTACTCTCCTTAGAAGAAACAGAATCTAAGAACGAACAACTATACAAATAAAGATAACTATATGACCGATCAGAAGAATCTGCCCGCCGAGACTCAGAAGAGCAAGTACGAGCAAGCATTTGAAAAGTTTGACCTTAGCCTTAACGACCATGCTGTGAGCGAAGCCGTAGGCAAGCTCGTGGCCGAAAACAGAGCGAAATACGACACACCCGAAGTGAAGCGTCAGCTTCTCGGCACCGTAGAACTCACTACGCTTAAAGTAACTGATTCAGCCGAGAGCGTACTACAATTTACCGAGAATGTCAATCGCTTCTCCGATGAACACCCCGACCTTCCCGCCCTTGCCACTATCTGCGTTTATCCTAATTTTGCCAAGATTGTGAGCGAAAGCCTTGAGGCCGATGGTGTGAAAGTGGCTTGCGTAGTAGGCGGTTTTCCCTCAGCACAGACTTTCATCGAAATCAAGACGGCAGAGACAGCCCTTGCCATTCACGATGGTGCTGACGAGTGCGACTGTGTGCTCAGCGTGGGTGCTTTCCAGAGCGGCGACTATGAAACTTGTGCCGACGAAATAGAAGAGATGAAGGCCGCCTGCGGCGAACATCCCCTTAAGGTCATCCTTGAAACAGGAGCGCTGCAGCATGCCGATGCCATTAAGCGCGCATCTATCCTGTCGATGTATGCTGGTGCCGACTTTATAAAGACCTCAACAGGCAAGATAGAGCCCGCTGCCACACTCGAAGCAGCCTATGTAATGTGTACAGCTATCAAGGAATATTTCGACCTCACAGGCACAAAAATCGGTTTTAAGGCTGCTGGTGGCATCAAGACAGTTAGCGAAGCCGTAGATTTCTACACCGTAGTGCGTGAAATATTAGGTGAGGAATACATCCAAGAGGAACTTTTCCGCATCGGCACAAGCCGTTTGGCCAATCTTCTCGTGAGCGACATTTTAGGCAAGGACGTAAAGCCTTTCTAAAGCACACTCCCCTCTCCTAACAATAAAGGGTGATTCTATAATCTCAAGCAGTGAGTAAATATGCTCTCTGCTTGAGATTTTTTTCTTTATTCCCTTCCTTACATCATTGGATGAAACACGTTGAGAAACAGCGTTTTCACCTGATTAGAATACTGCGATCATTCTTATAAAAGTAGAGATGATTATCTCACGAAGACCGATAAGGTGCATGAAAACCCCCATCCGTATTGTCGTCCTTCGGTCGAAGGACGCATGTCCTTCGGTCGGGGGACGCATGTCCTTCGGTCGGGGGACGCATGTCCTTCGGTCGAGGGACGCATGTCCTTCGGTCGAGGGACGCATGTCCTTCGGTCGAGGGACGCATGTCCTTCAGTCGAGGGAGGCACACTTTTTCATCGGAATGAGACAACATTCACGGCCTTTTGAGATATGTTCTTCCCTTGCTAAAAAAAATCTCAAGTAATGAGCCAAAGAAATGCGGCTCACTACTTGAGATTATGTAACTTACCTTAATTTGAACAAGACAGAAGCTAGAGCTTACGCTCCACCACATAGTCAATATAGCCCTTCAGAGCATTGCGCACGGCTTCGTTGGTCCATGCGTTGAGTAGTTCTACGGCCTCGCCATGAAGGCGATTCATGGTCTGCTCTGCATAGTCGATACCGCCCGATTGCTTGGTATAATCCACTAATTGAGCAATCTCTTCAACCGTGGCTTCTCCACGCTTTACGCGAGCAGCCCACTCACGTACATCCTCACGCTTGGTATGCTTTAGGGCGTAAATGACAGGAAGAGTAAGCTTACCCTCAGCCATATCATTGCCTGTAGGCTTTCCGATGGACGGATCAGCGTAATAATCGAAAATATCATCACGTATTTGGAAACAAATTCCCACGAGTTCACCGAATCTCTTGGCACGTCTTACGTATTCTTCATCGGCATTAGCCGAAAGTGCACCGAGTTCGGCACAAGCAGCAAATAGCGAAGCCGTTTTGTGTTCTATCACGCGGAAATAAGCTTCTTCGCTCACGCGTTCTTTCTTTATATTGTCTAGCTGATAAATCTCTCCTTCCGAGAGAATTCCTCCGAGGCGAGAAATAAGACGCACTATCTTGATATCATGAGTGAGCGTGGCTTCTAGCAGCGAGGTGCTAAGGAGATAGTCGCCTAAGAGTACGGCCACTTTATTGTCGTACACGGCATTCACGGAACGCTGTCCGCGCCTCTCTCCGCTTTCGTCCACAACATCGTCGTGAACAAGCGATGCAGTATGAAGCAACTCAAGCGTGACCGCACTACGCAGACTTTTATCCGAAACTTCGCCCTTTTCCTTGGCCATGAGCAATACTAGCAGTGGGCGCATCATCTTGCCCTTGCGCTGTCGCACATAGCTGAGTGCATGTCCCAAGAAGTCGTCTTCATGGGTCAACGATTCATCAAAGAGTTTCCTATATTTTGCCAATTCCTCGCTTACGGGTTGGCGAATGATGGAGAGTTTGTCCATAACTTTCTAGTTTCAGCTTACAAAATTAGTAATTTAGTTGGCTTCATACGCGATGAATTGTGTATTTTTGTAACATAAACACAATCCCTCCCACAAAAATATGCAAACTCTCTATCTCCTCGATGCTTACGCACTGATATATCGTGCCTATTATGCCCTTATTCGCAGTCCACGCATCAACTCTAAAGGCCAGAACACATCGGCTATATTTGGCTTTGTCAATACGCTCAACGATGTGCTCACCAATGAGCGTCCCGACTTCATAGGCATAGCCTTCGACCCCGCAGGAGGCACTTTTCGTCATGAAGCTTACCCAGAATATAAGGCACAGCGCGAAGCCACACCCGAGGATATCAAGTGGGCCGTGCCTATCATCAAAGAGATCATCCGTGCTTATCACATTCCCATTCTTGAAGTGCCTGGTTTTGAAGCCGACGACGTGATTGGCACACTCGCACTCAAGGGAGCAGAAGCTGGTCTTGAAGTGCACATGGTTACCCCAGATAAGGATTATGCACAGCTGGTACGCCCCGGCATTTTCATGCGCCGACCAAGCCACGGAAACGCACCAATGGAAAAGCTCGGTCCTGATGAAGTGTGCCAAAAATATGGTATTGCTCATACCGGCCAGGTAATTGACCTTCTCGGGCTCATGGGCGATACAGCCGACAATGTGCCGGGTTGTCCCGGCGTAGGAGAAAAGACGGCGGTAAAGCTCGTCACACAGTTTGGCTCTATCGATAATATGCTCACTCATACAGACGAGCTAAAGGGGGCACTCAAGAAGAAGGTGGAAGAGAATGTGGAGCAAATACGCTTCTCCAAATTTTTGGTCACTATCAAAACAGACATCGACCTACCCCTTGACATCGATTCACTAAAACGACAGGAACCCGACAATGACCAACTACGCCCCATCTACGAGCAACTAGAGTTTCGCACTTTCCTCAACCGAATGAATGGAAAGGAAGAATATAAGCAAAAAAATGCTAACAGTTTAGGCGCTCTCTTTGACGCAGAGCCTACCAACTCCACAGAAAGCTCAGAAAAAACGCCTCATGAACGCTTAAAAGACGTGCTGCATGAATATCATCTCATTGAGAATGAGGAGGATGCGCGTGCACTTTGTGAAGATTTATTGACATTCAGCACACTTAGTTTTGACACTGAGACCACCTCAATCGATGCCATCAGTGCCCGTTTGGTTGGATTAAGCTTCTCCGTGGCAGGCGGACGAGCTTGGTATGTAGCTGTTCCACGTGAAACGGCAGCAGCACAACGAATGGTCGACATCTTCCGCCCCATCTATGAAAGCACAGACATTCTAAAGGTAGGTCAGAACATAAAGTACGATCTCAATGTGCTAGCTCACTACAACATACACCTTGCCTTCCCCCTATTCGATACCATGCTCGCTCATTACCTCGTGCAACCCGAGCTCTATCACAATATGGACTTCTTGGCCGAAGTATACCTCCACTACCAAACCATCCACATCGAAGAACTCATTGGACCAAAAGGTCGCAACCAGAAGAACATGGCCGACCTCGCCCCCGCCGACATCTGCGATTATGCTTGCGAAGATGCCGATGTAACACTCCGACTCATGCAACCCCTCAAAGAGGAACTTCAGAAGTTTGGGCTCATGCAGGAATTTCACGACATAGAAATGCCTCTCATGCCTGTGCTGGCCAAAATGGAACGCAATGGAGTAACACTCGACACAAAAGCACTTGCAGAGACAGGAAAGCACTTCCGCGAGCGCATGCAGCAGCTTGAAACTGAAATCTATGAATTAGCAGGACACTCCTTTACCATCACCTCGCCCCGACAGGTAGGCGAAGTGCTTTTTGACGAACTCCATCTTAACGACAAAGCCAAAAAGACCAAAAGCGGACAATACTCCACGAGCGAAGAAGTGCTTGAGGGACTACGCGCAAAACATCCCATCGTAGAAAAAATACTAGCCCACCGCGGGCTCAAAAAACTCATCAGCACCTACATCGACGCTCTTCCGAAACTGATCAACCCCGAGACAGGCCACATTCACACTTCATTCAATCAAGCCGTGACGGCTACGGGTCGGCTCTCTTCGTCTAACCCTAACTTGCAAAACATTCCCGTACGCGGTGAGGATGGTCGAGAGATACGCAAAGCCTTTGTGCCCGAAAAGGGATGCATCTTCTTCTCGGCAGACTACTCACAAATAGAGCTACGCATCATGGCACATCTGAGTGCAGACGAGCATCTTGTCAACGACTTCTGCGAAGGACGCGACATCCATGCAGCCACAGCAGCCCGCGTATTCCACAAACCACTTGAAGAGATTACGCGCGATGAGCGACGCAAAGCAAAAACAGCCAATTTTGGCATTATATATGGCATATCCGCCTTTGGTCTGGCCGAGCGCATGGAAGTAAGTCGAAGCGAAGCAAAGGAACTCATTTCCAACTATTTCACAACCTATCCCAAGGTAAAGGAGTACATGAATCGCAGTGTGGAAGAAGCCCGTCAGCGTGGCTACATCACGACCGCCTTCGGACGCCGCCGTTACCTGCCCGATATCAATTCAAAGAATGCCGTAGTGCGTGGCTATGCCGAACGAAATGCAGTAAATGCTCCCATTCAAGGCACCGCAGCCGACATCATCAAAATTGCCATGGTACGCATTGACCGCCGATTCGAACAAGAAGGTATCCGCTCAAAAATGATTCTCCAGGTACACGATGAACTCAACTTCTCCGTTTTTCCCGACGAACTAGAGCAAGTGAAGCACATTGTCATAGAAGAGATGGAACACGCTTACACAATGAGTGTGCCACTCATAGCCGACTGTGGCGAAGGCGCTAACTGGCTCGAAGCCCATTGATAAGGAGCAGACAAGAAGCGATTAGCTAGCTTATACAAGACACTTAACCAACGCCAGTCTACCCCTCCCCTGCGGCGAACGCATTTGCTTGAACAGCATTGGAATGAAAATGACAAGAAGCCACTTTCGCCCACTCCAGCTAACATTCAGAAACAGCCAATAGAATGTTCCATTTTTCGCATTCTATGAGCATAAATTAGCCAAAACATTGTTACTAGAATATAAATTAGTAACTTTGCATTGCTTTAGAGTTGTTCTATTATAACGGAATTTGCATAGTATTGGAAGCAGATTTTTGACATAAATGAAGAAACATAGCGAGCTATGTGATTAGAATTACAATCAAGAATACGATTTCAATAGCATACAAATCACATATCAGAATAAGGCACCTTATACTGCAGAATTAATAGGACCGCCCTTTAATGTTAAAAAATAGATGAATAAGATATGCTGCATCGGGCATATTACCCATGATAAAATAATCACGCCCGAAACCGAAGTGGATATGCCGGGAGGCACATCCTACTACTTTGCCCATGCCATGTACCACCTCAATGGAGGCAAAGATTTCCAACTCGTCACATCGCTTGCCGAAACGGACATGCAAGCTGTGACAGACCTGCGCCAACTCGGCATAAACGTAAGCGTAGTTCCCTCTCGCCACACCGTATATTTTGAAAATAAATATGGTGAAAATCAAAACAATCGCACACAGCGCGTTTTAGCCAAAGCCGACCCTTTCACAGTGGAAAGTCTCAAGAATTTAAAGGCTAGTGTGTTCCATCTAGGTTCGCTTCTAGCCGATGATTTCTCGCTACAAGTAATCGAATCGCTCGCTGGACGCGGCGAAGTGAGTGTCGACTCACAGGGTTATCTGCGCGAAGTACGCGGCGAGAAAGTCTATGCCGTAGATTGGAAAGAAAAGCGCGAAGCACTTCGTCACATCGATGTGCTCAAGGTCAACGAGTACGAGATGGAAGTCCTCACAGGCCATAAAGATGCTCACGACGCAGCTCTGCAACTAGCCGAATGGGGTGTAAAGGAAGTATGCGTCACACTAGGCAACTATGGTAGTGTGATTCTCGAAGACAATCATTTCTATGACATCTGTGCCTACCCTCCCCTGCGAATAGTTGATGCCACTGGTTGTGGCGACACTTACTCGACAGGTTATCTTTACATGCGCTCACGTGGTGCCAATCCTTCGGAGGCAGGCCACTTTGCCGCAGCCATGTCCACCCTCAAGCTCGAAGCCAACGGTCCCTTCGCCCGAACCGAAGACGATGTGTGGCATATCATAAAAGAGGGAAGATAACTCTCTATTACACAACAACTGCCCTTCCCTATCCCGATTTCCTCCCATTAGCGGAAGTCGGGATAGCTTTATTTGATAACAACACAGATGCCACCTCTGCAAAGCGGCTTAAAAAACTCGTTTTTTTCTTCGCTTTGCTCTCGGCTTGCATTATCTTTGCACTTGTTATGAACTTGACATCTATCATTCGACCTCTATTCAACGGACGTCTTAGAGCCATTGAACAGTACGACAACCGCGCCGAGGATATTCAGCGCAGTGTGCTAGAGCATTTACTCCGACGAGCCGCTGATACGGAATGGGGACACAAATTCCAATATAACTCGTTGCACAGCTACGAGGAATTCGCCGCAAAAGTGCCCATAAGCACCTACGAGGAACTAAAAGGCTACATTGACCGCATGCGTCACGGCGAGAAGCATGTGCTCTGGCCAGGCCAAGTAAAATGGTACGCAAAATCATCGGGCACCACCAACGATAAGAGTAAGTTTATCCCCGTAAGCCGCGACTGCTTACACGACACACACTATCAAGGCGGCACAGATGCGGTGGCTCTCTATCTACACAATAATCCGCTAAGCCGTCTGTTCGATGGAAAATCACTCATCCTCGGTGGTAGTCACGCACCCAACTACAACGTGGCTCATTCGCTCGTGGGCGACCTGAGTGCCATTCTTATCGAAAACATCAACCCACTAGTCAACCTCGTACGTATTCCACCGAAAAAGATTGCCTTGCTGAGCGATTTCGAGGAGAAGCGTGACCGCATAGCCGAGATAGCCATTCACAAAAACGTGACCAACATCTCAGGAGTGCCCTCATGGATGATGGCTGTAATTACCCGTATGCTAGAGATTAGTGGTAAGCAGTATCTCGACGAGATATGGCCCAACCTTGAGGTTTTCTTCCATGGTGGTGTGGCCTTCACGCCCTATCGCGACCAATACACACACCTTATCCGCTCAGCGAGGATGCACTATATGGAGACATACAATGCCTCGGAAGGATTCTTCGGCCTACAAAACGATCCAAAAGATACGGCCATGCTCTTGATGATAGACTATGGCGTGTTCTTCGAATTTATCCCCCTCAACGAGGTGGGCAAGCCCCACCCGCAGGTACTTCCTCTGTGGGATGTGGAAGTGGGACACAACTATGCCATAGTCATCTCCACCACAGGAGGTCTTTGGCGCTACCAAATAGGCGACACCGTGAAATTCACTTCTACCAATCCCTATAAATTCATCATTAGCGGACGCACCAAGAGCTTTATTAATGCCTTCGGCGAAGAACTCATCGTAGACAATGCCGAGAAAGGACTGCACGAAGCTTGTAGGCAAACAGGAGCTGTGGTCAATGAATACACGGCTGCCCCCGTGTTTATGAACGCCGAGGGCAAATGCCGACATCAATGGATTGTGGAGTTTGAAAAAGCTCCGTCCGACCTCAAAGCCTTTGCCAATATCCTCGACGAAGCCCTGCAACACATCAACTCCGATTATGAGGCCAAGCGCCACAAAAATATCACGTTACAGCAGCTCGAACTAATTCCAGCCCGCAAAGGTCTCTTTAACGATTGGCTCAAAAGTCGCGGAAAGTTGGGTGGACAACACAAAGTGCCACGTCTAAGCAACAACCGCGACATCATCGAACAACTTCTTACGCTCAACACTCATGCCTAGTCACCCCCACTCTTCCCTCTGCATCATTGCCTCGCTCGTATACCTGCTGCTTTCTGCCGTGTGCATGGTATCATGTGCCAATCCTGGCAGTGGCCCAGATGGCGGACCATACGACGAGACCCCTCCCAGGATTGTGAGTATGAGTCCTGCTCTAGGAGGTATCAATGAAAAAGCACGCAAAGTAACGATTGCCTTCGACGAACTAATCAAGGTGGAAAATGCTCAAGAAAAGGTCACCATTTCTCCGCCGCAGATTGAAATGCCTGAGATTAAGACTTCAGGCAAGCGCATCAGCGTAGAGCTTATGGATTCGCTCAAGCCCAACACTACCTATACCGTAGACTTCAGTGATGCCATTGTCGATTCCAACGAAGGAAACCCCTTAGGCAACTTTACCTATTTCTTCTCCACGGGCGAACGGCTCGACACGATGGAAGTGGCAGGACACGTGCTCGAAGCAGGCAATCTAGAGCCCGTTAAAGGCATCCTCGTGGGGCTTCATAGCAACCTGGCCGATTCTGCTTTCACTCATCTACCATTCGATCGAGTGGCACGCACCGATGGCTCTGGCCATTTCAGTATCAAAGGAGTAGCGCCAGGAACTTATCGCATCTACGCACTCAAGGACATGGATGGCGACTTTAAGTACACTCTGGGCGAGATGATGGCCTTCACAGACAGAGAAATCAAGCCCTCATCGTTTCCCGATATTCGTCACGACACACTTTGGGCCGACACCACACACATCGACACCATTCTCAACGTACGCTACACACACTATCTTCCCGATGACGTAGTGTTGCTAGCCTTTACCGAAAAGAACCTGTCACGTCAGCTCATCAAGGCACAACGCGAGCCTGAATACTTCCGCACTTTCTTCACCGCTCCCTCGACCATAGAGCCTAAAGTAAGAGGTCTCAATTTCAATGCAGAAGGAGCTTTTGTTGTAGATCGTTCTGCTGGCAATGATACACTTACTTACTGGCTACGCGACACGACACTCATCAATCGCGATTCTCTCGTCATAGCCTACACCTACGAGGCCACCAACGACTCCACCCACCAAAACTATCTGCAGACCGACACCCTAGAGCTTGTGCCACGCATTCCTTTCGAACGCCGACAGAAGCTGAAAGAGATTGAACTTGCCAAGTGGAAGAAAGGGCTCGAAAAGCGCCATCGCCAAGGCGACTTCACACAAGAACAGCCTCCCACCGACCCGCTGCGCCTCACAGTAACCACACGCGGAAGCTTTGCTCCCGACCAAAACGTGCGCATTACCCTACCCGAACCCGCTGCCCGACTTGACACCTCAGGCATCCACCTCTTCCTCCAAGTCGATTCCACCTATAAAGAAGCACCCTTCCGTCTGGAACGCTCTTCATTGTCACACCTAGATTATACACTCCGAGCAGAGTGGCGTCCACGGCAGGAATACGTGCTCAATGTCGACTCTGCCTGCATTGAAGGTCTTTCTGGTAAAGTCAATACAACCTACGATACGAAGTTCTCCATCGAATCAGAAGACAAGTATGGTTCGCTCTTCCTAATCATTCCCGAAGCCGACACCACCGCCGTGGTGCAGCTCATGACGGCCGACAATAGAGTGGAGCGTCAGGTACGTGTAAAGAATGGCCGAGCCGATTTCTTCTATCTCCGTCCCACAGACTATTATCTGCGTCTTTACACCGACCTCAATCACAACTTCACTTGGGACACTGGTTGCTATGCCGAAGGCCGACAAGCCGAACGCGTATATTACTATCCGCAGAAACTCACCGTACGAGCCAATTGGGATATAGAGCAAACTTGGGATCTCAATGCCTTACCCATCACGCAGCAAAAGCCCCGCGAAATTGTGAAACAAAAAGCTGATGCGAAGAAGACCCCCAAGAATCGCAACGCCGAACGTCTGCGACAGAAAGGACGATAACACTAAATCACCAAGAAAATGAAAAAGCTCCTCTTGTTCATCCTGCTCCTGGCGGGCTATATGCAAGCCGGTGCACAGTGTTCATCTAACAACACCGCTTTCAAAAGCGGCGAGACACTAATCTACGATCTTTACTTCAACTGGAAATTCGTGTGGATAAAAGTAGGTTCTGCTTCCATGAACACCACACAGACCGTCTACGGCGGAAAGCCCGCTCTGCGTACTTATCTCATCACACGCGGCTCGCCTAGAGCCGACAAAATCTTCGTCATGCGCGACACTCTCATGGCTTACACGGGTCTCGATCTCGTGCCGAAATATTATGTGAAGAAGGCTCTCGAGGGGAAAACCTACCGTAAGAATGAAGTGTGGTTCTCCTACCCTGCGGGCAAATGCAACGTAAAGATGCGCTACCAGCGCGACAGTCTCGCCCCGCAGCATAACAGCCACTCCAGCAAGTATTGTGCTTACGACATGATTAGCATGCTCATGCGCGCCCGCTCTTTCTCTGCTGAAGGAATGAAGAAAGGGCATCGCATCAACTTCCTCATGGCCGACGGCCACACGTGCGAATGGAAAAGCATCATCTACCGAGGAAAGAGTACATTTAAAATAGAACACACAAATACAAAGTATCGTTGTCTCGTTTTCTCTTTTGTAGAGAAAGAAAATGGCAAGGAAAAAGACATTGTAACATTCTATATCACAGACGATAAGAACCACTTGCCCGTGCGTCTCGACATGAATCTCAATTTCGGCACAGCCAAAGCATTTCTCTCTGGTGCACGCGGCCTCAGAAATCCGCAAACGGCGAAAATTAAGTAGCTACATTCTCTGATGGAATCGTTTGCATCGTCAATGTATCATATCCGAGCATGAAATAGATGCAAGGAAAGGGTATCAAAATCATACGCGCTTTACATAGCGTTCTCCTTTCTTTTCACGACTGAATTTGAGAATTTCATGCTTGTCAAGCAAATTAATCAGTTGACCATACATCGGCTGTCCGTTAAAATGTGTACCTTTGTTCATAGTTACCGGAATTATATTTTGCAAAGACAAAGGTAACTTAAAGGGCTGAATTCCAAGCGAGGAATCCAGCCCTAATTTATATCGGTCGAAAACTTTTAGCGGACAGCAATAAAAGAAAATCGGGGATTTTTCTCTTCGGCTTTTAACGACGATCCCCCGTGAGCCAGCCTGTAATGCGTGGGAAGAATCGCTGCGCAAAGAGATAAAGTCCTAAGCAAATGGCGATGGTGAGGAAAGGCGCTACAACATACTTTAATGATTGTGCCCACCATGCGTCAGTACGCAGCAAAAGATTGAGCAGATTGTACGTAACACCATTGACCAACATCGTATGAATGGCATAAATAAAGAAGCAACTCTTCACAAGCAAACTATTGGGACGAGCGCCACGTTGAACCATGCGAGATGCAATGCAAAAGGCACTGATGGTGCCTGAAAGTTCAAAGAAAGGTTCAAGCATAAAGCCCGTAGCTGTGTTCATACCATTATAACGTACCATAAAGGGCAACAATATGAGTGTGAAGACATAGGCAGGCCATTCCACACGACGAACAGCGTTGACGAGGTTCTTCCCACTGATGCTCAACCACGTTCCCATGGAAAACCAAAACACGGCTTGCACCCCTAACCCATGAATAAGAGGGAACACGCCACTCACGTAGCACAGAGCGAGCAAAGCCACTCCCCATGCGTGAGTATGCTTTATCCACCACCACACCACGGGCGAAAGTAGCTGCACCACAATGAGATCACGCAGGAACCACAACGGAGGATTGATTGGACGTGTGGCGGGCACGGCATAGCCCAACCAGTTGGTGTGGTCATCGCCCCACGTAAAGATGTCCCAGAGCCAATGCATTCCCTGCATGTGTTGCCATAAGATAGAGAAATCAAGACTATGCGTTGACATATAGCCGCGCGCCATAGCCACGAGAGTAAGATAGACTAGAGCGATTATGTTCCAGAGGATATAGGGAAGAATAAGCGTGTGCCATCGACTACGCGTTTTTCGTTTGTAGACAGATTGCGTAAGTACAGGCACATTAAGGAAATAAAGAAAGCCCGAGATAAGAAAAAAGGTAGGCACGGCCACACTGGTCAAGACGTTGGACATCACGATACGCAATAGATTGAAAAAATCTGTGCCTGCAAAGTGGGCATAATCAGGCAGAGCAATCGTGGGCTCCCCCTTGGAATGAATGAACACCACGGCAAGTGCCATGGGAAAACGCAGATAATCTATTGTAACCGATTGTAAGCTCTGAGCATCAAGCATCTTACCTTGAAGTGAAGCCTTGGTACGGGATAATGACATAGGAGAGAAAAGGATACGGGGTGAGAAGAGGATAAATTAACAAGTTGATGAGAAGAGAGGTATGTGTCAACGATTGAGGAAAGATTCATTTCCCGAAAAGCTTGGTATACACACAGATTGAATATTGGCCACATTCTTTTCTGTGTTCTTTCTGCCCTTTATCTCCTCACCCACCGAGTGTCAGTGTTTCTTAATCTTTAATATATTCGCTCCAATCAACAAGGCGCATATCGCCCTTTCGACGATAGGTATCGTGCATGGCAAAGGCAGCAGAGAGAATATGATGGGTGTGACCGCCATAGGCGCCAGCCAGACGCATGTATTCACGAAGAATAGGACGATAGTCGGGATGAGCTATAGCTATAAGAGCCTCGGCTTTCTCAAGTGCAGACTTATTGCGAAGGTCGGCCACACCATATTCTGTCACGATGGCATCGACATAGTGCTCCGTATGGTCAACGTGTGAGCAGAAAGGCACTATGCTACTGATGCGACCATCCTTAGCTGTAGAGCCACAGGTGAAGGTGGCTAGCATGGAATTACACGTAAAGTCGCACGAGCCGCCCACACCATTCATCATCTTCGTACCACCGACCTTCGTGGAATTTACATGGCCGTAGATATCTACTTCAATGGCTGTATTGAGCGAACATACGCCTAGTCGGGCTATAATCTCAGGACAGTTGGATATCTCCGATGGACGCAACAGAAGGCGTCCGCGATAGTCGTTCATGTTGTTGTAAAGATCTTGTAAATGGTCAGGGCTTAGCGTAAGGGCTCCCGTAGAGGCGGCCATTACCCTACCCTCTCTAATCAAGCGCATGGGCTCTTCTTGCAACACCTCCGTATAGATGGAAAAATTGGGCACTTCCTTCGACTCGCCCAAGGCTCCTATCACAGCGTTGGCACCACTGCCCACACCACTTTGGAGAATGAGTTTATTGCGAAAGATATAGCCTTGATGCATGTTCCACACGAGGAAATCCGCAGTATGGCGTCCGATGGCTTTCGTCACCTCGTTGGCGGGATTCATGGCACGAGCTTCGTCGGGCAGATGAGTCATAACGATGCCTTTTACGCGCTCAGGCGATACTTCGATATAGGGAAGACCTATGATTTCGATGGGTTGCGTGATACGTATAGGTGCACGGAACCAAGGATCCTCTATCTCATAAATGTCGTGCATACCGATGATGCGCGTACTGTGCCAAGTGTTGAGTTCTATAAATACGCCCTTCTCGGCCAAACGGCAGATAGTGGGAGCTATGCCAATGCCTGCTGTGAGATAAATGCGCAACTTGCCGCGTACCTCCTGCACATCGCAAGCCTCTATAATTCCCCAACTGATACGTCCCGTAAGTCCCTGGCGCAGGTGCGAAGCATTGTCTGAAAGATTGAGATCGGTGTAGCGCACTCTACCCGAATTATAAGCTCTACGCATTTCAGGATTGACACTAAAAGGCAAGCGACGATCCACAGCGTCGGCCGCAGCGAGTTCTCCATCGCAGCTAGCGCCTATCGAGGCTCCCGTCACCACATTCACTTTGAAAGCCCTACCCTCTTCATGTTCTTTGCGAGCGCGCTGAGCCAGTGCAGGCGTGATTACCTTGGGTGATCCTGCTGGACCAAAACCTCCCACGGCCAAAAGGTCGCCATTCTCTATCATCGATGCTGCTTCGGCAGCGGTTATTTCGGGTACTATCATTGTTAAGGACAGTTTATATTGTTTGTTTTGAACTGCAAATATACAAAGAATGCTGCATACCCGTATGTGATATGCAGCATTTTTCAAGTTGTATTGCATAAACATTGCATACAACCGAGTTTTTACTATTCGCGATGAGATTCCTACTCAGCACGATAAGATGTAAAGATTAGTGGCTCAGTCCTTTATTAATGGCATCAGAGAGCTTTTGAGCTCCTTTTTGCATAGCAGCATCAGCTTGTTTATTTGCTCTTTCCACTGCTGCATTGGCTTTCGACTTCGCATTGTTTACGGCTTTCGTCTCGGCCGCCTTGGCATCGGCTTTCACCTTATTAGCTGCATGTGTGGCTGCTTGTGTGGCAGCGGCTTTAGCGGCAGCAGGAGCATTTTTAGCGGCAGTCTCGGCTGCTTTGGCTGCGGCCTTAATAGCTTCACCATCGGTCACTGCAGCTTCAGCAGCACCCTGAGCGGCTTGCTTTACAGAAGCGGGGGCATTGACAATGGCATTTACTGCGCTAGCTACTGTGACACTTTGTGGGTCAATGCTTTTAAGCTTGTCAGCATTCTGCGAGAGATAGCTTTGAAGTTTAGAAGCATAAGCTTTAGCTGCTTCCTGATTACCAGAAGCTTGGAGTTCCTGAATCTTTTGTTTCACCTGATTGATGGTCTGCTTCACCTGCTCTGGATTTTCTTGTCCTTTAGCTGTGGCAGCATTGAGTTGGGCAATGGCTTCATCGGCCGCTGAGGAAGCAGCTTCAGGAGTGGTTTCCAGAGCAGAAGCATTATCGGCACTAGCGGAGTCAGAAACTACGGCAGAAGTGTCTGTATTATTCTCAGCATCGCTCGTTTTGTTTCCACCACAAGCAGTCGTGATGATGGTAAGCGCAGCAAAGGTTGCTACTACAAAAAGAAATTTCTTCATTGTATGCTTGTATTTAAGAGAGGTTCGGATAAAATGACTAGCCTAAAGGAATCTGCTTAGAATGATAAAAATAAAAGAGGATAGGGGGACATATTAAGCCTCGGCTAGTTTTGTTTTGTAAGCCAAGGCATACATGCGCACCTGCTTAATCATAGCCAACAATCCATTGGAGCGGGTAGGAGAGAGGTGTTCCGTGAGTCCTATCTTATCAATGAAATAGAGCTTCGCATCGAGGATTTCCTGTGGCGTATGATGATTCACTACACGAATCACAAGCGACACAATACCCTTCACAATGAGGGCGTCGCTCTCAGCACGGAAGTCGAGCACGCCGTTGTGCTCTTCGCATACTATCCACACGCGACTCTGACAACCATCTATGAGATTTTGATCGGTCTTATCAGCAGCGGGTAGGGGAGACTGTTCTTCGCCTAAGTCAATAAGTAACTGATAACGATCCATCCAATCGTCTAGTTCGCAAAATTCTTCAATAATCTCGTCTTGTGTTTCGTTGATAGTCATGTGTTTTCGTTTTATAGTTTGGAGGTTTTAGGTTATAAAGTTTCAATCAAAGGCTAAAGGAAACATTATAATCTTGTAATCTAAAAACTCCAAACTTATTATTATTGTTCTGAAAGAAACTGCAGCAAAGTTTGTCCCACTCCGCGAAGGGTCTCTTTTGATATATTAGCAGGAGTATCGGAGGTGGTGTGCCAGGTGGCACCAAAAGAATGTTCGCCTTCAATAAAGGGAATAATGTCAATAGTGGGAATGCCTGCAATTTCGTTCATCGGCACGTGGTCGTCCTGTGCATAGCCACCATCTAGGCATTGGAAGAGTGTGGAAGCCCCTGCACGTGTTGCAGCATCCCATACGCGAACCATCACATCGCGAGCATATCGCATACTTATGCCTTCATAGGCAAAGCGAGCATCTTGTCCACCTACCATGTCGAGCAATATACCGAAGCGAGCTTTGTAGCCTTCCTTATGAGGATGAGCAGCCCAGTATTGCGATCCGAGACACCAGTCGGATCCATCTTGCGGATCTTTGTCAGAGGCCCAATAAGGGACGCCATAGTCCTCTGAATCAAAACAGATGAAGTCTATGCCCACGTTGGGCTTTAGTTCATTGAGATGGCGGGCCACTTCGAGCATTACGGCCACACCACTAGCCCCATCATTGGCCGCCATAACGGGTTCATGGTGTTTTGTAGAATCGGGATCCGCATCGGCCCAAGGACGGCTTTCCCAATGCGTACAAATAATAATGCGATCTGCAACTTCAGGACGATAAGAGGCAATGATATTGCGCGTGTGAAGCGTTTTCCCGTCCCATGCGGTTTGATTCGTTTTTTGCTCAGTAACCTCCAATCCAAGGGCTTTAAAGGCACTTACGATATAGTCGCCACAAAGATCGTGCGCAGTAGAGTTGGGCACACGCGGACCGAAACTGCATTGCTTTTCCACAGAGACGAAAGCCGAATCGGCATTAAACTGCACTTGGGTCACTGCCGTAGTATCCGTATCGGTTTCATGTTCCGACGATTTCTGACTCTTGCAGCCCATTAGAGAAAGAGCCGAGAGCACACTTATCATTATTGTAAATAAATATTTCATGAGATATAAAATGTAATTACTGTTTCACATAGTGCACTAGTGCCTCAGAGCAGACTGCTTTGTTTCTGACATTGACGCATCACACGCAAGAAGTTTCCTCCCCATACCTTCTGAAGTTCAACGGGAGTAAGCCCTTCGGCCAATAGCAGACGCGTGAAGTTAATCAATTCGGAAGCGGAAGCACAGCCTGGAACTCCACCATCGCCATCGAAATCAGTACCTATGCCCACGTGGTCAATACCCGCCACGCTAATCATATGCATGAGATGACGCACACCATCGCGGATGGTAGCTTGCACACCCTCTTCCTCCAAGCGAAGGAAACCATGATAGAGCGTCACCTGCGCTACGCCACCTGCCTCGGCAAGAGCGCGAAGTTGGTCGTCGGTGAGATTTCGCGGATGATTACACATGGCACGGCTTGAAGCGTGCGAACAGACTATCGGGGTAGAACTGGCCTCGAGCGCATCGTAGAATGAAGTCTCTGCAGCATGGCTCAAATCTACCATCAATCCGCAGCGATTCATCTCCGCTACTACCTCTCGACCATAAGCCGACAATCCGCCATGCTCACCCGTGGAACGGCGAGCAGAGTCGCAGATATCGTTGTCGCCATTGTGGCAGAGCGTGATGTAGACCACTCCCATGCGTGCAAATCTTTCCACATTTGTCAAGTCCTTGCCCAGCGCATAGCCATTCTCTATACCACGCATGATGGATAGGCGTCCCGCCATCTTGTTGCGATAGAGGTCGGCAGGCGTACTAGCAAGACTTACGCCAGGAGCTTCCTCCACGCGAGTTTCTATCTCCGTGAGGAGCCTTACTGCCATGTCGGTAGCGGCTTGCGAGGCCTGTGGCGTGCGTTCGCCTTGCGGTATATAGGCCACCATGATGGACGCATCGAGCATACCCTCACGCATCTTTGGGAAATCCACGAGCAATTGAGGGTCGCGACGCGTCAGGGACACGCCTTTGTCGAAGAACATGGGGGTGTCGCAGTGAGAATCGAGCGTAAGCACACTGCGATGCACGTCCTTGGCTCGTCCTTGCTCATAAGAAGCTTCTACAAAGGCCTTCATGAGCGGCATCATGCGTTCATCTCCGTCGAGCAAGAAGCATTCGGGGTGCCACTGTACACCCACTATCCAGCGTGCTTCCTCCGTGCTCTCCATGGCTTCTACTACGCCGTCGGCTGCACGTGCCGTAACGTGAAATCGCTCACCACACTCGCCCACCGCTTGATGATGGAAGGAGTTTACAGCAAAGCGCTTCCCTAAGAGCCGAGCTATGAGAGAGCCTTCTTCTGCCTCGACAAAGTGGGTAGCCACCCCGCGATCGGCATCTTGCGAATGCTTGATAAGCTTGGCCTCAGGCCTCGAAGTGCTTATATCTTGCAGAATGGTGCCTCCAAGCGCTGCTGCGAGCATCTGTATGCCTCGGCAAATGCCGAGCATGGGAAGCTGACGATGGTATGCCAAGCGTATCAAAGCGAGTTCAAACTCATCACGCTCACGATTGATGCCATGCAGAGCGGGCACAGGATCTTCTCCTATTAATATTGGATTGAGATCGGCACCGCCAGAGAGCAAGAGTCCGTCGAGGCGGTCGAGCAACTGCACGAGGTCGGCGTCGGGCTGGCGCCGTGGGGGAATTACCACAGCTATACCCCCCGCAGCTTCTATTGATCGGAAATAACCAGGCAAGAGTTTGAGTTCTCCATCGCCATAGTTACCCGTAATGCCTATCAGCGGGCGACGCTCAGTAGCCGCTGCAAGCGCCGCTGTTTCTATTTCTTCTACTTTCATTTTAGTCGTATAACGCCACTTCTGCGCGTTACCCTTTTACTTGCTTCCTTTCATGCCCTGGTCCTTCGGGAAACCATCCCTTGTTCACACGCTCTCGCTGTTCGAAGAGTTCGAGTATCGACCATAGGGCAGAAAAGCCCGTCACACCCACAATGGCGCTGACGAGCAATGATTTGATGAAGAGGGCACCGACAATGCAGCCGATGCCCACAATGAGAAAAACCCACCACGGCCGAACGCCAAAGTAGTATTCTGTTTTGATTACGACGGGATGAAACGCTCCGATGATAAGGAACGTGGCTAAGCCAATGATTACTCCTGTTAGGGTCATACGGATTCTTTATTCCTATTGTAATATTTTTGATAGAGTAAAGAGAATTACGCAATTGCTTCACATTGAGTAACCCTCTCTCCCTAATAAGGATTTTAATCTTCTTGATCCAAAATAACGGGTACAGTGCGATTTATGCTCTGCTCTAATGAAATTAGAGTCTCGGTAGAGATCACACCGTGAATTTCCTGAATATGATTGTTGAGCAAGTCCATGAGATGCTCGTTGTCACGCGAATAGAGCTTAATAAGCATGGTATAAGGACCCGTTGTGAAGTGACATTCCACGATTTCAGGTATTTTTTCGAGTTGTTCGGCTACACCTTTGTACATCGAACCACGCTCAAGCTTAATGCCGACGTAGGTGCAAGTGCTATAACCAATGCTTTTGGGGCACACAGTATAACCCGAACCTGTAATTACGCCTGCTTCGATAAGGCGCTGCACACGCTGATGAATTGCGGCACGAGAAACGCCGCATACGGCTGCGACATCCTTGAACGGAATGCGTGCGTTGACTGAGATAATTTTGAGTATTTTCAGGTCAAGCTGGTCAACCTTTTCCATAGATAAAATAACTTATATTATCGGGGGCAAGAGCGTAGCCCATACATTGCCCGCATTTTTCCCCCCGTATGGGTTTTACTTGCTTGCAAAGGTAGTGCAAGGCTTGTGAAGTGCCAAGCAAAAAGTCAAATATTTTTGCTTTAAACGCACTTCCTTCTTTCTTTTTGAGTAATATAGGGGAGACTTCCTTTCATATTGTTTGTTGAAGTTTCGGATTTAGCTCAACTTTCACACCCCTAAAAAACTTTCAATTTTTATCGCGCAAATTTGTTACTCTATATATATTGCAAAAGAAGCAATAAGGGCCTATTTAATATTGCCTTAAGCCACTTACAAGCCCCCGATGCAAAATGTAGGACACAAACGTTAATATAAAAAGGCGCAACTTTGCGCCATGCACGTGAATGTACAACTCAGAAATAATCCCCAAACTGGCGATAGGGCTCCTTATTACAGATTAAAGGAGTCCTATCGTGATGTGCGTGGAAATGTACATTCACTTATTGTGTTGAATATGGGTTTTGACCCCAATCTCTCACCTGCAAGCATGCGTCGCATTGCCGTTGCGTTGACTGAACGTTTCAAAAATAGAAGTGAACAACAACTAAAACGGTAATGATGCGTAAAATTGTGGACAACTATTCAGGTAGGACTATGATGCTCAACGGTGAAGACTACGACACATTAGCACTTTTGGAGAATCGCTCAATTGCCAATTATCGACATTTGCTGGATGGTATTGATTTGCTGGCTATTGATGAGGCACAGAACATACCACAAATCGGTAGTATTCTGAAGTTGATAGTTGATGAAATACCGGGAATAAGCGTCTTGGCAAGTGGTTCTTCATCATTCGATTTACTGAATAAGACTGGTGAACCGTTGGTAGGTCGCAGTACGCAATTTTTACTTACTCCTTTTTCGCAACGGGAAATAGCACAAATAGAAACCCCTTTTGAAACTCGTCAGAATCTTGAAGCCCGTTTAATTTACGGTTCATATCCTGAAGTAGTAATGATGGAGAACTATGAACGTAAAACAGACTATTTACGCGATATTGTAGGTGCATACCTGCTTAAAGATATCTTAGCAATTGACGGCTTAAAAAATTCGAGCAAGATGCGCGATCTGCTTCGATTGATAGCTTTTCAGTTGGGCAGTGAAGTTTCTTACGATGAGTTAGGTAAACAGCTCAGCATGAGCAAAACAACAGTTGAAAAATATCTTGACCTCTTGGAGAAAGTATTCGTTATATATCGTCTTGGGGCTTACTCGCGCAATCTTCGCAAGGAGGTGACGAAAGCTGGGAAGTGGTATTTCTATGATAATGGCATTCGAAATGCTATTATAGGTGCTTTTTCACCATTGGCTATTCGGCAGGATGTTGGTGCATTGTGGGAGAACTATATCATCGGAGAGCGTCGTAAGGCGAATTTCAACGAAGGGCTGCATAAGGAGTTCTATTTTTGGCGTACTTACGATAAACAAGAGATTGATCTTATCGAAGAGAATCCTAATAATCTGACCGCATTGGAATTTAAATGGGGGAACAAGATGCCGACTGTTCCAAAAGTATTTCAAGAAGCATATCCACACGTAGAGTTTCATGTGGTGAACAGGGAAAATTATTTAGAATTTGTGTAATGTAAAAATTTATAAGAGTATGTATTTAAGCCGGTTGCATATTAGTAAGTTTAGAGTATTCGATGATATCACCTTGTATTTCAAGAATGGTATAAATATACTGATTGGAGAAAATAATTCGGGAAAAACCGCAATTATAGATGCCTTACGTATATGTCTCGGATGCGGTAAACCAGATAACTTTATTTATGTGCAAGACGGAGATTTACATGTTAATCCGGAAAATCCTTCAGAAATCAACACAGTCATACAATTTGACTTGATATTTGAATTTGGAGATGCGTCAATTGAAAGGGAATGTTTCTATGATTTCATATCACAAGATAAAGACAATCCTGACAAGCAAACGATACAGTTGCATTTGAAATTCATCCAAGAAAATAATGGGAAGAAAAAATATTTCAAACGAATAATATGGGGTGGAGACAACGAAGGGCAGCAAGTACCTTATGAATCTTTACAAGAAATCTTTTATACCTATTTAAGTCCACTAAGAGATGCCGTAAGTTGTCTGCGACCTTATTCATATGACAATAAAACATCGCAGTTATTCAACCAACTTACAAAATATGACAAAGGCAACGAAAGCATACCTCTGAATGAAGAAAAGAAAAAATCACTTGCAAAAAATCTATACCAAATCTTCGAGAATGATGCTTATGATTGGAAACATATTTTAACTACAGGAAAGAGCAAAGTTAATGAGCATCTTGAAGGTACAGGAATAACTCTAAAACATCCTGATATAGAAATGCGCTATGTAGGCCGAGAGTTCTCGGATGTTGTACGTGGTATCGAATTAAAATGTCCGGTTTATAAAACAGTCGAAGCCGGACAAGAACAGAAATACTTTACCCTATCTCAAAATGGTTTAGGTGAAAACAATCTTATTTTCACATCCGTTGTCTTAGGAGATCTTATCAACAGATGCGAAGACCATGCTTTGGAAATCTACAACGCTTTACTTGTGGAAGAGCCCGAAGCACACTTGCATCCACAGTATCAGAATACTTTCTTCGAGTATCTAAATGAATTACAAAGCAAAGGACTTCAAGTATTTGTAACATCGCACTCACCGACAATTACGGCTAAATCGGATGTCAATAATATTTCCATTTTGCAACGTAAACAAAGTATTATACAGTCATTTTCATTTGATGAATTATCGGAAGATGATTATCCGAAAGAAAGTAAACGACATTTGCGAAAATTCTTGGACACGACAAAAGCTCAATTATTTTTTGCTAACGGAGTGTTGTTGGTAGAAGGTGTCGCAGAAGCGATTATTATACCCATTCTCGCAAAGAAATTCTTGACCGAAAAAATCGACTTGTGTAAAAGTGGCATTGAATTAGTCAATATCGGAGGTGTCGCATTCAATCATTTTGGGTTATTATTTAACAATGATGATGAGAGAAAGCGACTATTGTCGAAATGTGCGATCATTACAGACAGCGATCCCAAAGACAATGGAGATATATCTGACAGAGCGCAAAAAGCAAAGGATTTAGAGAAACATAACCTGAAAGTATGTTTGGCTACACACACTCTTGAGCATGATTTATTCGAACAATCTGAGCGTAACAAAGCTATAATGCGAGATGTATATCGAAAAATACATGCTCAAACAGATGATTTAAGTGGTGATTTTAATGTCTCTACTTTAATGAAAAAACTCAAATCTAATAAAGATAAAGCGGAATTTGCATTACAACTTTGTGATAGATTAGAAACCGAAGTAGCGTTCGATGTACCTGATTATATAAAGGATGCTATTTTGTTCATAGCCCCTTCAGAATAAAAGTATGGATATTCAATTATCAGCACAACAACAAGCTGTTGTAGGTTGCAACGAGCCGAGAATTGTCGTGAAAGCCTGTCCGGGAAGTGGAAAGACTTTCTCTGTGGCTGCGCGTATGGCAAAACTTTTACGAGAGAATAATTTATCGAGACACCGAGGAATTGCAGCCATATCTTTTACCAACACTGCATGTGAGGTTATACAAAAAGAACTTAAAGAGACATTCGGTTGTCGAAATATAGGTTATCCTTCATTTATAGGGACGATTGATAGTTTTATAAATACTTACATATTTCTGCCTTATGCCCATTTAGTTATGGGATGTGATTGTCGTCCTGAAATAGTAGGAACCGCATTTAATAAATGGTTTGATTATGATCCGACCCAAACAAGATATATTAGGGGTAAGCACGGTGAACGAATAATTACATCTCGTGATACCAACTACTATTTCGATCTCATATCATTTGGGCTTAATGACCAATTATTGCGATTAGCCCCATATCAGTCATATCATTTCGGAAAAGCGGATTGGGATAATCCCAATAAGAAAGATGGTTCACCTAAAAAGATTATATCTGAATTGAAAGAGATGAAATGGAAACATTTCAATGCAGGCAAGTTCAATCAGGCAGATGCGATATATTTTACATTCAGAATATTAGATAAATATCCTTCAATAACACAAAATCTTGTCCGTAGATTTCCTATATTGATAATTGATGAAGCTCAAGACACAACAGAGTTGCAAATGGCTATAATTGATAAATTATCTCAATATGGAGCGGAATCTATTATGTTGATTGGGGATCCTGACCAAGCAATTTTTGAATGGAATACTGCCAGTCCACATTTATTTATGGAAAAATACAATAATCCAGATTGGCATTCATTGGATTTGTCGGAAAATAGACGTAGCTCCGAAAAAATATGTCAATTAGCTAATCGTTTCTCAGGAAATGAAATGTGTTCAATAGCAAGTGACAAGGATTACACAGACGAGCCATGTATTAAAGGGCATCTCGACACGCCGGAATCTGTCAATCAAATTACGAATCATTTCATCGAAAAATGCAATGAGATGGGATTGGATGAATCTGAATATGCAGTTGTATTTCGAGGACAAAAGTTTGGCGAAACAAACTTTGGATTAGTAAACAATGATAGCTCATCAAGACAGAATAGTCCGTGGATAAACGGACACTACGGCGTTAGAGATATTGTATATGGAAAATATTTGATTGATCATGGAAAATATACTGACGGACTATCTCTTATAGAAAAAGGTTGCTATAAAATAACAAAGCGAGTACGGTATGTTCCCGCAAGTACAATACGAAAAGAAATAGGGGAAGTAGGGTTTAGAAGACATAGAGCAGAAATGGTTGAGTTTATTCAAAAATTACCTTCAACGAATAATACACTGTCTAATTGGATTACGGAACTTCAACAAACGGGCATAAATCTAACTGTTGATTTGGGCAAGGCGAATGTCCGTATTGAATCGCTTTTTAGAACAGTAAATCATCTCTTTCGGCAAGAGCGACCTTACCTGAAAACAATTCATTCGGTAAAAGGCATGACATTGGAGGCTATTTTAGTATTTCTATCTAAAAAAGCTGTCAGCACGAACTATGCAACGATTTTGAATAATCCTGCAAAGTATTCTGTTGACAATAATGAAGAACTCCGCATTGTGTATGTTGCATGTACACGACCTAAAAAAATGTTATGGATAGCCGTTCCATCAGACGATATCGATTGTTGGAGAAATAAATTGTTCTAAGCAAAAACAGATGATGCGATATTGTTTGCCATCATCTGTTTTTTGCTTTATATTTAACTACTTGGTAATAATATGCTTATAACGGGGCAGAACAAGGTATCAAACTTGTCCCGCCCGTTTCCGTTACCGACTGCCTCCTGTCGGCTATTTCTGCTGCAACAGATGTTTCAGATTTTCGTCATTAGCGATGCGTTCCAACTCTTCCTGAACAATCTGTTTCACCTCCTCCTTGATGCGCCTGTAATTCGCCTGCACTGTTTCCTTCATGCAGTCTTTGCCATCCTCGTCCGTGAAGTCGGTAATGATGGGTATCGGCTTGTAGGCTTTCTCCTCGCGTTTCACCTTCTCGGCATCCACGACAATCTCACAGTGGAAAATCTTCTGCTCGATACGCTCGTTGAAGTTGTCGGACACCGAACCGACAAACATGCCCTGCGTCAATCCGGAAATCTTGCTCGGCGGGATAAGCGCGTCCATCTGCGTGTTGATGGATGTAGAAACGTCCTGCCGGTTGATAGAGATAGACTGCCGTTTTTGCAACACCTTTCCGAACCGCTCCGAAAGCGTCTTGGCGGTTTCGCCCACCACCTGACCGGAGAAGATATTTCCGACAGTATTCATCACGACTTTGGCTTCTTTATCGCCATAGTCACGCACCAACTGGCTGAAATCCTGAAATCCCAGACATACGGCAACCTTGTTGCTTCGTGCGGTGGCGATAAGGTTGTCCAGCCCCTTGAAATATATCGTCGGAAGCTCGTCGATGATAACTGACGACTTCAACATCCCTTTCTTGTTGATGAGCTTCACGATACGGGAATTATACAGACCGAGAGCCGCCCCGTAAATGTTCTGACGGTCCGGATTGTTGCCCACACAGAGGATTTTCGGCTCTTCGGGATTGTTGATGTCCAGCGTGAACTCGCTGTCCGACATCACCCAATAGAGCTGCGGGGAAATCATGCGTGACAGTGGAATTTTCGCCGATGCGATCTGCCCCATCAACTGCTCGGCAGCCCCTCCGAGCCATGCGTCCATGAACGGTGAGAGATAGTTCTCCAGTTCGGGATAAGAGGTCAGAATCGGGAAAATATCCTCATAGCGGCGGTTCAGGAACTCGATGGCATGGGGGAACGTGCAATACTTGCCGTTCTGAAAAATTTTAAGATACCAGATGATAGCCGCGAAAAGGATGATGGGCGATTCCACAAAGAAGTCGCCCTGCTTCT
>OJKP01000256.1_pt1 | contig 42663 bp, 35 predicted proteins | sample 1596521 | NCBI WGS metagenome assembly OJKP01 (sample SAMEA4350130, study PRJEB24818) | metagenome | biome: human; feature: gut; material: faeces | place: Denmark | collected 2013-09
TCATTTGGACTTTACAATTCTGCATTTTGCCATCCATATTGTTTGGAGGGCAAATGTAATATGCACCTGTCGGAAATCTGGCATAGCAAGAAAAACGACTGTCGCTTATCCCGAACTCAGGTTATTACAAACACACCTAAAGGCAAGCGTGCTATCAATAATCCCCAGTCTTCTCACTACGAGACAACTGGGGATTCATCATTTATGTGTGTTATTTCAAAGAGTAGTTTCTTATCAGAAATCGATGTCAAGACCAACACCAAGCACATCATTGTCACGAGTGTAGTCAGCTGTATAGGTCAGCTTGTCTGACACCTGCTCCGTAGTCTTCTTGTGCTTGTAGAAGGTATGGAAATAAGCTACAGAGAGCGACATCTTGCTTGTCAGGTTCACTTTCGCACCGAAACCGACAGAGTTTGAACTTACCACGAACGACTTGTCGTCCATTGAGGCATCCGACAGACCATAGTTTGTGCTCTGCCATCCTGCACTCACGGTGAGCATCTTGTTCACATCATACTCAGCACCGGCATTATACTCCAGCGTACCGCGTTTGAGATTCTTGTGACGGTCTACACGCTCCTTCGTTCCGTCAGCCTTGATCCAATTGTAGCCAGATGTAGCCTCCTTGTCGTCAAACCAATGGAAGCCCACATTGATGCGGAGAGCATCGATAGGACTATAGCCCACTCCGAGGGTGAGCAATGCAGGAATGTCACCGGCATCCTTATGGTTCTGCTCCGGGTCATACTCAGCAATAAGCTCGTTGATGTTCTCCTTTGCCTGCTGGATTGCCGGACTGATGCCCTGGAGCACCTGTACCGGAACACCGGCGGCAGCAAGGTTCTCACCGATAGCGTTCAGCTTCTTCACAGGAGTGATGACGGTACCCTGGTTTACAAGACACAAATGGGTCTTGAACTCATACTTTGCAGAGAAGTTCCAACGGCCGGTCTTGTAGTCGATGCCGATAATTGGAGTGAAGCCATAACCTGTCTGGTCGGTGTTCAGCTCAATGTCTGAACTCTCCGGATCGTTTCTGTCCACCATAGTAGAGAGTGGCAGTTTGGCACCGTTGTTACCCACGAAAGCGATGTTCTTCACATATCCGTAGTAGTTACATGTGGCGTAGACTCCTCTCACACCTCCGAATACAGACAGGTGGTCGTTGATTCTGTAGGCAGCGCCGACAGAAAGTCCATAGTAATACTGACGACCGCGCATGAAGCTGTCGTAGGTATATCCATATCCTCCCATCGTTCCCGTTGCAGGGTTTGCGATATTTGGATTTACCGGCAATATGCCGTTAAGGTATGGAGCGAGGGAGTTGCCGAGGAAACCGATGTTTGCCACAACCTTCTCGAAAGAACCGAGTCCGTTGTCGAACTTACATTTTCCACCTCCTCCAGCAAGGGCGAAGTTGGCCTGGAACGACCATCTGTTCTTGTTGTATGCATACTGGAACGAAGGAATTACAGGGGCAAAAGCCTTACCCTCGAATTTCCTTGGTGTAGTAGGATTCTTTACGTTGTAGTTGAAGAGAGCGTAGTCGTTCTCGATAGTACGTGTCTGCCATGCAGTCTGCAGATTGATGCTGAGGTGATGGCCGTCTTTCATAAATGCCACACCGGCAGGGTTGAAATACACTCCATCAATGCCGATAGATGCCTCACGGCTCATCATACGGTTGAAAGCGATGTTCTGGTTGGTGTTAGTGAGCAGACCGCCAGCAGTGGCGGTTACTGCGGATGCCGACAACAGGGCTGCCAAGCAAACATTTTTTAAATTAATCATCTTTACCTAAAATACTTTTTAAAACAAATTGGTTGCAAAGGTATCTTATTTGTTCTTTATTTCCGTATAAAGAGTTATTTGTTTAACATTGCTTAACCACAAAACACCCGCATTTTGCGCAAAACAAAAGGTTTGTGCAATTATTAATGCACAAACCTTTCATATTTATCCCCAAATGTATATGTTACCCCCACTTGCCTATTCCTCGTCGTCTCTCTTCAGAGCCGGCTTCTTCAGTTCAGGATAGCTCACTCTCGTATGATAAATGGACTTGAGCCTTTCTATCAACACCTGCTTGGCCATCGCGATGTCGTGGAATGTGATCGGGCAATACTCAAAGTATCCCTCCTTCAGTTGTCCGTCCACGATCTTGTTCACGATATTGCTGATGCTGAATTCCGTATATTCCGGAAGCGAGCGTGCGGCAGCCTCAACACTGTCTGCCATCATCAGGATAGCTTGTTCGCGGGTGAACGGATTAGGGCCGGGATAGGTGAAGAGCGAATCGTCTATAGGCTCATCCGGATGCTCGTTGCGATACGACACATAGAAATACTTCGTCATTCCCGCACCATGGTGAGTGCTGATGAAGTCCTTTATCACTCCCGGCAGATTATGCTTCTCAGCCAGTTTCAGTCCGTCTGTCACATGGTTTATCACGATATGTGCGGCATCAATCCTCGACATGTTGTCGAGAGGGTTCACGCCATTCTGGTTCTCAGTGAAGAATGCCGGATTCTGCATCTTGCCGATGTCATGATACAAGGCTCCTGTACGCACCAGCTGCGCTTTTGCGCCGATCTTCTCAGCGATGGCAGAGGCAAGGTTGCTCACCATTATAGAATGCTGGAACGTTCCCGGCGCCACCTCGCTCAAGCGGCGCAGAAGGTCCTTGCTGGTATTCGACAGCTCGATGAGCGTAACATTGGATATGAATCCGAACGTCTTCTCGATGATGAGCATGAGAGGATACACGAAGAGCAGCATTATACCGTTTATCACGAAATACTTATACATGCTGTTGTCAACGGTAGTGAACGTATTGTCTGTCATCAGCTGTAGGGCGAAGTAGATGGCGCAGCTCGCCAACGTCACGAAGAGTGCCGTCTTGAAGAGCTGCCCTCGCTGCGATAGTTCCCTCAGCGAGTATATCGCCACGAGTCCCGCCACGAGCTGCACGATGATGAACTCATACTGATATTTCACTGCCGCCGCACACAACATCACCATCACGATGTGTGTAAGGAATGCCGTACGCGAGTCCATGAACACACGGATGAATATGGGCGCCATGGCAAAAGGCAGTATGTAGACGCTGAACACATTGTGTTCTATCATCAGCGACACGAGGATTGGAAAGACGGTGATCATCGCATAGAGCATGGCTATGCTGCGCGGCTTGCTGAAATAGTCGCGGCGGAACATGCCGAGATACATGGTGAAGAGGATTATGAAGAGCGAAACGAATATCACCTGTCCGGCAATGGTAGAAGGCACGGCGGTTGTGCTGGCGCTACGGCGCTGGGTCTCCTTTTCAAATGAACTGAGCACACGGAAGGTGTAGTCGTCAACGATTTCTCCCCTGTCCACGATTTTCTGTCCGGCGAGCACCATACCGCTTGCCAGCGGTATCTGCCCGAGCAGATCGTTCTTCTCTGCCTCGCTCCTCTCCTTGTCGTATATCAGGTTCGGCTCTATGTATTCGTTGAGATTGCAACGCTGCAGCTGCGCACGGTAGGGTGCGAGCCTCTCGTCAAGGTATATCTGCTCATAGGCGGTCATTGTTGACAACACTCTGGATATGCGCACGCTGTAAGCAGTCTTGCCGTCAATGACCCTTATCATCTTGGTGGTATCCTGGGCTATCGACGAGAATTCCGTCGCCCCCATGATTCCCGACTTGTACAGCTGGTGCAGCTTGTCTGCCACGATGTTGGTGTAGGTAGCCGGCATACCAGGCAGTCCGCCGGTGAAGTCTTCGAAGAAGCGCGTCATCTGGGCGCTCTCCATATTCTCCTTAAAGTTGAAGTAAGGTTCGAAGTTGCGCAGCAAGCTGTCGCGCTCCTGCTTTATCGCCTCGTCGGTCTTGTATATCGGGAAGTCGAACTTGGCAATCAGCGAACTATACATCCACGGTTTTCCCACGTCGTAGCGGAACTGCGGTCCGCTGTTGCGCGGAATAAACAATACGATGATGACCACGGAAATCAGGACCAACGCCATACGGCTGAGGATCTTCTTCCATTGGTTGCGTTCAGACATGTCGTACTTATTCATATTCTCATTCTTTTATAAGTCCGGCGCAACGACAAACCAGTGTAGCTGGCGCCAGCATTAATTACAGTGTATTATCTCGGTTTTAGCCTCCGAAAAGTACCTATTATATATATAAGGCACGTTTCAACTGCGAAAATACAAAAAAACAATACAACAATTGATAAAAAAGTTGTATTTTTGCACGGTTTAGCATATATCTCTTGCCCAAATGCGGCATTACGAGGTAATAAAATCAATAAATTCACATATACACATAGCAATGTCAGAAAGAAAAGTTAGGGTGCGTTTCGCACCAAGTCCCACGGGCGCCTTACACATCGGCGGCGTGCGCACAGCATTATACAACTATCTCTTCGCCAAGCAGCACGGCGGCGATCTCGTGTTCCGTATCGAGGATACCGACTCCAATCGTTTCGTACCCGGTGCTGAAGAATACATCATCGAATCGTTCAAGTGGCTCGGCATCAAGTTCGACGAGGGAGTGAGCTTCGGCGGAAACTATGGTCCTTACCGTCAGAGCGAGCGCCGCGACATCTACAAGAAGTATGTAGACCAGCTGCTCGATGCCGGCAAGGCATACATCGCCTTCGACACTCCTGAGGAGCTCGACGCCAAACGTGCAGAGATAAAGAATTTCCAGTATGATGCCCACACCCGCATGCAGATGCGCAACTCGCTTGCCATGCCAAAGGAGGAGGTTGAAGCCCTCATCGCCGACGGCAAGCAGTATGTAGTGCGTTTCCTCATCCAGCCGGGAGAGGAGATCCATGTCAACGACATGATCCGCGGCGACGTGGTGATAAAGAGCGACATCCTCGACGACAAGGTGCTCTACAAGAGTGCCGACGAGCTGCCTACCTATCATCTCGCCAACATCGTTGACGACCATCTGATGGAGATAAGCCATGTGATACGCGGCGAGGAATGGTTGCCAAGCGCCCCACTCCATGTTCTACTGTACCGTGCGTTCGGATGGGAAGACACAATGCCACGCTTCGCCCACCTGCCTCTGCTGCTGAAACCAGACGGCAAGGGAAAACTGAGCAAGCGCGACGGCGACCGCCTCGGATTCCCTGTGTTCCCGTTGGAATGGCACGACCCCAAGACCGGCGACGTGAGCAATGGTTTCCGTGAGAGCGGATATTTCCCGGAGGCAGTAATAAACTTCCTTGCCCTGCTTGGATGGAACCCAGGCACAGAGCAGGAGCTGTTCTCTCTGCAGGAACTCGTGGAGCAGTTCGACATCACGAAATGCAGCAAGGCGGGAGCACGCTTCGACTATCAGAAGGGCATCTGGTTCAACCATGAATATATCCTGCGCAAGAGCAACGAAGAGATTGCAGAACTCTTCGCCCCGATCGTTGCCGGCAACGGCGTGGACGAGTCGATGGAGCGCATCACCAAGGTGGTGTCGATGATGAAAGACCGCGTAAGCTTCGTAAAGGAACTGTGGCCTCTCTGCTCATTCTTCTTCATCGCTCCTACGGAATACGACGAGAAGACGGTACGCAAACGCTGGAAGGCTGACTCTGCCGTGGTAATGGGCGAACTTGCCGACGTGATAGAAGGCATCGACGACTTCTCTCTCGAAAACCAGGAGAAAGTGGTTCTCGCATGGGTGGAGAGCAAGGGTTACAAGCTCGGCGACGTGATGAATGCGTTCCGTCTGGCTCTCGTCGGCATCGGCAAGGGTCCCGGCATGTTCGACATCACTGCCTTCCTCGGCAAGGAGGAGACACTGAAGAGACTCAGAAAAGCCATTGAAGTGCTGAAATAACAAACCGCACCATATACGCCCACACGCTCTCCCTTCCACCGGGGGAGAGCGGCAAGGGCAACAGAGAAACTGGAATAAAGAACTAAAAGCAACAAAGAAGCAGGCGTGTACAACATCATTATATATATATACCTTCTTGGTGTGGCGATAGCCAGCCGTTGGAACAGCAAGATACGCAAGATGTGGCGAGGGGAAAGAGAAACTTTCGACATACTGAGGCAGAAGACAGACCCGAATGCGAAATACCTGTGGTTCCATGCAGCATCACTCGGAGAGTTTGAGCAGGGACGCCCCATAATGGAGCGTCTGCGCAAGAGCCATCCCGAATACAAGATTCTCCTCACATTCTTCTCCCCTTCTGGATACGAAGTGAGGAAGAACTACGAGGGGGCCGACATCGTCTGCTACCTGCCGCTCGACACTCCGCTCAACGTCAGACGCTTCTTCAAGATAATACACCCGGAGATGGCGTTCTTCATCAAGTATGAGTTCTGGTGGAACTATATGACATACATGAAGAAACACGACATCCCCGTATACAGCGTGAGCAGCATCTTCCGCCCGCAGCAGGTGTTCTTCCGCTGGTATGGCAACAGCTATCGCCGCGTGCTGAACTGCATCACCCGGTTCTTCGTGCAGAACGAGAAGAGCCGTGAACTGCTCGCCACACTCGGCATAACGAATGTGGAGATTACCGGCGACACGCGCTTCGACCGCGTGCTGGAGATAAAGCAGAGCGCAAGTCAGAAGCAGATGCCTATCGTGGATGCCTTCGCCAAGGGCTATAAGGTGTTCGTTGCCGGAAGCAGCTGGCCGCCAGACGAGGATATCTTCATCCGCTATTTCAACGATCACAAGGACTGGCGCATCGTCATCGCCCCTCATGTGATAGGCGAAGACCATCTGCAGCAGATACTCTCGAAGCTCAACCGCACCGCCGTGCGCTACACCCAAACCACTCCCGAAGAGGCAGCCAAGGCTGACTGCCTGATAATTGACTGCTTCGGACTCCTGTCGAGCATATACTCTTGTGCCAAGGTCACCTATGTGGGTGGCGGATTCGGAGTGGGTATCCACAATGTGCTGGAGGCTGCCGTATGGAACGTGCCGGTGATATTCGGCCCCAACAACAAGCGTTTCCAGGAGGCTCAGGAACTGCTCGCCACACAGGGCGGAATGGAGATAAACAGCTACGAGGACTTTGAGAGAATCATGGACCGCTTCGACTCTGACGCCGAATATCTCAGCATTTCGTCAGATCTGGCCGGTGCCTATGTGAAGACGAAAGCCGGTGCTGCCGACAAGGTTATCAAGGGTGTGGGACTATAATGGAATAATCACGACCGGCTTCCTGTCTGCAGGACAACAAACAATATGACAATCCCCGACATTCATCACAGACCGTATGGTCTGCATAGAATGCCGGGGATTGCCGTATTTATTCATTCATGTATGTCTGGGGGGGGGGCTGACTTCTTCCAATTCGAGAGTCAGCATCATCATTTGCCCTGGAGCTTGGTTCCGGAGATTTTCTTCAGACTGTTGGTCGCCACATTAAATATACCCTTGATATATTTGTCGGGAGTACGCTCCTGCAGCTCTTTCATACCGTCGATACACAATGCTCGCTCATCCACAGTCATCACCGATCCCTTCTGCTTGCAAAGGTCGAGGATGGAATTTGCGAGTCCGGTCAGCAGGTTGGTGTTGTCGATATTGTCTCTAAGATTATTGAGATAAGCGGCACGAAGGTTGCCGAACTGCTGGATGGGATCGGTGTTGCTGCCCACGAGAGGTTTGGAAGCAGACTGCTGCATTCCCTTTACATTGCCGTCGGCTCCTATTTTCATGACGTTTCCCTCACCATCGTCAATAGTCATCGAACCATCTTTCTCTATCACTATCCGCTGCCTGTTCGACTTGAGGATGGTCTTGCCTTCTTTCGTCTCTATAGTATCGGTACCGTCAACGATTTTCCCGCCAAAAGCCTTTGCCAGTTTTCCCAAGTCGCCCAGACCTGACAATACCGAGAGATCGCCGAGGTCGAACGAGTCATCATCATCGTCGTCGTCGTCAATGCTGTCGAGTTTGTCTGAGAGGTCTTCAAGATTCTTCAGCACTCCATCGAGGTTCTGTGCGGAGCGTTTCTGCTTGGCAGACATCTTCTTGGGGTTCATACTGTAAAGCTTATACACCTTGCCTTCGATGTTCTTCCCGCGTTTCTGCCATTCCAGTCCGTAGACATAGCGATAGAGAGAGTCGGCGGTATCATCAACACACATCGTGAGATAGTTACGCCCCCACTTGCAATAGGGCCAGCCCAGATGCATTAGTTTTTCCAGATGGTCGCCATAGGCAATCAGCCTGTTCGACTTCACCGCATCTGTCTCTTTCTTCACGAACACGTCGTATGCCGCCGACATATCCTGATAGAAAGCCTTCTTCAGCGGTTCCAGATTCTTCTCCTGCTTCTTGGGCAGCGAGAATTCGTATATCTTGGCGTATGCCTTGGTATTTCCTTTGTCGACGGTAGAAGACTTTATTCCGTTTTTCTCCACTGCCGTGCCAAAGGCATCAATCGCCTTGTTCACATGTTCCTGCGCCGAAGCGCCTAAGGGCAGCATCACGATGGATGCGAGTGCCACGATGTCAAATAGTCTTTTCATTGTCATATTCCTTTCCGTTTTATCCCGAATCGGTTGTTTGGGGTTATTCAATACACGTCTTCTTCGTCACACACGGCTGCTATCTGCGCAGAGTTCAATAAACTGGCAGCCTTGACGAGATTCAGCATATATTGTTGTTCACATTCCACTTTCATCAATTCTATGTCGGCAAGCTGTTTCGCCACCACATTCACGGAGTCTGTCACCGACATCGCCTCTGCATCGGCAAGCAACACCTCTGGCGGTGCGGGCTTGTAGCGGTATTTCCTCATCACCCGCCTTTTTTCCGGCATTTCGTCTGCATGTCTCTCCTTGTCAGAGATAGTATCGGGCTTAGCGACGGCACTGTCGGTGGGTTGTGCCTGTGCCACCAAGCGTTTGGAAGTCTGCATGACAGGAGTTTCATCCGTTCCGCCGGGCACAAAATGATAGGCTGCCACAAATATCACAGCTACTGCTGCAGCAATGCCTGCTATCCAACGGAGGCTCCAGACCGGAGCGGTATGGCGGGCAGGCTTGCCTGATGGTTCGCCGGTCATCCCGTTGTCGAAATATGCGAACATCTCCCGATAGGGTTCCAGTTCGGCAGGCACATGCTCATCCTGGCGGAAGAAGTCTCCCAATGCCTTTTCCTCATCCAGAGTGGTGGTGCCGCTCATGAACTTGTCGATCAATATTTTCAAATCCTCCTGTTTCATTTTCTTCGTTTTATCTCGTCAAACAATTTCTTTCTCGCCCTCGCCAGCATCGTGGGCACGGAGACGGCGCTGACTCCCACTATGGCGGCAATCTCTTCGGTGGTTTTGTGTTCCACCTGTCTGAGATGCAGCACGGCGTGTTCCTTGGTAGGCAATTTGTCGAGCTGCGACTTCAGCCATCTGTCGTCTTCTGCCGTCTGTAGCAGCGAGTCGGGCTGACGGTAACTGCTGTCTGGGGCGGCTGTCATATCGAGGGCTATCGTCTTGTTCCTTCGCAGCATGTCAATAGACAGATGCCTGGCTATTGTAGTGGCCATCGCCGCGGCAGACGGTTTGCCGTCTATCTTCTCTCTGATGGTCCATAGCTTGAGCATCGTGTCTTGAGCCACATCCTCAGCCGAGTCTGAATCGAGCCGGAATCCCCTCGCCAGCGTCACTATGCGCCGGCGCAGGTCTGCTGCCATGTCTTCAAACTCTTTCTGAACCATACTTATACATTTATATATATACATGACGCCGTTTCCTCTTGCCGTCACTCTATTAACGCACGATACACAGGATTATGAACAGACATTAATATTGTTTAACAATCAAAATCCAATCGCTCATCAGGACGTTTACTTTATTTTTTATGACTTCTTGCTGTCTTTTGCTTTTTATAAGGCGTCTTTTGCTTGTTTTTAATTCGCAATAGCTCGCTATTACTCATTAAAAGACAAACAAAATCCACTCTTCTAAAAATCCAAATCCAAACTAGCCCTAATGACCGATTGGGGTTAAAGAATAAACTTGCATACTGAAAAATACGAACAATGTGTCGAAAATGTGTAGATTCGCACAAAACAAGTACCAAAAATGTGTAAAGCTTCACATTTTTAGCACATCAACGATTCAATACCTCCTAAAAAAACCGCAACGCCGTCGAGTTGACACGTTGCGGTTTTTTGATTATTTCCTAAGGATTATCGTCATTTTATCTGCACCTTGCCCGTCTTGATGCCGTTGGCAGAAACGGTCTTGATGATATACATGCCCTTGGCAAGTCCGCCGACAGCCTGGCCCGCTGTGGCGTTTGACATTTCTGCCACCTTGTTGCCGGCGAGGTCGTAGACTGAAACACGGGCTTTCTCTGTCATGTCGAGAGTAGAGATGCCGGAAGTCTCTTGTGAGTAGGTCACGTCGTCGACATAATATGTCGCTGCATTGTCACATCCACGGGTGCTTGTGAAACGGAACGCCATGAAGAACACGTCGGCAAGCTGCTGACCGGTGAGGTCTACGGTATACGGATACCACTTGCCGCTCTCGTCCTTGGTGCAAGGCATGCGGCATTCTGTCAGAGGCTGGATATACGGTTCGCCCTCAGTAATGTCGACATAGCAAAGTTCGAGCTTGTCTGTCTGGTTGTCCTGCAGATAGTCGCCGCGCACCCTGAAAGTGAAGATGTTGTTCTTGGCGTTCTTGAAGTCGAGCGGAGGAGTGACGAGCATCATCTGCACCGGTACGCCCATGCCGCTCTCCATCTTGGAGTCGTATGGAGTGACCTTGGCAACCTTCTCGTTCGGACTCTCCTGGTCGTAGTCTGGGAATGAATATCCCCACCATGCCCGTGTTCCGATGATGGCGGAGTTGGTCCAGCGGTCGAGAGCGAGAGGTTTGTTGCGGTCGATGTTGTCGAAGGTCTCGTTGAGTTCCGTCAATGGGTTCTCGTCGCTGAGCACGAAGTCTACGCCTTCCTTAGGTTCTTCTTGTGTCTCGCCTGTGGCAACGCCTGAAATCGGAACTTCAACGTCTTCCATGCCGAGGGCTGAGAAAACGAGTGCTGTGGAGTATGTTCCCTCCACCTTGGGCTGGAAGGTTATCTTCACGGTATTCGCCATGTTGCGCAGGAGCATCGTGTTGCTGAGAATGAACTGTCCGGCGTCCTTCACCTTCACGTAGGTATAGTCTGGCATGTTTGCCGTCGTCACCTCGATGGTCTGCTCGCTGCTCTCGTTCACCTTTGCCGCGAACGGCTCCAGGGCTGTCGGGTTGAGGGTTATGGTTGGCGGATTCTGCTCGTCGATGGCGTATGCACTGAAGTTTATGGTCTTGTAGTAGTCCTCGATGCTCGGACAGTTTACCATCAGGTATGCCTTGTGTACGGCAACCTCTGTCGGAGTGTAAGAAATCACGATATCGGTCTCCGTAGAGCCTTTCTCGACGGTAGACTGCGAGATTGAGAACTGGTCGGCATTCTTGCCGGCGAGTTCGAAGGTGGTGGCATATTTCATGTTCTGTGCCGACACGTGGATGGTTGCCACTTCAACGGTCTTGCCCAATGCTCCTGCAGCCTGGGTAATCTTCTCCGGTGTTATCGTGATGGCTGGTTCGCCCTGAGGCTGCTGCTCCACGATGTCTTCAGCTCCACGCGGACCGATGATGAGCATTTTCTTGGATGTGAAGAGTCCGGTGAGCGTCACGTCGGCTGTAGGGATTGCCGTGCCGATGAGCGATGTGCCCTTGAAGATGCGCACATTAGCCTCTTCAGTTCCGTCGGTGACTACTGGCTGCTTCATGCCTTCAGCGAAGGTAGCGCCTTCGGCAACGTCTTTGAACTTGAGGTCTTTCACCTTCACCACCTGCTGCAGATAGTCGGCGGGCGAAGCCTTGAGCTGAGAGAGAGTGGCCTCAACGGGAACCACCACATTGCCTGTGGAGAGCACCTTGCCGAGGTTTCTGTTGAACGGCATCGCACTGATAGTGCCCATCACGTCTTGTATGCCGAGAATGACGCCAGTGAGCTTGTCGCCCACGTTATAATCGGTCTTGGTGAGGATATCCCATTCGTCTGACAGAGTGATGGCGCCGGTCTCGTCTTGCAGATAATATACAGGTTTGTCGCCGCCACGGTCAACAAACGAGACTACCGCCTCGCCGGTATATTTATAGGTGAGTCCCTGCTCCGGGTCTTCACTATAGAGGGCTTTCAGGGTCTTTATCTCCGGCACGGTGTATCCCGTCCATGATATCTTTATCTGGGAGTCGGCGGCTCCCTCGCTCTTCAGCGTGAGCACAGCGTTCTGTGTGCCTTCTGTATATGCCACGTTGATCTTCAGCTGTGCTCCATCGCCACTCATCGCATCGGCGGCAGAAAGGGTGGTTGGCGACACGGTGACTGCCGGAGAGGATGACTCCACGGTGATATCGCCGGTGAGGTTCTCACCAGTGACGGTGACTGTCTCGCTGTATTCATCGCCTGTATACACGTCGCCCAGAATGATGTTCTTCTTCGAGATGCCAACCCTCGGTGTCTTATCCTCGCTTTTCTCACCGAAGAGGCCGGCGAAGGTGTCGGAAATGCGCACTGAGGCGACATACAGTTCCGGAGAGGTGACGGTGGCGTTGGTGCCCTGGCGCAACTCAAAGCCCTGTAGACCATAGTTGCCCAATCCGCTGCCGCTTTGGTTCACACCGTCGATGACGGCGTTTGGAGTTGCTGGTTCTTTCTTGAAATTCGCCGGGTTGACATATAGGTACACGTTGTCCTTGCCCTTGTCCTGCGAATTTATCTCATATCTCAACACCACGAGGTAGGTCTGGTTGAGCTTCAGCGGAGTGTCTGAGAATACCGGATTCGCCGCACCGCGCTCTACACCGATCTTCACTTCGTCGTCGCTGGTGCCTTCACCGATGAAGAGTCGGCCGAGTTCCACAGGATTGATGCCTGCGGCGATTACCGACTTCTTGGTTCTCGGCACAAACGCCATGACGTAGACATTGCCCTGAGGCTGGCTCTCCACATTGATGAGGGCAGAGAAATACAGGTTGCCTGATTTCACACCTTCATCATCGTCGGTGAACCTCGTCATGAGGTCTTCGCCAGACTTAACAGATGTTATCTTCACGCTCTTTGCCGGAGCGTCGTCGTTATATCCAGGATAAGAGAGCTGCTTGTCGAGCACCTGGATCGGGGCTTCGGCATTGCTACCATAACGCACCCAACCTCCCTGCGATTGCAGGTCGCCCACGGGATAATCGAAATCTTCTTGGAAAATGATCTGTGCCGCGACTCTTTCTGGCAGAGCACAAATGGCGACGAGAAGCATAGTGATCCATGCTGCCATCGTCTTTGATTGGAATAAGTGTTTCATATTTAAAGGGGTTTATAATGTTGATACTCGTGTCACAAATCACAGATTTTGCAAATATAGACATTTTCAAACAAAATACAAACATTTTACACCACTAAACTGCATTTTCACAAGATTCTTATAATATTTGTGACAGAAAGGAGAAAAGGGAAAACAGTCATAACGGAAATAGTATAAAGGAAAATGTCATATCACAAAAAACGGTCAAAACTGCCAGATTGTCTGGTTTTCGCTGTATCAATTTGATATACAGACAGTTGACGACCAGATGATTGTTTCCGATTGTCTGGATGATTTGCAGATAAGAGGAAGTATCTGACTGCAGGTGTTCAAATGACAGGAATTGCATGTGTTGGCAGAATCCTGAAAACAGGAATATGGATATTATAACATTAACTTATTGGGCAACCGCCTGGCGTCTTTTCTGCCCATCCGGGGCAAGCACCTTGCCCTTGTTGGGCAAGCGGCGTGCCCATTCTACGTCAAATCGGTCATAAGGTGTAAGTATGCGCTAAATGAATTCCGGCAACGTGTCATTACTTATTTATAATAAGGATGTTCAGGCTCTGAATGACTACTACGACATGGCGAACGACACATATTTTTCCGGTTAGACAGAGAATTATTACACCCGATGCTTTGGGCCTTATAGAAAATATATGTATATTTGCATAACACTTTGCGGCACTCGGCAAATTGAGAGTAAACTCTCTTTTGCACTCGTTGGCAAAGTGTTTGCAGAAAACAAATAAGTATAAAGCCTATGATGGTAAACATTGCTAATCCGATATACGACTCTGTATTCAAATACCTTATGGAGGACGAGCGCATAGCAAAGACTCTTATCTCCGCTCTTTTGAAAAAAGAAGTGGTAGAGGTTGACATGCGCCGCAACGAATATACCAACGGTACAAGAGACAATATTTCAATGTTCAGAATCGATTTCGGAGCAAGGATAAAAGAAGAAGACGGCTCGACGAAACTTGTGCTCATAGAACTACAGAAGACATGGCTCGAAACGGAGACGCTACGCTTCCGCCAATATCTCGGTGCACAGTATGCCAATCCGGAGAATATCCTTAAAGACTGCGAAAACGACGGCTACGGCATCCCTATGATTGCCGTATATCTGCTCGGACATAAAGTGGGCGATATAGAAGAACCTGTGCTGTACGTCAAGCATAAGGCTCTTGACTACGACGGGAACCATGTTACGAAAGGCATTCCAGACCCCTTTGTTGACAGTCTTACGCATGACAGCATTATCGTGCAGATACCTCGTCTTAGAGGACACGTGAACAACCGTCTCGACAAAGTGCTCAGCGTCTTTGACCAAAGTCTGAAGGAGAAAGGCAACCACCAGGTATTGAGCGTTGATGAAGACAAGTTCAATGGCGACCTTGAGATGATGCACATCCTGCACCGGCTTATCACAGCAGCCTCTGACTCAAAGCTGCGCCAGGACATGAACGTGGAGGACGAATTCTTCTCGGCTATAGAGAACAGGGATACTGCCCTTATGCAAAAGGACAAGACTATTGCTGAGCAAAAAGAGCAAATACACTCTATGGTAAAGGCTATGTTAGGCAATGGAATGTCTATAGAAACAATCTCCAATATAACGAAGATACCACTTGAAGAAATCTCAGAAATGACAAAATAAAATATAAGAAAATCTGAATGTTCTTAATCCCCTTTCATCAGCAAACCATCCAGACAGTTGGCTGACAATCGGACGACAACCAACTGTCTGTTTATCAGAATGTTACAACGAAAAACCAGATAATCTGACAGTTTTTTTGAAAATTCTTGATTTTACTGAAAATCAGCGTTATGGGCAACTTTTACTCATATCGACACTCGCTATTACTCATCAAAAGACAAACAAAAGACGCCTTATAAAAAGCAAAAGACTGCAAGCAGTTATAAAATACTACCATTGAACGGCCTAATGACCGTTTGGGGTTTAAGACGTTTCTGTTCCTTGCCTCTGTCTACAAATTCCATAGAATATGATTTTTTTGAAAATGATTTTTCAAAATATGTTTTTGCAAAACATAATGTTTTTATGAATGCGCTGCAAGGGAAACATATATTTTATGCATTCATAATATTGATTTCTCTCTATAACCATAGTCTACAAAAGAAAAATGCGGATTCCGCATTTTTCTTTTGCAAATATAGTCATTTCGCCAATTCCGCGAAAGATTTTTGCGGATATCCGCACTTTTATTAAATAGAGAAGACTGGGATGATGTTTGTAGAGTTACTAAAACGTACTCTAAAACGAGAACATAGAACTGGGCACCCTAAAAAAAATAATTATATGAAAAAGACGCAAAACATTTGCTTTTATTATATTTTTACTTAACTTTGCAATGAACATCTATGTTTGCGAACAGAGCTGTTCATCTTTGAGGAAATTAGCGTTTGCTATTCGGTCATGCGCGTTGGAACGTAGGAAATTTCAAGAAAGTGCAACAGAATACGAATAAGTAGCAAGCGTCCACAATATCGTGGACGTCACTTGTCGTATTCTCAGCTTTTCCTACGGCTGCAACGCGGACAAGTTTCGTCCACGTGTTGTATCTGTAGTTTTGCATGAATACATGGCAGCGCATTTTAAGAGTTTATTATAAGCTTAAAATGTTTGACGTATGAATAACGAAATGACAAGTCTTCATCAAGACTACCCCCAAAAACATATAAAAACATTGTACATCATTGGCAATGGTTTTGACATAGAATTAGGATATCCAACTCGATATTCTGATTTCATCAGCAGCAAAGAATGGTGCGAACTCATAAAAGGAAATCCGTCATCCAGATTATTGTCGTTTATTGACAAAAGGAAAACAAACAACTGGTTTGACCTTGAAACATTGCTACTAGAATTTGCCTCCGACAACAAAAATGTTCTAACAGCTAAAGAAGATAAATATATATATAAAGAAGATAAATATATATATAATGAAATATGTAACTCCCTTATTTCATATATAACACGCATTGTAGAAGAGAAACAAGAATATATTCATAAACTTGAAGAAGAGAACATTATAAAAGTATTCTTGAACCAGCTTCATGTGAGTCAATATTGCAGATACTACACATTCAACTATACAAGTTTTGAATATATTTATCGCAGTGTCACAAGTAAGGACGTCTTTGACAACGTTCCTGAATTCACATACCTACATGGTTTCTGTGGGGATTTCTTAAATAAAGACAAGTATTGCAGCAACTCCATTGTACTTGGAATTGCTGACCAGCACGAAAAGGATATCAACCAAGAATTTCATTATATGCTAAAGTCGAATAATCCCAAATTTCATGGATCAAACTTATTATCCGATTTAGCTATCGCAGAAAACGTTGTCATCTTTGGACATTCACTGAGTAAAATGGATAGTGCATACTTTGTAGATTTCTTCTCTTCGTTAAATAAAGCCAAGAACAACAAAACGGTAATAATAATAACGAAAGACAATGATTCCGAAGTGCTTATCAAGCACAACTTGAGAGACATGGGATTAAACTTACAAAAACTATATTCATCTGTAAAGCTCCGTTTCTACAAAACCGATGATCTCAGAAAAGACAAGAAAGGGCTACACGAATTCAGAGATATGCTAAACCAACTATAAACCTAAAAACAATTAAAACATATGAAACAAGAAAAACTAATAGCATTAATAGTATGCTTTATGGCAATTATGTGCAATAGCATTAATGCACATGATTTTGAAGTTGACAACATCTACTATTCTGTAGTCTCAAAAACAGAACACACATGTGCCGTCGTTAATAATGCTGGTAGGGATAAAAGTTATTCAGTAAGCAGCATTACCATACCAGAGAAAGTTACATACGACAACACCGAATATACCGTCACACAAATCGGTCCTGCCGCATTTAAGAACTGTATCAAACTGGAATCCGTAGATTTACCACAAAGTATAACTAAGATGTATGACTGGTGTTTTCAAGGATGCATATTATTATCGTCATTTACGGTACCTGACAAAGTCGAGAACTTACCAACCTATTGCTTCTCTGGTTGCATCAGCTTAGAAAGCATCACCATCAATAGTGTCAAGACAATTTCCTCTTATTGTTTCAAAGAATGCTCAAGTCTAAAAAAAATAAGCATTCCTGCAGGCGTGTCAAAGCTTATAGACTGGGATATCTTTTGTGGTTGCACATCATTAAAGGAAATTGTCTTTGAAGACGGGAATGAAACTTTAACACTTGGCATAGACAGCCAACACAGCTGCGGTATCTTCGGTGATTGTCCCGTAGATTCTGTTTACATTGGTCGTAATTTAACTTATTCTTATGATACCGACTACTATGATTTTGGACCGTTTATAGCACAAGACAAAAAGAACAAGACAATAAGATCCGCTTATATATCTGATTATGTTACCATACTACCTGATATCCTTTTCATGAACTGCGAAGCTCTTGAGAAAATATATGGAATGAAGAATACAACAACAATTGGGCAAAGTGCATTCAGACGTACTGCACTTAAGGAGTTCATAATTGGAAACAAAGTAACCGACATAGGAAACGGCATACTTAGTTGTTGTCCAAGATTAGAAAAAGCCATTATCGGCAACGGAATTCAAGACCTTAAGGAGGTAATTGACGGTAGTAACAAAATCAAGAATCTTTATATAGGCAAAGGATTGAAATCTTTCGGTAAAAATTGTGTCTGTGGGGAATATGGTGGTACAAGTCCCAATACTACACAAAGTCCTCTGTCAAATGCTAACGTATTTTTATTTTCCGATGAAGTTTCATCCAACTATTATTATGATGTAAATAATGGAATGTATTATTTTGGTGGACTACCACGCGACATAAAGGTATTATATGTAGTTAACCCCGAAAGATATCAGACGTTATTTGGGAAGGATTATAATCTAAAGCCTATGCTGGTCTTTAATGAATCTTCTTTAGAATATACAGGAAAGACTCCAGAACTAACCTTCAAAAACTACGTCGAAGGATTTGACGCAGCAATTGACAATTCAACTACACCTAAAGACGTTGGTTCGTATAATACTAATGTAGAAGTAGAATTGAGCACAGAAGGTTGGAACACAACAATTGAGGTTCCTTGTTCTTACACTATAACAAAAGCGCCTCTATCTGCCATCGTCAACAATGTACAACGGTTTTATGGAGAAGACAATCCCGAATTCGCCTGCACGTATATAGGTTTCAAGAATGGCGAGACCGAAGAAGTATTTACGAGCAAGCCTGTGTTAACGACATCAGCAACAACAGAAAGCAATGCAGGCACATACCCCATTTATTGTACCGGAGCAGAAGCAAAAAATTACAATATAACCTGCGAGGCAGGAACACTGACAATAAATAAAGCACCCCAAACAATATTGTGGGAACAGGAGTTCAACAATCATAGCATTGGTGACGAAATAGAATTGACCGCAAAATCTTCTGCAAGTCTGCCAATTAGATATAAATCTTCCGACAACTCTTCTGTAATTATAACTACCAAAGGAGAAAAACAATATGCCTATATTCTAAAATCAGGCACAACTGTTTTGACTGCATACCAAAAAGGAGACATAAACCATGAAGAAGCTGACGAAATAAATAAAGTAATATCCGTTGAAACGAATGCCATCAATAGCATTAGCTCCAACGACAACAATAGAACTTATTACAAAGCAAATGGTGTGAAAGCCAATGAATACACAAAAGGAATAGTCGTAATAAAGGACAACAATAGAACAAAGGTAATAGTTAAAGAGTAGGTGCTTTTTTGTGATCTAATCATCTCCAACAATTGGGATATTGACAGACAATGGAGATGACCGCAAGAAACAACAGAAGAAAATATAAGAAGACGCCATCTCACAAGGTTGCATAAAAAAGTAACTTCTGAAATCAGAATTAAATCCCTCGGGTGTGTACAATCAACATTACACATCTGAGGGATTTTCATTTTCACTGCCAGATTGTGACAGACGAAGCATCGCCGACAAACCACCGATTCTGTCTTTATTCTATAATCCAATCAGAGATATTTCTTGTTTCTCCATCGAAGTTTACACCCACCGTTGTTATAGGTCTGCCACTCAAAGCAAACCGTTGGCGATAATTCTTGAGATTTATTTGATGCGATGCAGACTTGCCGCTTTGGTTCAACTTTATCTCCAAAAGGTAAAGGTCGGTGCGCGTAAGCATCACAATGTCTACTCTGCCTGTCGGCGTATGGACTTCCACGTCTACGAGATAGTCGGTGAGCAATGAGAAAATGACATAGAGCATCTGCTGATAATGTCCCTCGCTATTGGCGTTGGTGCAATAAGGTATAGTGCCGAGAAAGGTCTGCAGCAGGGTCAATGCCCCATCCATATCCCGTTTGTCGAGAGCCTGGGCTATTCTGCGGGCCATATTGGTTACGGCAAGTGTATTGGGACTGACGTAGGATGGGATCAGTGCCTTGGTAAGTCCAAGCCTCACTTCTTTGTTAGGCACGTCTAGAGTATAGTAGTCATAATCTCTGTTATAGTCTTTTATGGTGATGTAGCCGCTCTGATAGAGCAGCGGCATTATGGTCGGCATATTCTCCGTAGGAGCATCAAACTCGCTGGCAGAAGCCTCAACACGTGTAATGTCGACAGGCTGCACATCGTATTTGCGCATCATGTTTATAAGATATGTAGGAGTGCCTGAAGCGAACCAGTATGCCTCGAATTTCTTTTCTGCAAAACAGCTTAGCAGACTGAAGGGATTGAACACGTCGGGAGAGGAAGCGGAGAAATGATAACCATCATAATTGTCTTTCAGCCTGCCGATGGTCTGTGTCCTGTCCATCCCCATTGCCTTCGACAACACATCTATGTCTGCCGACATCCGGGTCAGCAGTTCATCTTTCGTGATGCCGCAAATTCCTGCATAATCATCATTCATGGATATGTTGGTGATATTGTTCAGTTCGCTGAAGATGCTAAGTTGTGAAAATTTCGTGATTCCCGTGAGGAACACGAAACGTAGCTTTGCCTCGCAGAATTTAAGAGGACTGTAAAAATTGCGCATTATATTGCGCAGCTCGTCAAGTTGTTCCTTTTCATGGGCAGCGTCGAGCATCGGCGCATCGTATTCGTCAACGAGCACAACAACCTGTTTGCCAGACTTTCGGTATGCAGCATTAACAAGGTCTATCAATCGGTTGTTGCTGCCGTTAGCCGGACTGCTGATTCCCCATTTCAGTTCTTCGTCCTTCAGTCTATAGCCCAGATATTCCTCCAGTTGTTGTGGATTCATATGCTTTCCGCCGCTCATATCAAAGTGCAACACTGGATATTCTGTCCATTCCTCTTCCAGTTTCTCAATGGCAAGTCCCTTGAACAAATCTTTCTTTCCCTCAAAGTAGCTTTGGAAAGTGGATACAAGCAGCGACTTTCCGAAACGGCGAGGGCGCCCCAAAAAGAAATACACTCCGCTGGTGTGTGCCATACGGTATACGTATTCCGTCTTGTCGATATAGAGTTTGTCTTCCCTACGGATTCTCTCAAATGTCTGTATTCCTAATGGATATAGTTTCAATGCCATAATCGTTGCCATTATTGTTTCCGACCGTAAATGTACGGCATTTATTCGATACATACAAACATTAATGCGTTTTTCTTCTATTACGGCAAGGTCATAAAATGTTTTCCCTGACAAACTCCTTTGGCTGTCAGACAGAAGACATGCAACGGCATTGTAGCACTTATGTACGAATATGACAACATTGTTGAAACCATACTGTAACATAACGCCCCTATCTTTGCACCGGACAAAGAAAACAAACGATTTTATTGTATGGACAGAAAGGTAAAGAAGGTTCTGGCAACCACAATGATGATGGTCGTCCCTGTGATAGGGACAATGGCCGCCGACATCATCGGCAAAGTGACCGACGCAAAGTCGAAGGAGGCTCTCATAGGAGCTACGGTGCAGGTGGACGGCACCGATTTCATTGCCGCTACTGACATTGACGGCAACTTCAAGCTTACAGGATTGGATTCAAACGCCAAGTACTCGCTGACGATAAAGTACGTGGCATACGAGAATAAAAAAATTGACGGGGTTCTGGCGAGTGACCAGCCTCAGATGATTAGCGTAGCGCTGACGCCCGAAGAACAGACACTGGGCGAAGTCACCGTAACCGGGATCGCACGGAGAAATACGGAAATGGCTATGGTGCAAGTAGCGAAGAACAGTCCCGTCATAGTGAACAACGTCTCGGCACAGGAGATTGGAAAAACGCAGGACACCAATGCGGGAGAGGTGATCAGACGTGTGCCGGGCGTAAGCCTCATCGATGACAAGTTCGTGATGGTGCGCGGCTTGTCGCAGAGATACAACAATGTGTGGATAAACGGTGGAGCGGCACCAAGCTCTGAGGCCGATTCGAGGGCTTTCTCGTTCGACCTCATACCGAGCGCACAGATCGACAACATGCAGATCGTGAAAACGCCGTCACCGGAATATCCAGCCGACTACACCGGTGGATTCATCGTGGTGAACACAAAAGACATACCGGCAGAAAGCATCACGCAGGTGCAGGTGGGCGGCAACTGGAACACTAATTCGGTGTTCCGCAATTTCACCCATGCCAAAGGGTCGGCAACTGATTTTCTCGGTTTCGACAACGGCATGAGGAGCCTCAACGGGGGATTCAATGCCTCACTCCGTACTATCGGCAACGGAGGAACGGACCTGACGGGCAACGGACTGAACAACGACTGGACGACAAAGGCCATAAAACCATTTGGCGACCTGAAACTGTCGGCTAACATCGGCAGACGATGGAAACTGGGCAGAAACCAGCTTGGAATGATTGCCGCATTGAACTACACCAACGAATACCGCACTTTCGACAATATGCAGAACAACCAGTTTGGAGTGTTCGACGAGCGCAACGACAGGTCGATTTATCTCAGCAACTCTCTCGACAACCAGTATAACAACAACACGCGCCTCGGAGCGATGCTCAACCTGACGCTACTCACTGCCGGAGGCAACAGCAAGTTCCAGATGAAAAACATCTTCAACCAACTGGGCAATGACCGCTACACGTTCAGACAGGGAGTGGACGAACAGAACAACGACACTCGCTCGGCGGAATATTACTACCGCAGCCGCACTACATACAACGGACAGTTCACGAGCAAGCATACAATGAACGATGATGAACTGGACTGGAGCCTCAGCTACTCTTATGCCAACCGCAACGTGCCTGACCGCCGACGCTATCTGCAGAACGACGCTCTGGAGACGGGAACGATACAGCTGACCACTGGAAACGACATTTCGAGGGAGTGGACAAAGCTCGACGAGCATATCCTATCAGCTGCCGTAAACGACAAACACGACTTCGACCTGAACGGATGGAAACCATCTGTCAAGGTTGGTGTATACGGTGAATACCGCACACGCGAATACAAGACTCGCGAGTTCATATACAACTGGGAGCCGGAGAACAACACCCTGCCTGCGGACTTCCGCAAAAGCGATTTACCTACACTGCTGAGCAACAGTGACAACTTCGGACAGGACAAGCTGTATCTACTGGAAGAGCCGAACATGAGAGACAACTATAAGGGACACAACACTATGGGGGCCGGATATCTTGCTGCCACCCTACCCCTTGGCAAACTGAACGTATATGCCGGCGTGCGCTATGAATACGACAAGATGGAACTGGTGACCAACACCCGCGACGACCGCCCGAGCCCGTTGAGCCATTTCTATAAATACAGCGACCTTTTCCCGTCGCTCAACACCACATACAAATTCTCCGACAAACACCAGCTGCGCCTCTCATACGGCAAGACGGTGAACCGCCCGGAGTTCCGCGAGGTGTCGCCGTCAGTGTTCTACGACTTCGACCTCGCCGCCGACGTGAAGGGAAATACGGAACTGACACCATGCTACGTGCAGAACCTCGACCTGCGCTACGAGTTCTACCCATCAAGAGGCGAACTGATCTCTGTGGCACTGTTCTACAAATATTTCGACGCTCCGATAGAATGGACATATACCCTCTCTGGCGGCAACAGACTGATATACTCTTACACAAATGCCGACCACGCCAGCAACTACGGCATAGAGGTGGACATAAAGAAAGACCTCTCGTTTATCGGACTGCCGAACTTCAGTTGGTCGTTCAACGGAGCACTGATAAAGAGCAGAGTGAACTTCAGCGGCACTACGCTGATGGAAAACCGTCCTATGCAAGGGCAGTCGCCATATCTCGTGAACACGGGAATCTTCTACAAGAACGAAAAGCTGCAACTCGATGCCGCCCTGCTCTACAACCGCATCGGAAAGCGAATCATCGGCGTGGGACGCAGCGAAGGAACAACGAGCGGCAACGAGGCACTCCGTGTGCCCGACAGCTACGAGATGCCTCGCGACGTGCTCGACCTGTCAGTATCGAAGAAATTCGGAACACATTGGGAGGTGAAGACAAACATACGCGACATCCTCGCCCAGAGGGTTTACTACAAGGAATTCGTGACGGCAACTCTCAACGACGGCACCACAAAGAAGGTGGAGCAGATAACGAGAAGTTTCAAGCCTGGCCGCAACATCGGTCTGAGCATCACCTATAAACTCTAAGAACATACCCCTTCTATATAATCCAGAATTCCCAGAAGACATAGAAAGCCTAGAATATCTTGAAAGTCTATAATAGGCTAGAATATCTAGAAAGCCTAGCCTCAACAAAAAAAACTATTATTCTAAATAATAAATTATGAACAAGACAAAATTTTACGGATGCCTTGGCATCCTCGCACTTGCAGGAACAATGTTTACTGCGTGCAGCGATGATGATGACAACAACGGAAAGAACAATGCCTCCACTGCCGTATGGACAGTAAACGGCGGCATCAACGCCTGCGACCACGTGCTCTTCACTGAGAGCGACAAAGCAGGCAGCAAAGAGGTTAACGACAACGGAACCCAGATTGGAAACGGCGACCAAGAGTTCGTGTTCACAGGAAAGCAGACTCTGAAGAAAGGTACATATATTCTGAAAGGTTGGGTGTACATCGCCGACGGCGCTGAACTGACTATCGAACCGGGAACCGTTATCAAGGGCGACAAAGACACCAAGGCCGCCCTCATAGCAGAGCGTGGCGGAAAGCTAATAGCCCAGGGTTCTGAGACACAGCCTATCGTATTCACTTCTGAGCAGGCTCCCGGCAGCCGCCGTCCTGGCGACTGGGGTGGCATCATCATCTGCGGCAAGGCTCGCACAAACGCCACTGAACAGCAGATTGAAGGCGGTCCGCGCACAAAGCACGGTGGCAACGACGACAACGACAACTCTGGTGTGCTGAGCTACGTGCGCATCGAGTTCGCCGGCTATCCGTTCGCAACGGACCAGGAAATCAACGGACTCACTCTCGGCTCCGTGGGAAAGCAGACAAAAATCGACCACGTACAGGTGTCTTACTCTAACGATGACTCCTACGAGTGGTTCGGCGGTACTGTTGACTGCAAATACCTCATCGCCTACAAAGGATGGGACGACGACTTCGATACCGACAACGGATTCAGCGGCCATGTGCAGTATGGTCTCTCCATCCGCGACCCGAAGATTGCCGACAAGTCTATGAGCAACGGATTCGAAAGCGACAACAACGCAAAGGGAACAAACGCTGACCCTCACACCTCTGCCGTATTCTCGAACATCACCTTCGTGGGTCCTAAGGCTGGTGCAGCTGACTTCGTAAACGACGCTTCATATATCACAGCTGGCAGCATGAACCCTAACAACGGTTCTGGTCTCGGACGCTTCCAGAGCGGTATGCAAATCCGCCGCGACTCTCATCTGAGCTGCTTCAACTCAGTGATAGTAGGCTGGCCTGTAGGTCTTATCCTCGACAACGACCTGGGTGACACCCAGGGTGCAGCGACATCAGCTTTGCTAAAACTGCAGAACATCTATATGACTAACGTTGACGCCATCGGAACTGACAAGAACAAGGTGCTCAGCAATCCTGAAAACGATTCTTTCTCAGCGAAGTTCTTCCTCGCACAGCCGGGCAACGTATACTCTCAGACTGCAACAGGATGGTTTGACATGACTGGCTACCGTCCTCTCGCCGGCAGTCCGCTGCTTACTGGAGCTTCATTCACAGACGCTCTGCTCGCAGGATTCGAGAAAGTGGCATACGTGGGAGCATTCGGAGGAACCGACTGGACTGCAAACTGGACTAACTTCGACCCGCAGAACACAAACTACTAAATCTTAATAACCTGTAATATTGATGAGGGTGTGTCGTTTTTGACATACCCTCATTTTTTTGATTCCGTTCAGCCAATAGACCATTTAACTCCAATCTGCAAGTAGTACGTTTATCCCCAAACAGCAAGTAGTCCCTTTGGGGTGAGGTAAGCTTAAATACACTCTTCCCAAACTATATTATGCGACATTCCATAGGTTAAAACCCACCTGGAATAATAGGAAATCACAATAGAAGAGCGGCTTCATTTATACCCGAAAGGGTGCAATATAAATCTTAAATATTAATTTTATACCCGAAAGGGTGTAAATAAATATAATAATTACTATATTTGCACCCTAAAGGGTATAATTATATGGAGAACAGTTTATCGGGATTTGTAAAGGAAATGCGAAAGCAGTTCGGACTGACACAGGTTGACCTTGCAGAGAAATCGGGTGTTGGACTGAGATTCGTGCGCGAACTGGAACAGGGAAAGACAACGCTCCGTCTGGACAAGGTGAACCAGGTGCTTGCCCTGTTCGGCAGACAGGTGGGAGCGGTCAGAATAGGAAATGAGGAGGATAAAGCATGAAAACAGGAAAAGTCTATATGCATGACCGTCTTGCCGGCATGCTGACGGAAGACGAGACGGGATTCACTTTCAGATACGACAGCGCTTATCTCGATTCTGACAATGCGGAAGCGATAAGTCTCACTATGCCGCTGACAAACAAGGAATACCACGACACGGTGTTGTTTCCGTTTTTCGACGGACTGATACCTGAGGGGTGGCTGCTCGACATAGCGGAAAAGAGTTGGAAGATAAACCAGCGCGACAGGATGTCGCTGCTCATGGCATGCTGCAAAGACTGCATCGGAGCAGTGAGTGTGGTACCTATTGAAGAAGAAAGGGAATAAGGATGGCAAAATGTCTATATTGCTACAAAGAGCTGAAAGAGGGACAGACTGACTATCATCCCTCATGCGCAAAAAAACTGTATGGGGTGAAGACGGCACCGGTGCTGCCATACAACAGGAGCCAGATTGGAGAACTGGCAAAGAGAGTGGTGAGAGCACAGACCACGCTGACCGGAGTGCAGGCGAAACTGTCGCTCGACGTGAACCATGGCCAGAAGAACGAACCTGACCGCTTCACCATCGTAGGTCTGTGGGGACGCTTCATACTGAAGCCCCAGACCGATACCTACCGTTCGCTGCCTGAACTGGAAGACCTGACCATGCATATGGCAGAGGCAGCGAAAATCGCAGTAGTGCCTCACGGACTGATAAGATTCGACGACGGTGAACTGTGTTACATAACGCGGAGGATTGACCGCCAACCCGACGGCAGCAAAACGGCAATGGAAGACATGTGCCAGTTGTCGGAGCGACTGACGGAATACAAATACAAGGGGTCGTATGAGCAGATTGCGAAGCTGATAAAGAAGTATTCGGCGGTGCCACAGCTCGATCTGGTGAATTTCTGGGAGGTGGTGGTCTTCTCATGGATAACGGGAAACTCCGATATGCATCTGAAGAATTTCTCGCTATACAAGACCCCTCTGGGATTCTGTCTCACTCCTGCCTACGACCTGTTGTCTACTTTGATAGTGATGCCACAAGACACTGAAGAACTGGCGTTGACACTGAACGGAAAGAAAAGGAAGATAAAGAGGTCTGACTTCGAGAAGGCAATGACTGCATCGGGACTTAACGAGAAGGTGATACAGAACATGGCTAACAAGTTCGGCAAGGCAATATCAAAATGGATCGACCTCATAGACAACTCTTTCCTGCCAAACGACATGAAGCGGGAATACAAAAGACTTATCATCAAAAGGGTGATAATGATGAGATGACAAAAGATAATCCATGGTACGGCAATAACACGCCATCACACAAAATGTGATAACACACTAAACAGCCTGATGGCCGATTGGGGATAAACCCCAGACGGAGAGGAAACATACTCTGAACAAAAAAGGCCGGAGGAACATCATGTCCACCGACCTTCTTTTTTTATCCCTTACCCATAAGGCAATGGGGAATTAACCGTTCAGCACTTATCAGAAATAATATGCTGCTGAAATCTGCCAAGCGTTAGACTTGCCTTCGCTGTCGAGCAGATTCTTGATAGTCTCTGTAGCAACGCTCTTTCCTGTCACCTCACCGGTCTTGCCACAAGCGATGTTGTAGTTGAAACCAATCTCCAGATGATTGATGAGAGTAACGCCGGCACCAACGTTAACGCTGAAGTTTGTTGACTTCAACTTATAGTTGGCAGCCTTCAGCATGTCGAAGTTCTTGTCACCGACGTTGAAACCGAACTGTGGACCGGCAGCAAGATAAACTCCGGCGATGTCGCCAAGACCAAAGGTATAGCGAAGGTTCACAGGGATGTTGATAGCCTGCTGCTTAACCTTGGTGTTGAGATCTGCCTCATATCCACTTACCTCTCCCTTCAGTTTTGCCTCACGCTGGTCGTAGAGAGCAGAAGCGTCGATTCCCAAACCCACTACAGGAAGAGTGAACTTTACAGACGGACCGATGAAGAATCCTGCGCGGTTAGAGGCATCGAGCACCTTGCTGTCCATAGACATATCAGTGATGTTGAGACCACCCTTGAGACCGAACTTGATCTGAGCCTGAGCCGGATTTGCAGTCATCATACCTAATGCCACGAGGGCAAGAGCGAAAATCTTTTTCATAAGCTTAATTTTGTTTTATGGTTAATATAGTTGTTATAATAAAACTAATGTCTGAATAATAAAACACCAGTTCATCTTATCCCCCAATCGGCCATTAGCGCTTGCTTGGATTTTGGTATTTTATAAGCAGAAAGGACAAGCAAGTCTCACCCTGACGGCTCCTCGCTTGTCCCCTTGTATATATGTTTCTTAGTGGCGCTGACGGCGCACCGACACCCTTGCTGACGATGAGCCTCCGCCAGAGGATGAAGAAGAGCTGCGACGTGATTTCTTCTTTACAGTGGTCTGTTTGTCTTCCGTAGCCGATCCACCGGCACGGCGGTTCTTCTTGCGCACCTTCTTTCCCTTCACGGTCTGCTGAGCCTTGGCGATGCTGTCGAGAGAATCCTTGAGCTGCTGGTCGCCCCAGATATTCTTCTCAAAGGCGATGAGCTCTCCCTCTATACGTTTCTGCTCCTTGGTCATGGCAGAGTCAGACTTGCAATACTGTGCGAGCGTCTTGCCGAGCATATTGGTGGTCTTGTATATCTTGCCGCGATACATGTTCTTGGTGAAATAATCATCAAGAGTCATCGTGGCGGCATTGTTCAAGTCGCTCGTCATTATTATCTGCTTGCTCAGATATGGGGCGATGTCGTCATACTTCACCCAGAAGAGCGGATAGGTCTGAGGAGCATCGCCGAAGTCGTCTTCTCTCGACATGATAGGACAGAGCGCTATCACCTTGGTGTGGAAAGTGGCTGAACGCTGGTCGTAGTAGGCACTCTCCTTGATGTAATACGACTTCACTTCCTTCGACGGTATGTCGCTGTTGTCGATGTTGATGCCGTTGCCCTTCTTTTCATAATATATATGATAATTGTCGAGAAATGCCAATGGCTTTATCTTCGATGCGTCGTTGAACACCTCGTTGCCGTCGAGCCTGTATTCGTAAGCATTGATGCGCTGGCGCATCATGAGCTTGAACATATAGGTGAAGAGGTTCATCTGTGAACCCACTGCCTCAACAGGATAGTAGAGTCCGGCATTGGCATCTTCGTTGAGATCGATGATGCGATAGATGTCGCGACGCCAAACCACGTCCTCGTCCATAGTAGCAGCGACGGGGAACGATATCTGAGCCCTCGTCGTGATGTTCTGGGCGTTTGAGGTGGTCTGTTGCTGCTGTTTGCGGCGTGCGGCAGGCTGTGCGTTCGCCATTCCGGTGAGGCAAGCTGCCAATATTATTAGAAATATCTTCTTCATATATCGTATATAGTTTTTCTCATATTATTATTTCACGATGACCTCCATCGACGAAGGCAACGTTCGCTTGATGCCGTCAGGACCTACTGCCGTGACACGGCTGATATAGAAGCGGCGGTTGCGGGAGAGTCCGCGGAAGGCATTCTTCTGGCGTTCCGAGAATGAAGCTCCGGCAGAAGCCATAGGAACGGCATTTCCCATATTGTCGAAGAATACTGTCTCGAAGCTTATCACCTTGAACTGAATATCGAGGAGTCCGTCGTCGATTGCTGCCTTCACTTCGTGAGAACCCATAAGCGATGCCTTGGCGAGTCCGCCGCCACGATAGCGGTTGGTGCCGATGGCGAGATATGCCGTCGGATCCGGCAGTTTGCGCACGTGGAACGTGAACTGTCCCATCTGGCGCGGATGACCGGTGGTGGTCGACATCACTGTGATGGTGACGTCCTTGCCTACTGCTGCAGGACGGGCGATATACTTGCCCGGTCCTACCGGCTGCAGCGTACCGCCGCTCATTGATGCCGTCACTTTGTTGAGAGGCACTCCTGGGATGCTTATGCTTATAGGGTTTGTATATCCGGCATAGAGCACGTTCATGAGGTCGGCAGACACCGTGGCGCTCGGATCCACTACAGTATACTTCTGTGTGAAGTCACGACGAATCACGTCGCCCTGTCCGTTCTGCATCGTGATGTATCCGGCGAGATTGAACTCGCCAGTCCGTCCTGTCACTATCTCATAAGTGTTGTTGCGCAGGTTCATCTGTCGTCCGCCGATGTAGATCTTCGGTTGCTGTGTGGTGTCTACGGCAGCCATCACTATTTGGGCAGAGAACTTGTCGCCACGCACGATGGTCTGTGCGTTGGGAATTACGAATGCACTGAGTTTGTTCACTCTGATATCCTTCATGTCAATGTTTGCCACGAGAGTGTGCAACACTTCACCTTCGGCATAACGCACGTCGTTCTGCAGTTTGGTGAGAAGCGTTACGGCAGCAGCCACCGGCATGTCTTCAAACATATACTCCTGCCAGTTCTTGCCCATTGTCTTGGCATTCTTGGGGAGTGTGGTCGACAGGTTGCCGACGATGATCTTATGCTGTGCGGCATCTGGCACCATCTTCAGGATGCGTTCACGGAAGGAATTGATGGCATCGAAGAGTTTCTTGCCTTTTCCCGTACCGGGAGCGAGCATCACATGACTGGCTGCCTCGAGGTCGTCCTTTCTTTCTATGTTATGGATGTCACCGTCTGCACCGTCTGCCTCGCGCACGATCTCCACCTTCAGTTCCTGAGCGAAGTTATACAGAGAGTCGCTCATGCGCTTCACTGCCGTGGCCTTTTCAAACCACTCACGCACCTTCTCAGGGTTGCTCTTCATCTGCTCGGCAAAATTGCCGTAGATGCTTTGGTTCTCCTTCGCCGAGTTGTCGGTTGAGCGCTGCAGACTCTCCTCCACGATGGAGAAACCGTCGAGCACCTGTGTCGAGACGTTCATCGCAAGCATTGCCATCAAGACGACATACATGAGGTTGATCATCTTCTGGCGAGGAGATATTGGTCTTTTCTTTATTGCCACTTTTATGCTGTTTAATAATCAAGGATTTGTCTTTATTGCTGTGGGGTGCCGGGGGCTGCGACACGCATGTTGACGGTCATTGCCTCTATCATGCGGGCATAGATGGCGTTGAGCTGCTCTATCTGCTGTGCCATCTTCTGCAGCTTGTCGTTAATCTGGTCACCCGTACCGATTTGGGCGCTTGCTGCCTTAAGCTGCATCTCGTATATCTTGCAGATTCCGGTGAGCGTGCGGTTGAGGTTTTCCATCTCCTCTGAATCGCGGGTGAGGTGCATGCTCTGCTCCGACACCTTCTGTATGATTTCGGTGAGGTTGTTGAGCGACTCCACATAGTTTGTCGTTGCCTCTGCCATTTCCGGAGACACTTGTGCCTGCTGTGCCACCCACTGCTGCATGTTCACAGTCTGCGATGCTGCCATTGCAGCTGCTCCGACAACTGTCGCCGCATCCTGTCCCTCGCCGTCGGCTTCCGATGATGGCGTTGGCTGCGCTGCAGCTGCTCCGGCTGGCATTCCGCCGCCGATGATTATCGTTCCGCCGCCGTTCACGCCTGCCATGGCAGCAGGCTGTGCCATTGCCGGTTGTGTTGAGAATGGTTGTGAGTCGGCATTCTCTGCTGCCTCGCGGGCTTCCATATCCTCCTCATACTCTTCTTCTATCTCTTCTTTGGTGATGTGTGTCGGCAGGTCCTTACCGTCGGCGGTCTTGTCGAACGGACGGTCGAAGGCTGAGATGAAGAACACTATAACCTCTGTTCCCATTCCGAGGAAAAGCATGAAGTTTGCTCCCGGCAGGTGGGTGAGTTTGAACAGAGTACCGAGGATAACGATAGACGCACCCCAACTGTAAGCGTAGTTCATGAACGTCTGTCCCGGTACGCTATCCAACCACTTCTGCAAGCGGTATATCACGTTAAAATTGCTGTATACTGTCATTTTTTCTTCTTACTCCCTTTTTGTTTAGAACTTGTTGTACTTGCCAGACTTCTCACGCAACGGAAACCGATATAGCTTCTTGGCTGGTTCTGGTATTCCCATGTGCGCCATGCCGAACGGATATACGACTCAGGGTCTTTCCACGAACCGCCTCTCACGCTCTTCTTCTTCATCTTGTACGGGTCTTCTATCGCCGCATTGTAGGAAAGCTGCGGATTGAGGTCGTTCATGGCGGTCACTCCGGCTTCGGTATATATCGTGCTTGTCCATTCTGCCACATTTCCCGCCATGTCATACAGTCCGTTTGAATTGGCGGAGTATATCCCCACGCGGCTCGTTATCAGGTTGCCGTCCTGGGTGTAGTTGCCGCGGTCCGGCTTGAAGTTGGCATAGAAGCATCCGCGGTCGTTCTTCACGTCGCGGTTCTCCCATGGGAATTCGTTTCCGTCTTTGCCGCGCGCCGCATACTCCCATTCTGCCTCTGTAGGCAGACGGTAGCGCTGGATGTATTTCGCCACGCCTCCGAGTCCTTTGAGCAGATAGTCGGTACGCCATGCACAGAAGGCGTTTGCCTGCTCCCAGGTCACTCCCACCACAGGATATTCGTTGTAGGTAGGACTGCTGAAATAGAGGCGCATGTATGTCTCGTTGTCTGAGTTCTGGAAATCGTTCACCCAGCATGTAGTGTCGGGATATACGTTCACGATGTAAGTGTTGAGGAAGTCCCACGGACCGGTGAGCTGTCTGTTGATGGTCTGTCTCACTATCCTTCCCTCATCGTCGATATATGCCGTATCCTTTGAAATCATCACCACCTCGTCCGGGTTCACCTGGACGTCGGTGTTGAGATTGCGCTCTGATGGATTCAGACGGTTACGGCGCTTTGCCGCCGTAACGTAGTCGTAAATCTCGTAGCGGTAGTTCATCTGGCTGGCGTCGAGCATCTTCTCACCGGTCACGGGATTGGTGACATAAAGGCTCTCTATGGCACGCTGCTCGTCTTCGTTCGGCTTGCGCGGAAGAGCCTTTTTCCAGTTGAGGTGTGGGGTCACGGGGTCACCGTTCTTGTCTTCGGTAATCATATACGACTCGTCGCCGCCGTATGAAGGGTCGGCGAGACGTGTTCTGAGGATTGAGTCGCGCACCCAGTATACAAACTGTCGATACTCAGAATTGGTTATCTCCGTGTCGTCCATCCAGAATCCGTCCACTGATATTTCCTTCACAGGGGTCTGCTTTCCCCAGAGGCTGTCCTGCCTCTCGAGTCCCATCTTCAGGAAGCCTTTCTTCACAAGGGTCATTCCGAACGGCGTCGGCTCGGAGAAGCCTCTGCCGCCTCCTGTTCCTGTCAGCTCGCCTCCCCTGCCGGTTGTGGCCATCTTTCCGCCGAAGCAGCCCGTAAGCAGGGTTACCACGCAGATCAGGGCTGCGATCACAATGCTATTCTTCATTTTCATATTTCTTTTTCCTATATTCTTTATTATATGTATCTATTCAGCAAGAGCGTCCCCTCTTATTGCCGCCAGCGTTTCGCCAGCCGTTTCGCATCACAGGATTCTCACGCTCTTGTGCTTGTTCTTGCCTTTCTTGAAGAGGTTGAGGTCGGTCTGATAACTGACCATCAGTTCATGGCTGCCGTTGCCCAAGCTTATCGCTGAGGTGTACATCTCGTAGCTGTAGCTCAGGTTGATGCCGTGGAACGATCCTCCGATTAGCGCCGTGACGGAATTCGTCGGACTGTATGACACTCCGGCATACATGAGTTTTTTCTCGTTAGTATACACTATCCTTGCGGATATGTCGGCACGGTATGCCTTAGTGTCTGTGCGCACGAGCACCGACGTAGGTATTGTAACAAACGGATTTCGTAGCTTTATATTGTATCCGCCCGTCAAATAATATGTAGGATCTATCTGCAGCTCGTTGGTCTCACCGAGCTCCACGAGCGGAGAAGTGAGGTGCTGCGCCGAGACTCCGGCATACCATCGGCCATGTGTGTAGTAGATACCTGCCGCCAGGTCCATGGCGTTTCCCTTCACGTCGGAAGTGGCGAATGCCGGGTCGTTTGACTCGCCCAAATCCACTTTCGAGCCATCAAACTGTTCGTTGAGGAATCCGAATTGTGCGCCCACGCTTATATTGCCGCCAAAGAGCTTGTGCTTATAAGCATACTGCAGGGCTATGCGCTGGTGGGTGAAAAGACCTATCTGGTCGTTGATGAGAGACACGCCGGCTCCGTGATATGCGCCGAGCAGGAAGAAGGGCATATCAGCACCGAGATACATCGTGCGGGGATTGTTTTCAAAACCTGCCATGTCGAGGGCGTATGCCGCCACGACATTGAGTTTTGGCTGCTTTCCCACCGCTGCCGGGTTGAAATAAGGTTCCATGTCCCAGTAGTGGCTGAACGATGCGTCATACTGCGCCTTTGCCCCTACAGAAAGGAGCAGCGCAAGCGTAATTGTTATGTATAAACGTTTAAACACGTTTACATAACGAGGCTTTATAATATTTATTGTATAGAGGTTCTAAAAAATACTCCACAAGGACACTTCTACACGGCTTTGCATCCTATTTGGCGACTTCAGAAATCCAGTCGCCGATGTCGGAGAGCACTTCTTCTGAAATAGTGGTCTCTATCTTGGCATAGTCGAGCGGAGAACCGCTTTCTGACGGCTGGAAGAAATGGTTGAGCTTGGAATACGTCTTGAAAAGGCTCTTTGCCCTTACGGTCTTGCTGAAAAGAGTCTCCGCTGCCTGGAAGTTTATTGCTGAGTTCACCTGCTTGTCGTTGTCGCCAATGAGAAGCATCACCGGACATTCCACTTTGCGGATATCCGCTGCCGGGTCGTATTTCAGATAGGAAATGAGCCACGGTGAGTCTATCTGCTTCACCACGCTAACGAGGTTGGCACGGAGTTCGGGCAGGAGGTCGATATCTGCCGTCAGCATCGGAACGAGTGCTTCGGGAGTTTGTGCAAACTTGCTCTGCTGTCCCGACATCTTGTATTTGAACACTCTGTCCATTGCCGTAACGTATTTCTCGATACTTGCCTCATCGAGACCGGAAAAGGGAAGCAGATCCCTGTTTTGTATCAGCAGCACACTGTCGCCACGCAACACGGGACCGGCGAGTGACACCACGAAGTCTGCCTTGCCTTTGGCGGCAAGCATATAGCCGATAATGCCTCCCTCGCTATGGCCGAGCACACCTATCTTGCCGAATTTCTTCGTGCTCCTCAGATAGTCTATTCCAGCCTGGGCGTCGAGCATGTTGCTCTGGATGGTGACCTTCGTAGGATCGCCTGTCGACTTGCCCACTCCACGGTCGTCATAGCGCAGCGTGGCTATGCCGCGACGGGCGAGATAGTCGGCTATCACGAGGAATGGCTTGTGACCAAGGAGTTCCTCGTCGCGGTCTTGCTGTCCGCTGCCGCTTACCATAATAACGACCGGCATCCCTGCCTTGAAATTCTTTGGATATGTAAGCGTACCGCCCAGCCAGGCTTCTCCGCCTTCCGTTGGAAGACCGGTCTTGCCGTCGACGCCCTTGTTCTGGAATGCCACCTCCTGCATGGTATAGTCGAAAGGCGGCTGCGGAGTCTGCGGACGGTTTACTTTCACCTCGCCGCGTTTCAAGTTCAACGGGAATGAGTATCCCATCTGTGAGAATGTGCCAAGAATCTCCTCGCCCTTGAGCTTTCCTGTATATTGCGCCCGAAGCTGGGGCAGTTCGATAGACAAGGTGTCTTCTTGCAGACATTTCACCTCTGCCGGCAGTCCCGTGGCCCCCTGGTCCGGACTGTCCATGGTAACGGTGCCGTCGGCATTGATATGGAAAACGATTGTCAATTTTGACGGACCTACTTCAAGCAGTCCGTTCCACGCTCCCTTTATCCCCTGGGCATTCGCCAGCAGCGGCATAAGGACAGACAGGCATAGGAATATGTACTTTTTCATGGTTCACAGTTGTTTAGATAATTCAACATTTGCTCTGTATGCATATAAACTCCCGACCGCCTGACGACAGAATTGGGGTAGAATATGCGACAGCTGTGGGCAAAGATATAAAAAAAACAGAAAGTAGCAAACTATTGTGAATTAAAAACAGGCAAAAGACGCCTTATAAAAAGCAAAAGACTGCAAGCAGTTATTAAAATTATACATTAAACGGCCTAATGAACGATTTGGGGTTTAACACGGATTTCCCCCTTCACTTTAGGGAAAACCATACGCAGGTATATAGTTTCCCCCTTGCGGCAGAGAGCAAGATTACATATCTTTGCAGCAGAAAAACAAGTAATAACCCTCAAAAAAAATCTGGATTATGAAACGTACATTATTAGCAATCGCAGCGGCAATCGTGATGATAACATCCGCGAACGCCCAGAGACTTACCAACATTCAGGCTGAAGCCAGCTTCATCACCGACAAGATGATGGTGGAACTGGGATTGAGCAAGGCTCACCGCAACAGCATCCTGAGCATAAACCTCTCATATCTCAACGGCATAAACAGCTATCGCGACATCGATGCCTATGGATGGCAATACCGCAACAAACAGCTAAGGCGTATAATGTCGCCAAAGCAATGGAGTAGGTTCTGCGAGTCGTATTACTTCTACCGTCCCATCAGCTGGCGTGACAGGGCATACGTACACAACATCTACGTGAAATATCCTAAACACGACTGCCGCCCTTGCCACCACCGTCCGCACTACTACGACAGGCACTGCAAGCACTATAAGCACGACAAACACTGGAAGCACCACAAGAAGCACGACAAACACTATAAGAAATATGACAAACATCACAAGCACCACAAACACCACAAACACTACAAGGACAGAGATGATGACTGACACGACGGCAGCCACATAGTCCGAACATGAAAACCTATCAATGAATGAGCCATAACAAATAGCGATATAGGGAATCCGCAAAGATTATCCCATATCGCTATTTTCATATCATATTCAAGAATGCTGGATGTCTCTTTCAATCCTCATATCCGCACCAATAACTAACGATTTGTGCCAGACATGACATTTTCCCGGACTTTTCAGGTGGAAATACACAAAATACAGAGGGAACTTACAACTTTTCTGAAAGTTATTTTCACTCACTCTTTCAAGAAAAACAAGTCTGTTCATCGCATCAGACACTTAGATACGGACTTGTCGTAAGAATCATCAAGTGGTAAAAGCCCGAAAAAGCGGTATAGGAATCTCATAAAAAATTCCTATACCGCTTATATTCATTGCTTTGAGCTATACCGGATAGCTGCTTGAGCGATTAGTATTCGTCCTCGTTGAAGAGGGACAAGGCGTATTGAATATCAAGTGATTATATTGCCGTGTCAACCTTTTCGATCATTTTATTTCGTAGTGAAAAACCGTAAAAGGTGGAGCGGTACACATAAATCTATCATGCGAATGAGATCTCCATTATATTAATGTTCAGACGCTTCTCTATCTCCGCTATACTCTTGAATGAGAAGTTTGTATGACCAGACAATATCTTGCTGACATATTGCGGAGAACAAGCAAGACGCGCTGCTATATCGGCACACGAGAGTTTATGCTCTTGCATATAGTCAATAATCTTCATGGCAATGCCTTGCGACCACTTTAGCCACACTTCATTGTCCTGTCTCCACTTCGCTTCTTCTGCAAAAGTTGAAGGCTCGCTACTGAGATTTCTCTCAAAGATTTTTAATGTTGTTTCTTTTACCATCTGTGCTAAATATTTGATTACAAAGACATTCTTTCAAAAGAAAGTAATTTCGCAAATTTTGCTTCTATATTAAAAATGTCATCACCAGTCCAACTATGAATGTATCTTAGGCTTATCCCACAATCCATTCCACTCTTGTCTTTTATAGTATCTATCAACAAATCCGCATGGTACGAAAATGTATCAATGGATTTTTTATTTGTAGGAAATATTCTTTTTACATTTTCAAATAATAGTTCTACAAATCCGCCAGGGAACATAGTTGAAAATCCCATTCCTTCAAGAGAGTCACAAGACAAATCGCATTCCTGACATAGTTTTAATTTGCAGTTTTTTCCATCATAACATATATCTTCTATTGAATCTGAAGCAAAACGACTTTTCGTTTCTGAAAGAAATGTTCTTAGCAAATCATATCCTTCTATAAAGTTTTTTGTATTAGGTCGAATATAAGTTGAAACATCCATCTGATTAACATTTATTGTTTTGTATCATGCTTTAATTTATTTGCCATAAAATCCGTTTGGACTCATCTTTGCCCAACAAAGATACATTTCCTTGTAATTGTCCTTTATAAATTCACGTATTACACGAATGTCTTTATCGGTAAGTATGCCACGTGCCTTTACTATGGTATCACCATTGCCTTTTACAAAAAACTTCGCGGAACCTATTTCGGTCAGTTTCCTGTCACTGGCATGTACGTGCATAGCTTCAATGACGCAATGCGAAGTGAAGTAAAGAAAGTATCCAGAAACTTTGAAATCAAAATATTTAGGCATACGACTCCTCCATGTATTTCTGATTCTTCTTCCAATAGCCTTCAACGATACTTAATTCCACATCGTCCATTGTGGTTTCCAATACCTCACCTTTTGGAGACATAAGCAATGCGTGATGTGGTTCTTTAAGGTCTAACACACGTATGTTGAAGTCGTCTGTCTTCGAAAATGCATAGCCGCAAACTATCATGTCTGCTGCGGAACTCACCTTTAATAAATCGTCATTGTTCATAGTCTCCGATTTTTACAGTTTGGATGTTTTTTAAGAAAGTCTCTGGCTTGATATAGAGGTTCTTGAGTATTGGCACCAAGTCAATATACTCTTCCGTTATGCCCATACCCTCATAGTCTGCCATAACTACTATATAGCCGTCATCCCACGATTTTACGTCCACATACTTTTTCAATATGCTTGGAGTGCGGAAACGAATGTTGTAGTCGGCATATCTGAATGAAGTCATGTCGCCTTGGTTTGACAACACTGCTTGGTTCTTTGCTTCTTGTGTATTCATAAGTTCACCTCCTTATTCAATACATTGATACATGTTTTATACAAAGGTAGTGCATTTACTTTAAAAACAAACATATATCCCGACTTTTCTCCGAAAAATAAAATGATCACAAAAGAAAGTCGGCGAAACGACGCAGTTATTGATCATTTAATTCTCCGAAATAGCCCCATTTGGCAAGTTTATTATGCGGTAAAAGGACGAAAAAAGCGATATAGGAATCTCGCGCAGAAATTCTCATATCGCTGATATTCAATACTTTGAGTCTTAAAGGCTCAACAATAAGCGATCAATACTCGTCCTCGTTGAAGAGGAAGTCTTCTTTTGTCGGATAATCGGGCCAGATATCCTCGATGCTCTCGTAGACGTCACCCTCATCCTCTATCTCCTGCAGATTCTCCAACACTTCAAGCGGCGCCCCGGAACGAGTTGCGTAGTCAATCAATTCGTCCTTCGTTGCAGGCCATGGCGCATCTTCGAGCTTTGAAGCTAATTCAAGTGTCCAATACATAGTAAATATAAATTATCAGTTTGCGATACCAGGCAGCATCACCATGCCAGCTCGCTGCCTATTATAAAATTGAGCGCAAAAATAATGTTTTTTTTCTTATCTACAAGTTTTTCTTCCATATTTTTTCTCTCACACCGTCATTAAAGTTTAATTTGCGTGCGAGCATGAAGAGATAGTCAGAAAGACGGTTGATATACTGTAATACATTTCCATCGAGCTTGGTGGTTTCACCGAGGAAGAATATGCGCCTCTCCGCCCTGCGGCATACCGTGCGGCATACATGTGCGAGAGCTGCCTCATGTGAGCCTCCGGGGATGATGAATGACGTCTGTCGGGGCAGACTGCCGTTCAGATGGTCAATTTCCTCTTCCAGCACCGTCACCTCCTGCGGGTCGATGGTATACGAAGGTGCCAACTTGGTCTGAGTGGTATCGGTAGCGAGATATGAGCATACCGTGAACAGCGTGCGCTGAATGCTGATCACCATATTCTTGTCGTCGCCATCCTTCATGAAGGAAGCAAGCAGACCGAGCTGCGCACTGAGTTCATCCACGGTGCCGTATGCCTCGATACGAGGGTTTGTCTTTCTCACCCTCACTCCTCCTACCAAGCTCGTCATGCCCTCGTCGCCTGTCTTTGTATAAACCTTTGTTATTGCCATAGTCTTGAGATTTTTAAAAGTTAATCTTGTAATTCTGCTTATATCGTTTCGGATCGACATATACCAATCCGCAATAATACATATCAAAAGACACTATATTCTGAAGTCTCCTCACTACATCTTGCCAGACCGCCTTGTTGTAGTTCAACCTATCCACGACCACGAAATCACCGGTCCGCAACCGCTTCACCGCTTCCGTCAGCCATTCTGCATCTATTGCAGGGGCATTGGCATGCAGGATATGCGCCCCCGGTGCATTTCCAAGCGTTTCCAGCGCCGGATCCGCATCACACGGCCCAATGCCCGTCCAACGCAGAGAATTGCAGCCTGCACGGAAATAAGCCTTGTCACGCTTCATGTCTTCATCATCAAAGCCCACCGCCACCACCATCTCTGGCTGGGCATGGTTGGCGAGACGGAGAAAGAACTCACCCATCTTGCGTCTCACGGCATCTGCCTCAGGAAAATCATTTGCCAGACGTTCGTAGGCATAATACGGGTAATGCTCATTTATGACGTATCTGACGAGGCTGTAAGCCCAAGGCGACTGTATTCCGAAGCCCCGGCAACAGCCAATCCTACTGAGCCATATCATTCCGCGTATTAACCTATTTGTCGTCATCAGGCGCAAATATACGTATTTTTATCAAAAATAAAACGATTTGTCAGGACATTTTTACATCAAGAACGTAAATATCAAGGATAAAAGGTAATAACAAGCTCTTAATATCAAAACAGGAAGAGAGAGAAACTGCAAAAAAGTCAACTCTGCATTTGCTATTGATATGATTTTCCGCTAATTTTGCATTTTAAAGGTAATAGAGATATGAAAACGCTTAAAGAACTTTTCAAAATAGGCAAGGGACCATCAAGCAGTCATACGATGGGTCCACAGAAAGCCGCAAAGATATTTCTGGAGAACAACCGCGGAGCAAGCTCGTTCGAGGTGACTCTCTATGGTAGTCTTGCCGCTACGGGCAAAGGACACATGACAGACATCGCCATCATCGAGGTATTGGAACCTGTTGCTCCCATAAGGATAATCTGGAAACCGGACGTGTTCCTTCCGTTCCATCCCAACGGAATGAAATTCAGGTCGCTCACAAATGACGAGAAGCCTATCAACGAATGGACGGTATACAGCATAGGTGGAGGTGCGCTCTCTGAAGGCAAAGGAGATGACGACATGTTCAACTCACCTGAAGTCTACGACATGAACTCCATGACAGAGATAATGAAATGGTGTGAACGCACGGGAAGAAATTATTGGGAATATGTGCAGCTATGCGAAGACAGCAGTCTGTGGGACTATCTCGAAGTGGTATGGATCAAGATGAAAGAGGCGGTTGAACGTGGTCTTAAACGTGAAGGAAGACTTCCCGGACCGCTCAATCTGCCACGCAAGGCACCGACATACTACGTGAAAGCAACTGGCTATAAACAGTCGCTGCAGACAAGAGGATTGGTATATGCCTATGCTCTGGCGGTGAGTGAGGAAAACGCTTCAGGCGGAACAATCGTCACCGCTCCTACCTGTGGAGCATGCGGCGTGCTGCCAGCGGTGCTATATCATATATCAAAGAGCCACGAATTCACAGACAAACAAATACTGCACGCTCTTGCCACAGCAGGACTGGTAGGAAACATAGTGAAGAAAAACGCATCCATCTCCGGAGCCGACGTTGGTTGCCAAGGAGAAGTGGGCGTAGCATGCGCCATGGCGTCAGCAGCATCCTGCCAGTTGTTCGGTGGCAGCCCGTCTCAGATAGAATATGCAGCAGAGATGGGACTGGAACACCACCTCGGTATGACTTGCGACCCTATTTGTGGATTGGTGCAGATACCATGTATCGAACGCAATGCCTTCGCTGCCACCCGAGCACTCGACTCTAATCTCTATGCCGCATTCTCCGACGGATCTCACCGCGTTTCGTTCGACCGCGTCGTAGAGGTAATGAAGCGCACCGGACACGACATTCCATCGCTATACAAAGAGACAAGCGAGGGCGGCCTTGCAAAGGGGTTCAACATGACGGGTAACGTGAATGACTAAAGCAACAATTCAAACGCTCAGACAAGTTAGAATAAAGTAATACGATAACATTACGCATTCTGAGCCACAAAGCGGATTACATCTCCAAGTCGGGAACTGTAATCCGCTTTCTTTATCCTCAGACGGTCATCAAAACTAAAATTTTGGTTCTTCGTCAATTTAGGTGGTAAAAACAATGCTTATTTATGGCTTAAATATTTGATTATCAGCACGTTAATAAGTATAATAAAAGTTGCAGATGTTCGTATTTTTTAGTATCTTTGTGTGTGAAAAAAGAAAAGAAAACACTCCCATCTGCAGGGCACAAAGTTATAAAGAAATCCGGACTTCAG